>Ga0310696_10011189_pt1 | contig 10244 bp, 17 predicted proteins | sample AusTroGonzalo_MG_4_FD_203885 | JGI IMG/M metagenome (GOLD analysis project Ga0310696, IMG submission 203885) | Bovine rumen microbial communities from tropical cattle in Woodstock, Queensland, Australia - Gonzalo_02 (v2) (version 2) | ecosystem: Host-associated > Mammals > Digestive system >... | reverse complement strand
TATATCAAAAACACATTATGGCAGAAAAATTGTAAGGATTGAAAAATGAAAGAAAAAATAGATTTTTATGCTCAAATACTTAACTTAAAATGGCAGTTAAATGCAATGATAATAAATCAGGGTTTAAAGATAATAGACATAATAAACGAACACAAAAGATGGGAAAGACAATGCGAATATGATAAAAAGAGAAATGATTTGCTATATCAACAAATAATGCAGATGAGAAAAAAGTATGAAAAAAAATAAATTACAAGAAACAACAGAAGAACTGTTGGCAATGTATAGAAAATCATTTCCGATATTTCTTAAAAATTGGAAAGATAAAGAATATAATAAGGCAATTATAGAATTTAATAGACGACAAAAAAAGTAGTTGACAATTTTATTTTATTTTTGTAAAAATAGGCAAGAACATTTTATTTCCGAGAACAGAATGTTGATTTTTGTTTTCGGAATTAAAGTGTTTTTTTCTTTTCTACAAGAACTTTCCGGAAGTAAAAATCACAAAATTAACGAGTTGTAAGTTTGGTCTTTAAAAAATATAGAAATTGCTCATACAGAGCAAAATGTGGGTGCAGAGAACACACCACAACCTTTGTGTCTATGTCTGTTGTGTAGCATAGACCGTTATAAAAGGGCGACTGACTAACGGAGAAATGGGATAGATTAAAAGTCTTAATCACGAATACATTTTGAAGTTAGTATAATAGGCAGGGTGCAGAAATGCACGATAAAAAAGAGTTAACCACTCTTGATGACAAGCAGTCCCATCTCACAGGCTAAAAACCTGACTTGCTTACACAACCGAAATTCTAAAACGAAACGAAAAAGGGAAGTTTAACTTAATTTTAAGTTTAATGGTTAAAAGATATATACCAAACTGAACAGTCATAGAAGATGAAAAGTCACAAAGTGGCTAATCTCTTTTCATTTACTCACTCAAAGGGAAGTTTCTGTTACTTCTTAAAGACAAAGAGAATAAGTAAATAAAGAGAAAAAAAAGAGTTTAAAAGGGGAAAAATGTCAAAAAGTATAATTGGCGCTGAAACCAAAAAAAGCAAATTGACACCGAAACAAGAAAAGTTTTGTCAAAATATTGCTAAAGGTATGACAGGCGCAGAAGCATACAAAAAAGCATATAACCCACCAACAATGAGCAAAAACTCTATTTGGGTAGAAGCAAACAGAACTTCCAATGTCCCTAAAGTTTCCCTACGAATAAAAGAACTCCAAAAACAAGCAGAAGAAGAAGTTAAATACACAGTAAAAGATAGTTTTTTAAATTTGGAATCAGCACAATCAAAAGCTATGGAGGATGGCAACATAAATGCATATATAAAAGCAGAAGAATTAAAAGGAAGGTTATTAGGTTTATATACAGAGAAAAAAGATGTTGAAGTAAAGAGTGCCGGAATAGTATTACATTTTGATGCAGAAGATGAAAATGCATAGTTTTAAATTAACTGAAGCACAAAAAAAAGCACGAAAATTGATGAACACAAAACAATATACTCTGTTATATGGTGGCTCTCGTTCAGGCAAGACATTTGTAATTATTAGAAATATTGTTTTAAGAGCATCAAAGGTAGCAAACTCAAGACACGCAATATTTCGTCAACATCGTAAAGACTTAAAAGAGTCAATATGGTTAGATACCTTTCCGAAAGTTTTGCATCTATGTTTTACAGATTTGGAAAAGGAAATACATAAGAACGAAGCAGATTTGTTTTGTAAGTTGCCTAACGGTAGTGAGATTTGGTTTGGTTATTTAGACGAGAGTAAAAACACAGATAATGTTTTAGGTAAAGAATACAATACGATTTATATGAACGAAATAAGTGAAATGAGTTATAACTCTTACGAAAAAGCACAAACAAGATTAGCATTAAAGAACGAATTAAAAAATAAGTTTTATGCAGATTGTAATCCGTCAGGGAAATGGCATTGGGGTTACAAATTGTTCATTGAAAAGAAAAATCCGAAGAACAAAGAAGAATCAATTAAAAATCCTGAAATTTACGGAAGTATGTTATTAAATCCGACAGACAATTTAGTTAATTTACCGGACAATTATATGAACATACTCGCAAACTTATCGGAAGAACAACAAAACAGATTTTTATTGGGTTTATGGACCGAAGGCATTTCAGGTGGAATTTATACAAAAGAAATGGCACAAGCAGAACAAGAAGGAAGAATAGGTGATGTTCCGTTCAATAACGAGTTTTTTGTTTGGACATTTTGGGATATAGGAATGGACGATGCAACTGCAATTTGGTTTGTTCAGTTTGTAGGTGATGAAATTCACTTGATAGATTATTATCAAAACAATAATCAGTCGGCATTACATTATTTGGAAGTGTTGAAACAAAAAGAGAGAGATTACGGATATAAATATAACAAGTTAATTCTTCCACACGATGGGCGAGTAAGAGAATGGACTAACGGTAGAAGCAGAGCAGAAACATTGGAACAACAGGGTTTTAAAACGGAAGTAGTAAAAGCAACAAGTATTGCAGACGGAATTAATGCTTGTAAGTTGATTTTCAACAAATGTTATTTTGACAAAGTTAAATGCGAAGAAGGTATTTCGGCTTTATCGAACTATCACAGGAAAGAAAATCCGATAGCAATGACTTACTCAAACGAGCCGGAACACGATTGGACTTCGCACGGTGCAGACAGTTTTAGATTGATGGGTGTATCATACAACGATAGAATGTCGGAAACAGTCCACCAAAAAGCAGATATGGAAGAATACAAAAGAAGTTTGGCTTATGCAAATATAAGGAAAACAAGTAAAACAAGAGCAGGTCTGTGGGGATAAATGAGTAAATTAGCAAGAAAATATTTTAGATCTAAAAAAGAGCCGGACAGTTGCCAACATTGTGGAAAGAAAACAAGTGAGTTGTATATCTATGTCGATGAAAGCAATATTGCAATAACTAATAACAGTCCGTATTTGTGTAAAGAATGTTATAAGCAAAAATATGGAGATAGGTAAATGAAAGAACAAATAATTTATTTCGCACTATTTTTGATTTTAGCATACATTTTTATTCTTATGGTATTAAGAGCAGTTTACTTTACTTTTGTCTTAAAAAAAGAGCCTTTGCAGAGTTTAAATGTAATTCCAAAGATTAAATGGAAAACGAAAAAGGGCAGTATGTTGGAAGTGGCAGAAAAAGAACAAAAAGCAGAGAGATTATCAAAATGGGGTTGATGGGCTATTATGCGAGAGATAACAAAAAGGGTATTTTAGAAAACCGAGTATCGGCATTGAAAAGGTTAATCAAGTATTACGGTGAGAATTATCCGTTTTATCCGGTATATAAGGAAGAACTAATAAAAGCAGAACAAAAATTAAAAGAGTTAGGGGGTAAATGTGGAGAGTAAAGAAAAGGCAGTAAAGATTTGTCCGATTTGTAGTAGCACGGAAATTATGTTTGCACAAAATCCGTTAAGTAAAGAGCCAAAACCAACACCGAAGTTTGCACCAATGGGTTGTTTGGGAAATGCTTGTAAGTTTTTCAACGAAGAAATGAAAGAGTGTATTTTTGTAATTCAAACGATAATGATTTCAAACATAGCAAATAAAATGTTTGAAAAGGATATTAAGGGGGAATAATGACAATAGAACAGTTAGAACAAAAAGTAAACGACATACAATTTCAGTTAGATGATGTTAAAAATACTCGCGATCCATTAAGAGCAAACCAAAGAATAGATTTGTTGGAGCAAAGATTAGAAGATTTTGGTGTAAGAATAACGGAAATGAACAAAAAGATAGAAGCATTTGGTAACGATAACAAGTTTATTGAAACATTTACAGATGATGAGTTCAAATATCTTTATAACAATTCCGGATTAGGTGCAAAAGATGTGGCAAGTTTAATTAAAGCAAACGATAAGTTCAAAGATATGGACACCACACCACCGACAATATCAAAAATAATAAGTGGTGAAAGGGGTAGTTTAGAATTAAGGAGTTATCTTGGCAAACAATTTAGATTTGCAATTTCAAAACGAGAGAATATTTAGGCAACAACAGTTATTTTCTTTATGGAAACAGAGCCATTTAAGAATAGAAGATATTGCAGACAAACTCTGCATTGAATACGAAACTTGCAGAAATCAACTTTATAACAAAAAGGGGTTGAAATTAAAAACTTGGACAAAATATTACATTTTATTCACAAAATCTATAAAAGAATCCGACCACCGAAACGATTATATAAGTTCGGCACAATAGGATTAAGCCATTTTGATGATAGAACATTAAAAGAGAAGTTTTTTGATAGAATTGATGAGTTCTTTTTTAATTGGGAGCAAGAGCAAAGATACAAAAGAGCATACAGAAAACAAGTTTTCCACTCTTATTTCGATTTTGGGTTAGGAAAAATGGTAACTTCAAACGAAGATATAAGGAAAAAGGAAAAACAGGGCTTTGCTTATACAACATTCAGGGAAATGGAAGCAGAATCGGACAGAATACAAGCAAGAAATAAAAGAGAACGAGCAGAAAAGACAAGAAAACATTTTAGAGAAGTTATCGGCAAAATAAGGTCAGGCAATTCGCATTATTATCACGATTTAATGCAAAAAGAACGAGAAAATCGTTAAAAAGTTGACAAAAATTGTCAATATTTTGGTAAAGATTTAACCTTTTTTATCTCGTAAAATACGAGTATGGAAAAGAACAAATCTTTATGGAAGTTAGTTAATAACCTTTGGAAAAACGGAACTTCTTGGGCAGAGAAATATAAGAAGTTCTATGATTATTATGACGGTAAATTAAATCATCAGTATTTCGGTAACGAAGAAAAAACAAGCAACAATATTATCGATGAGATAATAGAAACAAAAGTTACAGCAACATTAGATGCACCATTTACAATTCAGGTAGTTCCTTCTATAAGTCCTTTAAAAGATTTAACGGAAATCAAAAATCATCAAATAGTCGCAGATGTATTTAACGAAGAATTGCACCATATTTTAAAAGATAACGATTTTGAAGAACTGAAAGAGCAAGTTGTAAGATTTGGTGAAATTATGGGCTTTTCTGCTGTTCAAACATATATCTGTGAAGAAGATGACAGAGAAAACATAAAACTTGAATATATCAGTCCGGAAAACATTAGGTGGGATAAATCGGCAACAAAAATAAAAGACCTTTCATTTATTGCATATAAACAATGTTTAGTTCCTAATGTAGTAAAGGAAAAATATTGTAAGAACGAAGATGGCTCTTATAACGAAGAATTGTGTAAATTAATCGATTCAATAACGACAACACAAAATCAAGAGAGTTCACAAAATTCGAAAGGTAACGGTAAAGTAATAGCATATCAAACAAGTAATTCAGGTGGATTAGCATACAATAACGGAGCAACAGACGGTATTCAGGCCGGTAAAGTTGTTGAATTAGTCGTTATGTATCTAATCGATACTTCTGTATATTCTCCAAACGGAAACGATGACATTAAAACAAATATCCTAAAAAAAGAGAGTGTCTATCGTTATCCGTACGGAAGAATGATAACATTTGCATTGTCGGAAAAAGATAGTCTTATATTAGAAGATAAACCTGCACCGAAAGGGTTTATGAATTTGGCTAATATCGATATCTTTAACACAATGAAAATTAACAGAATAGAAGGTAAGTCCGAAGTAGAAGATTTGATTCCAATCCAAAACAGAATTAACGGAACATTGGCCAAACAATCGTTTTTAGTATCTCAAAATGTTAACTCAATAGTTGCACCTGACGGAATTATGGACATAGAAGATGATGAAGTAGTTTCGCAGACAATAATAAAAGTTAACAAATTAAATCCTGATGGATCTAACCCTTTATTCACTATCAAAAATCAAATGATAGATGAAGCAGTTAAATTAGAAGCAATAATTCAAAGATACGAAAGACAAGCATATAAGAAGGCAAAACTTAACGAAACAATGATTAACGGTGTAAGACAGATAGGAACGACATCGGCAGAACAAGTTGAAAGTCTTAACGAATCACCAATGGCTTCAATAAGAATGATACAAAAGAACTTGAAGAACTTTATTGTTGATATAGGAACAAAAATCGTTAAGTTAATTCAAGAGTTTTACACCGAAGAACGATATATAGAAATTTCTACCGGATTAACTGTTAACGAAATGGCAGTTAAATATGCACAGTTAAAAATCAACGAAAACGGACAACAAACTATTTCCTTATATGATGAAGCAATGAATTTGGCACAAGAGATAGTTTTGAACAATGATTGGGAATACAAAATAGATGTTGTAGCAGGTACAGACATACCGAGAAGCAGGAAAGAACTTGCTTCAACAATGGACAGAATATTCACTTCCGGAATGCTTAACACATCGCAAGATATAGATTTGTTGGAATTATACCTTAAATCGTTAGATATACCTAATTACAGAGCAGTTATTCAGTTGTTAAGACAGAAACAACAAGCACAAGCACAGCAAGATGTTCCGATAGATTTAAAATCGATATTCTTAAATCCTAACCAAAGTAAAGCATTTGCAGACATTATTAAATCTCTTGAAGGATTTAGTAAAGCAAAAGGGCAAATTCTTAATTCGTTGGGATTAGATGCTTCACCGGACACATTTAATTCTGCACCGGTGCAAACAATAACAAGTAAATCAAGTGCAACAGACATAGCAACAATAATACCTTCTAAAGTTAGTGAAAATCCACAACAACAGATAGAAGGTGAAGAAAATGCTGTTGCAGATAAATTAATTAAAAAGGGAGTTAGAAATGTTTAAGTGTGGAGAGAAATTTACAATTTCAAATTGCAGTATTGATGTAGAGATAACAGGATATTTTCCGAAATCTCAAAGTAAAGACGGTAAAGATTATTATGTAGCAACATTGAATGGTGAAAGAATGAAAATTGCAGCAAGTTTTATCGAAATGTTGCAACAGGCACAAGTAAAAGCAGAAGAAGTTAAGGAAGAAATTAAAGAAGAAAAGGAAGCAAAACCCAAAAAGGAGAGAAAAAATGGAAGAAAAAGAAATGCCAAAGCTTGAAGAAATACAAGAAACGGAAGAATTTAATCACGATGAACATATGGATAAAGTTCAGGAAGGATTAAAAGCAATTTTGGAGAGTAACGACATAAACGAAATCAAGACAATAGCACAATCGTTACTTGAAGAAGAAAACAAAGAAAAAGAGATTGAAGAAGGAAACAAAGAAGTTCCGGAAAAATCGGAAATAACAATAGGTGAGTATTTAGGGGGAAAATAATGCCTTTTGAAAATAAAGGACAATACAATTTCGATTCCAAACAAGCATATGGATTGATTAAAGAATACAACAAGACATTAAGAGATAAAGGAATAACCACCGAAGAAGAAGCAAAAAAAAGTGTAGCACCACGAACTGTCAACAGACAGAGTGGATTTTTTAAATAACGGAGAGAAAAGATGGTAGAAGAAATGAACGAAGAATTAGAACAAAATCAGGAAGGACAAGAGCAACAGCCAACGGAGAGTCAAGATGTTGTTCCGTCAAATGAAGGTGGAACGGAAACGGATAACACCGTTAATCCTGAAACCAATTTGGAAGAATGGCAGAAGGACAGTCGTTATGGCAAGATGTGGAATAAGGCAGACGATTTATATAACTCGTATAAATCATTGGAAACATCGTTTCAAGACATCAATCCGAAATACAAGAATTTGTTGAAAGTCTTGAAAGAGAACGGATTTCAGGCAGAAAATTTGGCTGACGAGTTGAAGAAGTATGCAGATTACAGAAATCCGGAATCGAGAATAAATCAGGTTTACAACTATGTAGATAAGTTATTGAACAACGATTTGTATTCTCAAAGAGTCTTACAGTTCTTTAACCAAATAGAAGCCGAAGAATTGCAAAGATTATATCCGAATATGTCTGCCGAGCAAATTAAAAAGCAACAAGAATTAGAAGCAAAACTTCAACAGTTGGAAACAACCGAAAGACAAAGACAAGAAGAAAAGTATATGGCAGATACAACAAGCCAAATTGTTAACGGTTTAACCGATTGTGAAAAGTTGGCAACAGAGTATGGCTTCAAAATTACAGATGAAGTAAAGAATTATCTTTTGACTTATTGCAGAGATAACAACATAGAGCCGAGATATATCAAAAGTGTATTTCGTGAACTTTATGGAAAACAGTTGTTGGAAGCAAGAGATAAAAAGATACTTGCTAATTACACAGCAAGAAAACAAAAAATAAAAGATGCTCAAATAATTTCAGGTGGAGCAGGAAAGGTTGGAAATCTCGCACCGACAGGTGATGCGAAATCTAAATTAAGAGCAACATTTGAAAGGGTTTTGGGCAGACAATAGGAGATAAAAAATGGCTCAACAAACACAAGAACTTAATGCAGCAGTCGTTCAGTTTATCGATGATAAACTTTTTGATGGTTTAGAGAAATGCTTACCTTTATGGAACTATCTTTCAAAAGATGGTAAGAAAAAACAAAAAGGTGGTATTTATATTCAGTTCCCTATAAAACTTATAAAGAATCAATCACAGGGTTTTATTTCCGGAACAGGCGCAACAGTAAGTGCAACACCTTCAACCCAATTACAATACGGTGTTTTACCGTGGAAATACTATAACTGCAATATTAACTTCACTTTGGAAGATTACAATGTTGCTTTTGATAGTGCATTATCAGCAGTAGATTTCTTCGCAGAAAAGATAGATGGAGCAATGGCAGATATGTATAGAGATTTGTCTGCTTCTTTGTGGGGAAGTTCTAACGATAATCCTTTGGCTTTTGAAGGTATATCCGATATTTGTGCTGCTTCCGGAACTGCTTATGCAGGTTTATTAGATACAGATTACGAAACAGATGCATATTTGCCTATATTCAACACAGCAACAACCGTTTCTTATTCTGCAATCAACAATATGATAACCGGTGTACAAGCAAGAATGCAAGAAGGAGCAAATGTAGGAAACGAATGCTTTGGTTTTGCAAATGCTTTGGTATATGAAAAATTTAAAAATGCAGTTCAATCTCAACAGATGTTCATTAACGAAAGTGAATTTGCAAAAGCTGGTTTCCGTGGATTTATGGTTAACGGTGTAGAATTTTATCTCGATGCTTATGCAACAATGACAACTATATTCCCTAAAAAAGCAGTTAAATTCATTTATAATTTCGGTTTTGATAGTGGAAGTCCTTTCGATACAACGAAAGAAGGCTTACAACTTCCGTTAGAGCCATTGAAATCCGTTCAAAGATATTTGAGTGGAAATTTGGTTTGCTACAACAGAAGATTGTTTGCAGTTAACAAAACATTTAACTCATAATCTTTTCTCTCCACAAGAAAAGAACTCTTTTGGCAGTATAGAGATTAAACAAACTGCCAAACTAAAATAAGGAGTCAAAGAAAATGGCAGAATTTATATTGAACAAACAAGCATTGAAAAATGCAGACGATTTGAAGGTTGCTTCTTCAACTGCAGTATATCCGTTAGGTTTCGTAGTAGAAACCATCGATGAAAACAACGAAATGAGAGCATATATGTATGTTAAAAGTGGAGTAACTGTAACAGCAAAAGATGTTTCAGTTATCGATCCAAACTTTAAGACATCTGCACCTGCAACATCAGCATATGCAGTATTAGGCTCGGTAGCAAACATCGATGTTACTTCCGGAGAATTTTATTTTGCTCAAATAAAAGGAAAAACAACGGTTGTTAGTGCAGGAGCAACAACAGCAGGTCATTTCGGTAAGATGACAAACAGCGCAGAAACAATAACTGATGCATCTGCAAAAGCAGCAGCAACAATGTGCGAAATTTTGACAACAAAAGGCAGTGCAGGTGATGTAGAAGTTAGACTTTCAGGTTTTACTTCCGAAATATAAGTTTAGCAACTTATTTGTGTGGGTGGTTTTTTAGCAACTTCCACCCACACATAACAGGAGAATAAAAATGGCAGAAACAAGTGTAAAAATAACAAGAATAACAGGTGTATCAGACGATGCAAGAACTTATAGAATTATAACTGCAAATTCAGCAAGTTCATTACCTGAAGGTGATTATATTACTTTTCAATTAGTCTTTCAAGATGAAGAAGGAAATACAATTAAAAGAACATTAAAAGATAGTGATGGAAATGCAGTTACTTTAAGTGCAATAGATGATTATGTAGTTCTTGAATATAACTTTATAAATATAGAAGCAACATATAATGGTACATTACCA
>Ga0310696_10011187_pt1 | contig 10245 bp, 15 predicted proteins | sample AusTroGonzalo_MG_4_FD_203885 | JGI IMG/M metagenome (GOLD analysis project Ga0310696, IMG submission 203885) | Bovine rumen microbial communities from tropical cattle in Woodstock, Queensland, Australia - Gonzalo_02 (v2) (version 2) | ecosystem: Host-associated > Mammals > Digestive system >... | reverse complement strand
CCCCGACGGCGACATTCTCGACCAGGGCATTTCCAACGAGCTTTCCTTAAAGGAGAACATCATCATACTCTGCGGACATTACAAGGGAGTGGACCACCGCATCCGCGAGCACCTCGTCACGCGCGAGATCTCCGTGGGCGACTACGTCGTCAGCGGCGGTGAGATCCCCGCTGCGCTCCTGGCCGACAGCATCATCCGCCTCATCCCCGGCGCGCTCACCGACGAGACTTCCGCCCTCAGCGACTCCTTCCAGGACGGCCTCCTCTCCCCTCCCGTCTACACCCGCCCCGCCGAGTTCAACGGCTGGAAAGTCCCCGACGTCCTCCTCAGCGGCAACCCCAAGCTCATCCGCGCCTGGCAGGACGAGCAGGCCCTCGCCCGCACCAAAGCCCTCCGCCCCGGCCTTCTCTCCCCCTCCGGCCCCAAGGAGTAAGGGGGCTACGTCGCCGCAGCCCTCACTCCCCCCGGACTTCCGGGCTTTCTCCCATCACCGGGCCATCCATACACCGGACTTCTTAAAAAATAAGCGAAAGTGGAGTTTTTTTCTTAAAAAAGTTTGCAGGTTAGCAAAAGTTCACTACCTTTGTATTGCAATTAAAACGTTATAGAAAGGACACACTCTACTCTTGCAAAAGAGATCTAACCAACAATAATTAACCTTTTCAGAGGTAAATACACTACTAACTAACCGATTAATCCCGCAGTGATGCGGGATTAATTCGTTAATAGTATGTCTCTTACTCCTTCTCGCCCCTTCTCGCCCCTTCTCGCCCCTTCTCGCCCCTTCTCGCCCCTTCTCGCTCCTTCTGCGTCCACTCGTCCGACTTCGACTTCTCACCTCCTCTGCGAAACTGCAACACGTCCTCAACTCCAATAGTCCAGTCCCCCTCCCCCATCATCCTTCCACCGGCGGTCGAAGGATGAGGCAGTTTTTGCTGTTTTCCTCCACTACCTTCCACCGGCGGTCGAAGGATGATGCAGTTATTGTCGTTTGCCGTAGGTGAAGTGCCAGATCAGCGGGCCTAGGAAGTAGACGAAGCCTTCGAGGATGCCGATTACGACCAGACCCATAAGGACCCACTTCCCTACTTCCGCGATGAGCGAGCCCTCGATGACCCGCCCGAAGCACAGGCCGATGACGGCAATCACAGCGGCGGCGATCACCGCCACCCACAGCGCCATGCGCTTTACGAATCGTCTCTCATCCATAATAGTCCGTAATGAAATGTACCGATATTGAACAATAAGAAGTTATTGTCTAGTCCTGAAAGAAGTTTACTTATGTTGGACAGTACGGAGACCGGCCGTTTTGGGGCGCAGCACTTAAAGTATTGACAGTAAGGGAAATACGAAACTTCCCATAGTCGCCAAAGGAGGGAGGTCCGACATCATCTGACTGATAATAAGACACTTAGCTGCTGCAGCTGGATGTGGCCTTATCTAGAAGGAGGCAGGATATCGTCTTCCGACATCGGGACGTAAGGGCCGTCCTTGCACTCGAGGATGACAGTGCCGGGCTCGAGGATCTCGAGGCTGTGCCATTGCCCGATGGGGACGCTGAGGCCGACACACTGACTGCCAGGGGCGAGCTCGAAGACGTCGGTAAGGGTACCGGCGGCGTCGTAGAAGAGCTCGCGCATACGTCCCCGCAGGCAGACAATGGTCTCGGAGGTCTTCGTATGACGGTGGATGGGCATCACGGTGCCGGGCTCCAGAGCATTGAGCATGCGCTGGGAGCCGTCAGCCGGCGAGTTGCGCAGGTCGAGGTTCATCCGCAGCCGCGGGTTCTGACGGGCTTGGGTGCTGAGGGAGTCAAGTAGTTGCTGGTCAATGATCATATTAGGGAAGGTGGGATTACGGGGTACAGGAAGCTTTAGGAGAAAAGGATGACTTAGGGGTAAAGGACGTCCAGGACGATGGGCCAATGGTCGCTGATGCGGGAGCAGCCATAGCCTTCGTTGACCATGTGGTACGACACGGGAGTGAGGCCATTGACGAAGAAATGGTCGATGGCGCCGTGGCTTTCGGCTTTGGTGAAATTGGCGAAGGTGTCGGTCTCGGGCGCGCCGAGCAGCGTCCGCGCGGACTGCATCTGCAGTCCCGCGGACTCGATGCTCCGCAGGCCCGTATTCCAGTCGCCGCAAGCCAGATCGCACCCGGTCAGCTGGGCATTGACTTGACGTACAGTGCGTTCGACTATTTCCCGCTCCCAGCGGGAATGGACATTGACGACGCGGATGCCTTCGACGGTGCAGGACTCCCAGAAGACGGCGAAAGAGTGCTTGGAGGTCTTCATCGTGTCGCGCACGAAGATGGGATGGCTCACCCCGACGCCGACCCGGCGGTATACGTCGGGCACATAGCGCGCCACGGGTGGCAGGACTTCCTGCAGGCAAATGATGTCAGGGTCCACATCAGAGATCATCCGGGTCATAGCTTCCATCCGCCTGCGCCAGTAGTGCTCCCCTGCTTCGTCCCGGTCACGTGTCCATTCGCGGACGTTGAACGACAGGACCCGCAGAGTGCGGGCGGCGGGGGCGGCGGGCGCGGGGAGCTCGGCCGTGGCCGAGCCGGTGCCCGGCGCGGCGCCTGCGGCCGCCGTCGCGTCCGCCCCGCGCCCGAGCGCGGCCAGGCTGGCGCCAAGCGCCGCCTGCCCGCCGCCCTCACGAGCACACGACACGCACATCAAAAACCCGACAATCAACAAAAATGCCTTCATTCTAACATCATATCTTTGTTTTATGACACATCCCTCCCTAGCGACCGACCGGGTTAAACCCAGTGCCTCGGGAGAGGCAGGCAGCGTCTATACTTCCCTCCAACCTTGAACACCGGTGTATATTTTTCTTCAAACAAAATGCTAAAGCATCGAGAAATCATTGTATTTAATGATTTCGTTCCCTGTGATGCGACCGAGCGCGTGTGCAGCCTGATTGCTTGAAGGGAGCATCATAGCATACATAAGGTCCTTGACAGTTACGACGTCACCTACAGAAAAAAGGCCCCGGAACCACCTATAAGGTCAGCGGAAGCTATCTTTATGCTTTTATTGATATCTGTCAGATTATCAAGCACTATCATTGCAGTCATTACTTTAGCTACACTCATTGTTCCCGTCGCTGTGTTTTCGTTCTGGGTATATATGACGGTGAACTTGTCCGCGAGATATGTTCTCGGACAAGACGGAACATAGACCGAACAAGCCTTGGTCGCATAAGTGATAGGGCTGGGAGTAGTACCATTCATCGTAGCCTCTGTTGCTTCAAAAAGCTGCTTCATAGCATTGAACCTATCAGATGCGCTTGTGGCATCCATAATCGCCCCAGCAATCAGATGGCCGTTTATTTCCGTGATGGCGACAAGGGTGTTATACTCAAAGGTGCGTTCAAGGTTAAATCCACTGCCTGTTTTGCCTCCAAGTATGGGATATGAATTTGTCAAGACATTATTGGTAAACACCGAAGACGTGACGGTTATATCTTGTTTGTCCTTGCGCTTGACAACATGAGAAGATTTGCTCCATATTTCGCACAGCTCCGGGTAACCAGAAGCGAACGCGGTCATTATGGCCAAAGATTTGGCCGTTGAGTAACTGACACCATCATCTTCTCGTCCTGACGGATTCATCCAAATTGTTTGCGGGTCAAGTCCCATCTCCGAACTTTTGGCGTTCATTGATGCGACAAAAGCCGCCATACACTGCGAGTCCGTATGAGAGTATTTGCGTTGAAAAACAAGTTTTGGAAATCCAAGGATATTATCCTTGGCTGTAACATTGTATTCCATTTATATAAAACTGATTTATTGTGCCCTTAAAGTCGTGTCAATCAGCACGACATAACACTATCCGCTGCACTGACTAGAACCTTCAGCGTGAGGATTTCACTTCCAAGACGCCTTCCTGCTCGTGCGGGACGAACGGGCCTTCTTTGCTCTCGAAGAGCACCGTCCCGCTCTCCATGCATTCGAGCGTATGCCAGACCCCCTTGGGGACATTCACGCCGAAGCGGCCTTCCCCGGGCCCGAGCACGACGCGCTCCAGCAGGGTCCCGTCGTCGTCATACATCAGAACGGCGACCTTGCCCCGGAGCACCACGAAAGTCTCGTCCTTCGTCGGATGATGGTGCACCGCCATCACCGTCCCGGGCTCAAGGGCATTCAAGAACCGGTGGCACTTCTCGTCGAGGCTCCGGTGGAAATTGTAGTTCATCCGCAGCCGCGGCGATGTCTTTGCCTGCTCTGTGAGCGAATCGAGGAGTCGTGAGTCGATAATCATAGTCGAGAATGGGTTTCAAATAAAGAAAAAAGTTTCTGCGAAAAAAACGATAGAACTCAGGAAAAAGGATTATCTTTGTATCAGCAAGACTATGGTCGTGGAATCGGCCGATTATTATCATCCAGAGCATTGACCCCGTAAGGGGACGATGCTCTTTTTTGAATCAACGGAGATGATCAGGGTCGTCAACATGAGGGCTCACACCAACAATAGTTTTGCAATATGATAATAATCTGCCATCTCTTGATTCACCTCACTGTACAAGGTACAAGTGCCAGGCCCGTCTTTGTGCGCTCACACTGGAGAGTACAGAACGGAAAAAGAGTCCACGTGAAGGCCCATTGGCGAAAGCGTTAGCTTGAGTCACGGGCCAATCGGTCTCTGACCGGTGCTGCACCGACATCTCCGCAGGAGCCCCGGCTCCGGAGGACCGTCCTACAGGGGTGGCCCTTTTTCCTGTCAAGGCTTCTCCAGTTCGAAGATCTTCTCCATCAACTGCCACTTCCCAGTCGATGGGGCAGAAGGGTCACAGCCTTGGAATTGAGCCACATAGGCCTCCCATTCCGCCTGGCGCGGAAGGCCCGCGAGCCGCGCATTGTCGGCAACGAAATCGAACTCGTCCACCGTGTCCATTATCATGAACAGCCGGTTCTCCTTCCGGAAAATCTGCATATCCAGGATCCCGACCTCCCGAATCCCGGTCTGCACCTCAGGCCACACCTGCGAGTGTGCCTCCACATACTTCTCGATCATCTCCGGATCGTCCCGCAGGTCAAGTGTCTGGCAATAGCGTTTCATATTAAAAAGCCGAAAGGATTATAATAACTGATAGGACGTTCTCTTCTTGATGTTGTCCATAGTAATCATCGGAAAAGGATACGGAGCAAGAGCAGAATCCGCCAATTCTCTGACGAAATATCCACGGGTAGTGCTGAACGCTATGCTGATAAGCATAGGGAGAAAATCGCTTTCGAGGCGGAACTCACCCCCGCCACCCTCTGCAGTGATGAAAGAGGCCAGATTCACCACTTCAAAACAGGTCGTCAGATGCCCGGAGAAAAGCACCCCCTGGCCGCGAAGATATGCCATTGTGACAACGATCTCCACGATAGACTCTGGTCGATTGATGGTCACTTCCACATTGTACTTGACCTTCAAATCCGACGAAGATATAACTCCTTCGGACTGAAGAGGTGCGGGGACTTCGATGACAGGGTTGCCGACTTGCGACAAACGGATTTTCAAATCTTCAGCAGGCATTGGCATAAGCATATCCATTATAGGAGTCCTTCTTGGCATATGACGGTCTCCGTGACGTATTGATAGTCACAGCGTTGGGAAAACGGCCGGTGAAAACCTCATAATCCATCAAACTGTTCTCTTCTATTTCGTATGTAGCGGGATGTAAAGAACTCTCAAAAGCCCTATAATACTTATCAAACAGTTTTTCCGAAAACAGAGAGCGCGCCGAACGCAGCATCTCTCTCATATTCTCCGGCTCCATGGCGAAAGAAAGCAATTTGCCCACAGATAGCGCCGGGACAGTCCCCTCTTCATATAGTCCGAACTGATTCTCCCCCAAACCCAAAATCAAGGACATGGCGCTGGAAGGAATGCCATAACGCTCACGCACAGCCTTGAGATCTTCTGCTGAAGGAATGGCATGAAAGTGCCGATAGGTATCATATATGCGCTTGAGATTTGCGGCTTCCAAATCTTCATCCGCAAACTCCAAATCACTGTCGAGGCAATGATAAAACGACTTCTCATAAGAGATAGTCTCCCCACGATATTCCACCGAGGCCGTTTCCGTACACAACTCCATCATTCCACCGGTGATGGGGCTGGGCTTATTTACTATCTGCTTCATATCGTTTCAGTTGTTTTCTTCAGTGGTAAATGCATATCGTGTTCCGCAAAGTGGAATGAAATACAATATACATTGTTCTTGGGTATCAGAAATATCTTGATGTAGCAAAGGTGTCCTTCTATTCTTTTTCCAAATATCCAGACCGGATTCAGTCCCGGCCGCTCATTCGCATCCGGTCCCTCAAAGTAATCCTCCGGTTCAAGTCTCAACAGCCATTCTTTCTTCTTATCTGGCTTATCCCATTCCATTGCGACCATAAACTGGTCATTCTTCTCACGATTTTCATAGATTACATGTCCGCCCAACAACGACAACCACATCTTCATCTGGTCCAGAAACCGCTTTACCTCTTCGTATGTCGCGGAAGTGTTTCCCATAGTTATGGTCGTCAGTAATCACATTCATATCGTAACAACACCGCAAAGATAACAAAAAACAACGAATTATCCACGGTTTCGTGGAATTTTAAGCAAATTTGCAGATAAAGAGTTTAGAAGCGTTTCACATTATCGAAAGAAAAATAGATAATCACGCAATATCTATATATTATTAGATAATGACCGACTTCACTTGATAAATGGCCATGCAATCGTACCTGCAATCGCGTATCCCATCCTAATAAACCACTTTTGGGGCCAGTTCAAATCCGTATGCGCAGTCTGCTTATGCATCAGTCCAAGCGCATAAAAAGCATTATGCACGGCCCATTCACGTTTAAGCGAGTCGAAGGACCTGTTCCAAACTAGACAATCCGGATGCAGCTTACGAATGGCAGCCAACTCTCGCTCGAAATCACCCTTGTTTACCTCGTAGGACGATTTGAGTCGAATGTTGTTTGATGACACCTCGTACTCCATAATTGCCGAGCAAAGTTTATATCGAGAATATATGAATCAATGATTATAGCGAAACAAACCCAATACCTGCTGAAATACAAAAACTTATCCTTATATTTGTATCAGCAAGATAATGGTCGTGGAATCGGCCAGTTTTAAACTGCTAGAGCATTGTCACCCGTGAGGGAGCGATGCTCTTTTTTATATCTAAACGGAGATGATCAGGATTGCCATTACATAGATGCCAGGCCCGTTTATGTGCGCTCCCACTGGATGGTAAAGAACAGAAAAAGAGTCCATGTGCATCACGCAGCCCCCCGCCTCTTCAAGAGGCGCCTGGCGACGGCGGTGACGGCGGCGAATAGCCCGAAGCCGAGGAGGCAGCCGAGGGTGTTGTGGAAGACGTCGTCGAACTCAGCGAAGCCGCGCCGGGTCACGAACTGCAGCACTTCGATAACGATGGAGAGCCCGGCGCCGATCAGCGTAGCCTTCCACCATTTCATCTTCTCGAAGGCGCAGCCCAGCAAGAAACCGACGGGAACGAAAACCAACACATTCAGAATGATTTGCGGGATCAGGATAGAATCCTTTTCCAGTATTTGATAACTCCAGAATGGAGTGAAAAAATACTTCCGCTCCGGCATAGTAGACCGGAACAGAAGAGCCATAGATACAATCCAAATCAGATACTCGACAAGAAGGAACGTCGCTGACCATCTCAATCCCTTTCGTCTCCCGAAGACAGCCAAAACCACAACTGCCAACAAACATAGCACAATCGACAGTACGGCTATCTCGTTAACCGGGAGAGTGCGGGAACAGTCCTTGAAATACCTTATTAATGACTCTCTCATGCCAACGAATACCCTCGGATGTACATTATCATCACTGGCAAATTTGTACCAGTAAGATTATGGCCGTCGACTCGTCTTACAACTACTTCTCCTACATCAAACGATATACATAGCCAAACTCGTTCCTTCAAAGCTTTCATAGCAGGCTTTTACGACCGGCGTCGCATTGTCAAGGCCTTGCAGCCAGCAGAACCAGACCTTATCCGAACGCTTGGACTCAACGCTTGAATACTCGTAATGTTCCAGTCGTGAACATATCAGATCAATGTATCTTTTTCTTAAGGCTTTGACCGTAACCGCTTCAATGTCAGAATATATCTTCTGGAGAGGACGCCTTCTCAGAATGCCACCGCAAAAGAATCTCAGGACTTTTCCGACTATGCTTAGCTTTATATGGCCTCCAATGGCCCGTATGCCTCCCGTGCGCCGGAACGACGCAAGGACACGCTGGAATGTGCTGAATATAGTAACTTGCATATAGGGGTAGATTGCCCTTCATTTAAAAACCACAACTGCAGGAGTCTGAATATGAGCCGAATTCGCGGCCTTAAGAACAGCCCCAGTATCTTCTTTGACAGTCAGCATATAGTCCTGGTCAAAGTATGAAGCATCAAACGGGTCCAAAGGCTCAACTCCAGGAGTGGAAATGACAAGATATTTCTTATACTGACTGGCATCAAACTCCTGTTTAGTTTTCAACACGTAATTGCAGGTAGCCCGAAGTTGATTGATACCGTCAAGCATAGAGGAATAGAGATTCCGGGGTTTACAGTATTTCAGTTCCAAAAACAACATCCATCCTTTCCGATTATCATGCCTATCAGTATGAATAATGCACTCACATTGAGGCACTTTATTATTATCAGGAAGAGTATAGAAGCCTAAATTCTTCTCGTTGTTAATCACCACAAAGGTCACCCTGTTTTTGTCAGTAACCACAAAAGAAGGAACCACTCCGTAATCTTTCGTTCCTACAGTCACGCCGAAAAACTCATCGGACTGTAAACCTGGAGTGTTATTATATTCGGTAAAGTCCGCTATAAACACATCTTCCTGAAACGACTCACTAATCATCGTATTCCAACAGCTTATTGAAGTCTCCCATCACCTGATGCATCACATCATTAAAGTAGTTTTTACGCACGAGTCCACGCGAATCCTGAATAGTCTTATGAGGCTCATTCCTGTCGTTTCTTAAACACCCATCTTTGATGGACCAAACCGAAACATCCGAAGGATTGATAGCGTATTTCGCGCAATCTATCATTGACTTCGCATCCTCATCCAACTTATCCTTTACAATATATGCAAGCAAGCAATTATTCAAAGCATATAGCACGTATGGACTATGCGTTGTCATAACCAGACAATGATTCCTGCCGTGATTAATCTCTGAAATCAGATGATAGAGGAGATCCATCTGAGTACTGGGGAAAAGATTCTGTTCCGGCTCTTCAATGATGAATTGCGTATGAGAATAGACACGACCCTGAATAAACCCACGAAGCCTTTCAATCAAATCCGCTTCATTGTCAGCAGTACTTCCGGATATATGGGCCAAAATGTCACGGACACGTTGGTTCTCTGCAGGAGAAAAGGGCTTATTCTCCTCATAAATACCTGATGACAACCACTTTACAAGAACAGCCAGGGGGACGATGGACTGAAAGCCACTTGAAGCAGAAGTCAAGGGAATAACCCTTCCCTCACCCCAAGTAAGGTAATCACGATCGATGCCTTTATTGTAATAATACCCAAGTCCAAGATTTGATACCGGCATAGGTCTTTCCTTAGTATAATGGCGCTTTGCCTCAAACCAGTCATTGACAAAACTCTGAAGATTGTCATTCTTGTCGGAATAATCCTTCAAAGTAGTCACCACTGACACGAAATTGCGTTCAGCAGGGATATAAGCAACTTTAGGATTTACAACCTTCTCCAACGCATAGAAAACAAACTCCTTTTCGTGGAAGTGCTCAACTTTGCGATCGCGAAAAGACTTTGAAAGAGGAATTGTGTATTTTTCCTTCCAGTTATAAGCAAAGGCGACATTGTCGCCCACATAAAGAAGGACTGATTTATCTGAGAAGTACTCGCTCATATGGTGGAATGACCCCAAACGCTTTATCAAGCCATCAGCAACTGCACGTTCAGTCGCTTCATTCACCTTCTCAAGCCAAGTACAAAAACTGATAATCTTGGCTATGGTACTCTTACCACTTCCTTGAGGGCCAATAAACACGTTCATCTTATTAAGACGAATGTCCACACTTTTAATAGGCCCCACATTACGAATGACCAGTCTTCTCATAACGCATTATTAATCTTCACAAAAATAGTGAATCTCTTCTATTTCACAAACTCACCGTCTTCTATTTGAAAACTCCGATTAAACATTTATATTTGCTA
>Ga0310696_10011186_pt1 | contig 10245 bp, 14 predicted proteins | sample AusTroGonzalo_MG_4_FD_203885 | JGI IMG/M metagenome (GOLD analysis project Ga0310696, IMG submission 203885) | Bovine rumen microbial communities from tropical cattle in Woodstock, Queensland, Australia - Gonzalo_02 (v2) (version 2) | ecosystem: Host-associated > Mammals > Digestive system >... | reverse complement strand
GGTTTTCTCAATTAAAATGTGTACCTTTGCGCCATAAAACAATAAAAACACACATTATATTATGGCAAGTATGGAAAGCATGGGTGGTTTGAACACCTATATCACAGTAGATGGTAAAAAAATGACTATGGCTGAATACGCAAAGTATAAGAAAGCAAAAAACAAAGAAATCCAGAGTAAGCTTTCTCAGCGTAAACAGCGTGAGTTGCGTAAGAAGAAACGTGAGGAAAGAAAAGCACGTGTAACTGAGATTACTATTTTGCCAAAGGTGGTGAAAAGTATTGTTAAAAACGCTGGGCCTATTAGAAGCCTTGCTGCATATTACGATAACGCTTACAGACAGTGGGGCACTATTGCCAACCTTATACTTGAACTGCCTGAGATTAGAAACCCATTTGTGCTTTTCCGTGCAGATGCCCATGATATTGTGAACACTATCATGGAGATTTCTGAGATTGCCAAGGGTAATGAAAAGGCAGTGTTTGCATACGTGCAGAAACTATCATGGAAACTTGACAACGCCAAGGCTAAGATGAAAGCCCTTTATAATGGAGTTGTTGCATCTGGTGTGCTTTTCCAATTTAAGGATAAGGAGTGCATCAATGGCGAAGGACGCAGACTTGGTTTGCGTATTTTGATGACCAGGACATTTAAGAGCCTTGAGGCTATTGAAGCAGCTATTAGCGAGCTTAACGAAATTGCTACCAATGGGCTTGATACCTTTGAATATAGAACAGACGTATTAGAAAGGGCATATAGAACAATTTAACTATGAAAAAAGAGAGTTTCCAATATTCTACCCCAGAGGAATTTGTAAAAAAGGTAGACTCAATGCGTGATGCAGAGGTTTTGTACTGCTATGAGGGCATTGTTATTATCAAAGTTAATACATTTGAAGCATGTGAAGAATTGTTTAACACAAAAACTATTTCATGGTGCATTGCTCAAAGTGAGTATCATTGGAATCAATATGTGAAAAGCAAGCGTAACAAGCAGTATTTCATTGTTGACTTTAACAACATAACGTCTGACGATAGAAATAAGAGCAACGAAGCGTTTATTGGCTTTACCATTGATGATGAAGGCGGAGAGTATATTTTGTATGCTGCTCATGCTAAGAATGACACTGCTTTGCTGAATATAACCTATAAACGACTAAAAGGTGTTCATCCATTTGAAGAAATCCTTAAACAAAAGAAGATTTACAATTTTGTGATGGTAGACAGGTTAACTCACAAATATGTGAAAAATGGAGAGATAACTTATATGCCAGAACTTTATGGCATGAACAACGTAGTGTACCAATTAATGAAATATACTATATTGCTTGGTGGCATTGGAATGTTGCTGCTGATGCTAAAGATGGCATTAAGATTTTAACACATGAGATATTACGATTCGATACCTAGAGTACAAGACGATGGAACATTATTAGGCGAAGATGTTTGGGCATTTAATAAATTAGATGGCCAAAATCTTGGCGTAAGATATTCTGCCAAACGCAATGAGTTTATCAATTTCATTTCAAGGCATAGGCAAGTTGACGAAAACGATAGCCAATTTGGGTTGGCTGTAAGATATTTCAAAGAAAGGTACGAAGAGCATCTAAAGCAGATAATAGCCAACAACTCAGGTAAAAAGGGTTTGTTCAATGGCGCACAAGAAATAATGTTCTTCTTTGAATGGTATGGAGAAAATAGTTTCGCTGGCTTCCATATGGATGGTGACGAACTTAATTTATACCTAATAGACGTATTCATTGCAAAGAAAGGCTATATAGAGCCAAAAGACTTCTATGGCATATTCTGCCAAGACAACGTAATACTTACACCAGAACTTATATATCGTGGTAAACTCACAAAGGGCTTCATTGAGGCTATAAGAAACAACGATTGGACGATTGAAGGCTGTGAGTTCCCAACTGTGAAAGAAGGAGTAGTATGCAGGCGTTCAAGTTTAATGAAAGGACAGAGAATGCCAAAATGCAAGTTTAAGACTCTATGGTGGCTCACCAAATTAAAAGAAAGGTATCCAGACAAATGGGAAGAATTAGAATAATTTTCAAGAAAATACTTAATCTGCTGAACGTACACCCTGACGAAAATCAAAAGTGGCTTTTAATGAGTCTGGTGGTGTCAGGGCTGCTTATAACATATGCACATCCAACACTGTTAAAAACAATTATAAGCGAATTACCTGCTCAATGGTTGGCTTTTGACTCTTTGTCTAGTTCCATATGTGGTTTGGCAATTGGAGTGATGTGGCAGAAAAAGGTTAGAACTGTTGCCATCAAGTATTTCTTATGGCTAGCAATAACAGAATCATTCTGTGGGTTTGTCCTTGGGTTGTATTTGGCATTTATAAATTTCAACGTTTGGGTATTTGCAATTGCTTCTCTTATTTATACCAACATTGTAAGCATATTTGTTGGAAAGTGCATAATGGCGTTTAAGGCAAAGTTGTGGATTGAAAAAGACCGAGAGGTGTATGATAACAACTATAGCATTGTTGGCGGAATTGTCTGTATAGTAGGCTACATAGCAGCATTGCTGTTTTTGCCGCCATTGCAAGTGTCTTTGATACTGTGGGCTGTTTGCTGCATCATAGACGATATAGGTTGGGTTATAGTTTATGCTAAAAATAAACAAGAATTGAAAAATTGTTAATGAAATATTTGCTTTTTAAAAATATTTTTTGTATATTTGCTCAAGTAATTTTAAACAACAAATAATTATGGGTAGTTTATTTAACACATTGTCACGTCTTATAGACAATGGAGAGCGTCAAGCACTGTCTATTATAGACGAAGCTCAGAGAGCTTTCAATGAATTTGATTTTGGCGCAACCGTTAAGTCACTGCGTGATGGCTTTAATGACTTCGCAAAGAACGTTAAGGAAACCATTTCTGACTTGAAGGTGTTTGTTCCATTCGATGAAAAAACAGAGGAATACACCTGTGACATCAAGGATGGAGTTATCACTGTAAAGGTTACTGGAAAACACAGGGAACTTGAGGTAACTTCAACGATTCCAGCAAATTGCAAGGTGGATGAAATGAAGACCTTCTACGACAAAAAGCACAAGCAACTTGTTTTTAGCATCCCAAAGGACATCACAAAGGACGAGAACGTGAAGAAGCTCAAGGAGGCTGCTACACAAACGTTAAATGGCTCTGCTGAGTGGCTTAAGAAAGCCCTTAAAGAAAAGGCTGAAAATGTAGCAGCATCTACGACAGCACCTACAAGCAAGCCCAAGGCACGTAAGAAGCCAATCCCTAAGACGGCAGGCTACGCACGTGGTAAGGATGGTAAGTTTGTAAGTACAAAGAAAAAGAATGGGTAATTATTTACCCATATGGCGACTTGGCCGAGCGGTTAGGTAACAGTCTGCAAAACTGGAGAGCCGGGTTCGACTCCCGGAGTCGCCTCATTAATAAGCCTAACATAGTTATTCGACAACTATGCTAGGCATTTTAAATTATATATAGTATGATTAAAGTTTGCGCAATTTCTGACATGCATGGAATACTAGATTTTAAGATAGACCCATGCGATATTCTTTGCATATGCGGAGATATAGTACCATTAAAAGTTCAGATGTACCATGAAGGAACTATTAAATGGCTTAGAAAAGTGTTTATTCCTTGGTGTAATGAGCAGCCTTGCGAGAAGGTGTTCTTGATAGCAGGAAACCATGATTGGATTGCTCAGACGCATCCAGACGATTGGAGAGAGGCATTCAAAGGCACAAAAATAGTGTACCTTTGTGACGAATCGGCTGAATATGTTAAACAAGTTGATGACACATATCAGGAGATAAGCATTTATGGCACTCCTTGGTGTCATCAATTTTATAACTGGGCATTTATGACATCAGATGTTAAACTTGCTGACATATATAAGAAAATGCCTTATAAGGTTGATATTCTTTTAACACATGACTGCCCTTATGGAACTAGTGACGTCCTTCTACAAGAGGATATTCCTTGGGTAACTGGAGGCCACATAGGCTGTCACCCTCTTGGCGATGCTGTTGACAATAAAAAGCCTCGTTTCCATTGTTGCGGACACCTACATAGTTGTACGCATGAACCACAAGAAAGGGGAGAAACAACTGTGTGCAACGTTTCTATGGTAGATGAACGTTACAAAAGGGTATATGAACCTCATTACTTTGAAATTTAAGATAATTTAACCCAAGAAGTTTGTTTTTTTGGGTTATTTTGTGTATATTTGTACCATAATTGATTAAATTGTAAAAATAATGGCAAAAAACAAGAAAAAAGTAAAGGAAGCAAATAACGACATTGAGATTGTTGTGCTAAAGTGTTTTCTGAGAGTTATCAAGAACGAGGGAAAATACATGTTCTTTAGGCGTGGCATTAACAACAGTGGAATTATGAAGCATCTGTTGAAGCAATACTACAGTCCATCTAGTGATAACCCCTTTTTAAACTGCGCATCAAATGCAGAGATTGCAAATACATTGCATACCATTTCTGACCAAATGGCCGTGCACAACGGCAATAAGAAGGGTATCTCTGGTCTTGATAGGTATGAGCTTGTCACTATGACTATCAACCATTTGCTGCATTTCTTTATAGAAGCAAACGGTGTTCCAATGGAGCATCTTTGTCAGATGGGCGAAAACATATATAGCCTTAGTTGTAACATTCTTTTTGGCGATGCTATAGAAGATATAGAGGAACAGCAAAGGCAGCAGCCAGAAATTAAAATCACAAGTGCTGCGCAGCTTAAAGCTAAGTTGTTCAGCGACTTTATGAATGGGATTAATACAGGAACAATTTCAAAGAACATGTCTTTTGATGAGTTCTTGAAGAAACACAAAAAGGAATTTGATGCATTCAAGAACGAAGACAGAATTGACTTGGAGACTGGGCACATTCTTGGAAGGGCGCCAGAGGGAGAGCAAGGCAATGGTTTCCTTAATGCTACAAGACCAAGTTGGCTTGATGTTGAAGACATATCAACTTGGTAAAAAATACAAATGAAATTAAACTGTGGAAAAGAAAGTTGCGCCATGTGTGAGTCGTGTATATATGACCAACCACTTGACGCTCCTTTGCTTAAAATAAAGAATAATATGAAAAACTTTGGTGTAGTACCAGTTGATGGAAATCCATCTACTGCTCAGATTATACTATTGGGAAGTAATAATGCGCAAAGACAGCCTCCCGTTAGTGACCCAATACAGTTAGACCTACCTTTCAGGGATAGTAAGAAGTCAAAGCCATTATGTAATGATTGTGATTTCCTTAGAAAGATTCAACGCCCTGGTCAGTCTACATATAACTGTAGGTGTATGCTTAATATGGTAGGCTCAAAGGTAACTGAAAGGGTTATTAAACTAAAGGTATATCCTGACGAGAAGATTGAAACACCTTCATGGTGTCGTAAACTTAACGTAGGAGGCAAGCAGTCTGTTATGCCTTATCAGCCACAATACGCATCATGCCAATTGGCATTACCTGCAAGGGTTAATTCCCCTCTATCTGAGGAACAAAGAAGGCGATGGGATGAAGCCAAAGAACGTAATAGGATTATGGAGATATGGGTAGGTGCAAGCGGCATAACCTCTTGGGGAGAGATACAACCTGGTAAGGTTTATCACCTTCCGCCAACTCCCAAACATGGCAGAATGAATCTTATAATTGAACGAGTATATCCAGATTCAATGTTTTGCCATAACGTTAAAACAAGAGATAACGTTTGGCTTTACAAAGAGGACGAAGAATACAAGTTCTTATCAGAAATTGAACAAAGCAATGGATAGGAATCAAAAAATTGTCGTTCTAACTAAACTGAAAACCATACACCCACTAACTGAGTGGGATGACATAGAGGAAAAAGGGATATATCATATCCCTCCTCTAGTTTATAACAAAAGGCGTGATTTTCAGGTTATTCAGAAAGTAGATAAAGACACTATACGTGTACGGTATGTGGGTAAAGAAACATTATCTACCATATACAGAACAGATATAACTAGTAATTTTATTGTTAAAAGGCTACGGTAATATGGTACTTGATTTATATGGATATTGCGATTATTCTGACATGTGCGATAGGCTCAGGAGTGTAGAGCCTTTAACCCCTTGGGATAGCATACAGATAGGGCATGTTTATCACATTCCTGCAATATTGAACTACGACAGAAGGGATTTTAAGGTAGATTACAAAGACGATAACAAGATACAAGGTCAGATACTATCAGATGGAAAATCTGTAAAACCTTATCAGTATTCTTTCTTCAGGTCTGAACTATCCTCAAGATTTATTGTAGAAAAACTAAACTAAACGTGGGATAAGAAGACTATCTCACGTTTTTACATTTATATATATGGAAGATAACGAAGAGTATTACGAATGTGGAGTTGGCTGGTACCCAATTATAAAAAAAGTGGTTAACTACGTTAATACCCACAATAGCACATGCAAAGAGGATGAAAAAATAGAAATAGTCCAGATAAAAGAAAAGTTTGGGGCATTGGAAATGTATGCTCATAACAAAAACGATGAATATATACGTTTGGCATCAGAAGCCAGGGATGAATCGTTAAAAACTTGTGAATTTTGTGGCTCTAAAGAAGACATTGGGCAGATGTGCGATGGATGGATTACCACCTTGTGCCATAAATGCGCAGAAAAACTAGCTAAACAGCAAAATAGAAACAGACTGTGGTATTCTTATAATGCCAAGAAAAAAGTAGAACTTAAAGGAAAAGAAGATAATGAAAAAGATTGATGAAGAGTTTTACACTCAAGCCATTTTTATGCTTGCTTGCATTGAATCGTTTTGTAAAGAATTGGTACAAAGCCTAGAGGAGGCTGAACACGAAAGCTTTTCAATTGCAATGAAACGTACCATGCACTCGTTTACTGTAGCTAGTAAAAACATTGCAAGTTTTAAAGACGAATATGACGAAAATGAAGATAAGGACAGGGTTTTAGCCACCTTACGAGTTGTTAAGAAGTATTTCGACAACTATAATTCGTCAATAAATGCCTCATGCCCTTCAAAGTTCATTACTGACATTAAATTTCTTGTTGATTCTATCAATACAATGGCTTTAACTGTTAGAGTTAAGTTAAAAGATGTTAAAAAGAAGCATGGTTTTGCGAATGACTTACCTTATTAACATTGTTTAACTCAATATATTTCTCCATTTAATTTTTTATTTGTACCTTTGCACTCGTTGAAAGAAAATGAAGAAAAAATGGACGTAGAGAAGATTCTAACAGAAACACCAAACAACAAGTTTAGAAAGTCCTTGAATAAGGCACATGGCTATCTTTTTGATAGCCAAATTAACACCGCAAAGGAGGTTGTTGCAAGCATTTCTCGCAAGGTAACGCGCAGAAACCATATTATACTTGCCGCTAAGATGCAGAGCGGTAAAACTGGCGTTTGTAACGCTGTTGTTAACATCATATCCCAAACCGACATACATCGGTATCTGGGAGTTGATAAATACATGTTTATTACAGGTATGAACGACTGCGGCCTTAAGGAGCAGACGTTAAAGCGTGTTGAAGAGCAGGTTATTGGCGCAAATAAGGAGAACATATATAGTGGTCTAAGGAGCAAGAAATACCCTGGGCCAAAGCATTACTTTGTGATGAAAAACAGTGACCTTTTGAAATATGAGGGCGACATTAACAATGCCGTCATCTTTATTGATGAAGCGCACTATGGCTCAAATGAGAAGAACATTTTGAGCAAGTTTCTCTATAAGCAGGGAATCAACTGGAAAGATACCAATGAACTTATTAAGAGAAATATATACATTGTATCTGTGTCAGCAACACCATTTGACGAGATAGTAAGCGACACAAAAGAGGTTAAGAATATCGTTGAATTGAAGCCAACGAAATCTTATATTGGTGTATCTGAGTTTATTAAGAAAGGCTTGGTTATTGATGCTGAAAAAGATGATATTGAAGAGGATGGAAACATCTTTGAATATATCAACGATGCCCACCAGCGTATGCATGACAATGGAGAGGCAGGTATTATCATTATCCGTACACGTAAGTTTAACGTCATTAAGAGCGACCCTTACATTGTAAAGGATTTTGATATACATGAAATGTATTCGTCAGGTAGTAACATTGAATATAACGTGTTTAATGATATTGTCAAGTCTATTATTGACAAGAACGAATACAATAAGAAAGCTGCTGCCATGAAAGCATCAAATGCTATCTCTGGGGCAATACCTAAGATGTATGTTAAGCCACTTATTGTTCTCATTAAGGGAGCATTTAGAGCAGGTATTACTTTGGACGCTAGGCTGAAAGACTATATCTATATGATATACGACTACTCAGCAAAGGCTGATACTACAGCCCAGGCATTGCTTGGACGTTTGTGTGGCTATAGGGATAAAAAGGCTACAATAGGCAACACGTATATTTACATTAACAAGAAATATGCTGACATGTACTCTGCATGGGAGAATGATTTCCAGAACAGAACCATAGTTCCTTGCAGTAAGACAACGTTTGAGTGGATTCCTAACGATGTTAAGAACCCAATGGCACAGATTGGCACTAAATCTAGAGGAAACATCGCTATTGACCTTTCTGACAAGGAAATACGCGACATATATCAGCATAGTACGCAAATTAAGAATAGGGTTGGCTATATGAAACTAGCATTGCCTATCATACTTAAAAACCATAACATTGATTTGCAGTATGACTACATTGGCGAAGCTGTGCTGAGTGGTAAGAACAACTACACCAAGTCAAGTCAGTTGAAGCGTTTTGAGTCTTTCTCCAGCGATTCACTTGTATACCAGTTCAGACCTTATAAGATAAAGGATTTTGCCCTTGAAACCAACAGGGATTATCTGACTGATGATGACCTTGGTAAATCTGCCGTGTTTGTTGTGCTTGATGCCACCATTGACGATAGCATGGGCTTTAAGATTGGCGGTAATAAGAGGCTGCTTATCTACAACGTAGAGGTTGGGCATAAGGTAATGATACCAAATAGAAAAAGCCTTTATAAGAAGCATAAAGATACTGACCTTGATGTCATTTAACTTTATTTAACTCTGATTTCTTCTTTTATCGAAAAATTATGTGTATATTTGCCCAAAATATTGACTAACGAATTGAAATAGAATATGTATTTGTTTTTACATTTTGTAGTTGCGATTGTTTCAATATACTTTCTTGGCTATATGTGTAATACACATGGCACAGACACAACATTGGCAACACCCGTAGCTATAATGCTTCTCTATTCTTTACTAAACGTATGTAGGGGAGTTAAAAAGTGGAATGACGAGTTGCTTGCAGACGATTGGTATAGAAATACACCATCAAGAAACAGTTACAATAGTACCTCTTATAATAAAGGTGGCAGCAGTAATTGCCATGAATATAGCTACGATAACGTTTCTTACAAGCCAAAGGAAACTGTTGAGTATTTTTCAAAGCCAAAAGTGAAAACTAGGACTTATGAAAAACAAATGACTCACTACCCATCTAATAAAGAAATAAAGGAAAAGATAGCAAACCTTGAAAAAAGTAGGTGGTTCAGGATTAAAAGAAGTTTGTATAGTCTTGTTGGGAATGACATTACTGCCAAATACTACAAACCATATACTGTGATAGAAAAGGTTGTAGAGCCAATTGAAGATTACTCTGCATATCAGCCGCAGCCAGGATATTTTCAGAAGAAGGAAATGGAAGAGTATAACGAAGTGGCAAAGCAGTTATCAAGAAGCTGTGAATTTGTTATTGACTTTGAAACGCAAGAAACCAAAAATGAATAATCAAGACAATTCAGACATTATCTTTTCATCCTCTATAGTAGAGAAAATGAAAGGACAGCCAAAAAAGGCACAAAAGTTCTCAAACGCCAGTAGGCAAGTAATTTATCACGAAACGTATTACTAAAGATTATATAACATGGAAAATAACGAGAAAGAACTGCAAAACAATGGTAGTGGCACACAGACCGCAGTAGCAGAGCCAAAGACTGAGACAGGTTACGAAGGTGATTTGAAGTCTCTTATGGAAGAGGGCAAGTACAACATTTCAGCCCCTTTGTTCCTTATGTTTGCAGAATACCTTGGCTATGTGGGTAAGACCTTGCCTTGGGTTGACAATTGGTGTGTGGCTAAGAAAAAGCCCGCAGAGTATCAAATCAAGTTCATTGAGATTGAGGCTGTAACGGTGCTTAACGAGGCTAAGAAGAAGTTTACTATAA
>Ga0310696_10011185_pt1 | contig 10246 bp, 4 predicted proteins | sample AusTroGonzalo_MG_4_FD_203885 | JGI IMG/M metagenome (GOLD analysis project Ga0310696, IMG submission 203885) | Bovine rumen microbial communities from tropical cattle in Woodstock, Queensland, Australia - Gonzalo_02 (v2) (version 2) | ecosystem: Host-associated > Mammals > Digestive system >... | reverse complement strand
CCAAGTGCTTTAATCAAGGACTGATATCATTTCTACTTCTACTCGAACGAACATGAGCCGATGCATGTCCATGTGAGATCTGGTTCGGGTAAAGCGAAGTTTGATGTTGCCGATGAAGTTCAGCTGTTGGAATCTAAGGGCATGAAAGTGCAAGAACTGCGAAAAGCACAGGAAATTGCCGAAGAGAACATCGAAACGATAAGGAGCAAATGGCATGAATACTTTGATTAAGAGAAAGGCTTTTTTTGCTGACAATAAAATCCATGTCGCTTTGCCGGATGGAACCAATCTTTCGTTCCCCATTGCTGGGAATTGGCGACTGGAAGGTGCGACGCCGGATCAACTTTGCAACATTGAGGTTGATGAGGATGGTCTGCGTTGGCCAGATATTGATGAAGATCTTTCCTTCGAGGGTCTATTGCGTGGTGACCATGGCCAATATGTAAAGGTGGGACGCCCATCATGACATAAACGGCAGATTTTTCTGTTCTCGATGCTGAATTATGTTGCAGAGCCGCGGCAAATCTGCCGCGGCTCCGCATTTTCTACACGCCCTACATTTTCTACACGGCTATAACCACCCCTCTCCCACTCCAACTCTTCACTCCAACTATTTTTCTGAAGCTGCCCATCTTCGCGCAAAATTTTGGTATAATATTTCATAACTTGGAAAGGAACCTTGTATGAAAAAGCGAATCTTAAGCATCTTTGGTCTCCTGGCTTTTGTCATCGCGCCGCTGTTCGCCGGGGCCGCAATCGACCTCACGGACATCGCGCCCGATGGCTTCGCCCATGGTGTCGTCCTCACGGTCGACGAATATGCAAAAAACGAGGACCGCGCTACACTGACGAACTTCCCCGTGCTCGTTCGCATCTCCGAAACCGGCATCTCCGGCTTCGACTACGACGACGTTCTCCTTTCGGGTGGCGCCGACATCCGTTTCGCCGATGCGAACGGCAACGCATTGCCGTTCGAGATCGACACATGGACGAACGACGCCACGTCGCTGGTCTGGGTCACGCTTCCCGAGATGACGAACGGCACCGAGTTCGCGATGTTCTACGGAGCATCCCATAGTGACGCGGACGCCTTTGTCGCGGAAATGCATCCATGGGCGGACTACACCGGTGTTTGGCATCTCGGCGACAAGGGCACAGGTTCGGGCAAGACGGTCATCGATTCCACGACAAACCAGTTGACGGGCACGACGGCATCCAACTCGAGCAAACTCATGGCCGATGGCGCCGTTGGCGGCGCGCGGAAAGTTTGTGCCTCGACAAACTCGAAGAACCAGGAACATATTTCCGTTTCGCTTTCCGACTCGAACAAGAAGGCCGTGGTGGACGCACTGGTCCCGCAGTTCTCGGTCTCTCTCTGGTACCGCATCAAGGAAAGCATCGAAACATCCATCCAGTGGGATTACCTGATTGGACGGAAACCTTCCGAAAAAGCTGATACGAGTACCGGCTGGGCGATTCAAATGTCAGATCCCAGCAATGGTTCCGGCGTCAAATACGGAATTCGGCTCTGGTCCAGCGAAGTGAAAGATAGCGCGCCCCCTGGCTCCGCCATTCCGGTCATCGGGGAAGACCTGTGGACCGCTGTAACATGGATCAAGTTGGATGTCATCTACAACAACGCCACCTATTCCCTTTACACTAATGGGACCCTTGTCGCCAATGGGGCCCTCAAGGGGAACGCCGTCAATGGAAACTCCACCACGCTCGGCATCGGCGGCGCTGCTCCGACTGCGGACGTAATCCGTCCCTTCACCGGTGACATGGACGAAGTCCGTCTCCGCCGCGGAACCGTGAGCGCGGACTGGGTTGCCGCGGACTATGCGACGCAGACGAGCGCGTCGTTCCTTTCCGCCGGAACGGTCAAAAAAGTCGGCGCCTCCACCAAGCCGACCGCCGAGTTCTCGGTCCTCGACACGGGCGCGGCCTTCCTTCAGTTTTCCGGCAAGGCTACTTCGCTCGGCGAGGGAGCGACCGCCTGCACGCTGCACTACAAGTACTGGAAGGATTCCGAGTCGGAACCCGCGGGCTGGACCTCCTTCGCGACGGGCGTCGGCGCGGGCTCGACGATCACCCATTTCGTGGTCGGACTGGATCCGCTCACCGGCTACCACTTCGCCTTCAAGGCGTCGAACGATCTCGCGACGCCCGAGGACTCGGACATTGTCTCGGAGGTCGTTACGACGAGTGGCGTCGGCGACGCGGGCGAATCGGGCGGCGCGTCCGAACGCCAGCTCGACGAATTCGTCCACACCTTCACGGTCACGGAACGCGGCGTCTCGGAATTCGAGTTCACGCCGCCGACGGGCGTGACGAACGTCGAGGCGCTTGTTGTCGCCGGCGGTGGCGCGGGCGGATACTACCATGGCGGTGGCGGCGGCGGCGGCGGCCTTGTTCACGACGATGCGCTTACGGTCGTGCCCGGACAGACCTACACGGTCAACGTCGGCACCGGCGGCGTGGCCTCGGCGTCGGCGAGTGTCTACGGCGGCAACGGCGGCGATTCATCGATCGCCCTCAACGGCGCCACTCTCGTTTCGGCCACGGGCGGCGGCGCGGGAGGCAATGGCGGTTCCAACACGGCCGGCCGAGTCGGCGGCAGCGGCGGCGGCTCGTCGGCCAATGTTACGGCTGGCAACGGAACGACGGGGCAGGGATTCGCCGGCGCCAAAGGCAACGGAAACCAGGCTGGCGGCGGCGGCGGTGCGAAGGCGGTCGGATCCGAGCCCGTGGTGGGCGGCACGGGGGCGGTGTCGTCCGGTGGCGGCGGCAGCGGTCTTTCCTTCGAAATCTCCGGCGCGACTGTCTTTTATGCGGGCGGCGGCGGCGGCGGCGGCATAAAGTCTGACAAGGAAAATAAATACTTCGGAACTGCAGGGACTGGCGGACTTGGCGGTGGCGGTAACGGTAGCCAGGAAGAGGAGAACGCGACTATCGCCATGGCCGAAAACGGCGGCGACGGCCTTGGCGGCGGCGGCGGCGGCGGCGGCGGCTTGTCTGGCTACGAAAAGGGCGGTAACGGCGGCAACGGCGTCGTGATTATCCGCTACGGCGCGGGCGGCGATGGCAATGGCGTCACACATCCGACAGTTTCGCTCACAGGTCTCAGCTACAACGATGCGAGTGGTTTCGCGACGGTGACCTACCGTGTTGGATGGGCTGGCGATGGCTATGACCTTGCGGATGTAGAGGTTGTCTGGGGCTATCATGAGGATGACCTTGACAACACAAACGTCGTGGCGACTTCTGTAATCGGGCAAGGAACTGGCTCGTTTGAGTTGCCGCGCGTGAGCAAGACGGTCTACGTACGGCTTCTTGCGACGAACACCGGCAACTTTGTCGGCGTATCGCCTGAAATCAAATCGCTCGTTCTCTTCAACCCGGCGGCGCCTGTTGGCGAGATGGTGTCTGCGACACCAAGTGCCGTAAGTGCGAGTTTTGTAGTGAGGGTCACCAATCTTGGCACAAGCGAGAGACCAGTGTCGGGCGCGTTTCAGATTTGCCCCGATAAGTTCTTCGATGAAGGGAATTACATGACTTATCCAATCGCTGAGTCGTGTTCAACAGTTAACGAGACGCTCTCCGGCATTGCGACGGGGCTTGCTCCGAATACTGTTTATTGGGTTCGTGCGGCACTTACGAACGATGTGCCTGCAACCTTTGAGACTGAGCCGATTTCATTTACGACCAACCCTGCCGGCGTCATGATCCTCGTATACTGACGCTTGGACCATCACTGGCGCCTTGCGCCAGCATCTCGCTCAAAGCCGCGGCAAATCCGCCGCGGCCCTGTGTTTTTGTAAATTTTTCCCTATCCCCCGCTAAAATTATGGTATAATGTATACGAATTTAAATTCCAAACTTGGGAGAATGATTATGAAGTTGATGCGTTTCGCTTTCGTTACGCTTTTGTTTGTTGTACTTGCTACGCCAGCATCGGCTACTATAGACCTTAACGCCATCAAGCCCGACGGTTTCTCCCGCGGCGTCGCTTTTACCGTTAATGGCTACGACGCGGAACGCTCGACGCTCACGGACTTCCTTGTCCTCGTGCGCATCTCCGAGGCCGGCATCTCCGGCTTCGACTACGACGCGATGATGTTTCCCGGCACGGACACGGATAACGCCGACCGTGACATTTGCTTTGTCGCGGCCGACGGAACGCCGCTTGCCTACGACATCGACACGTGGGACCCAGAAGGCACGTCGCTCGTCTGGGTGAAGCTCCCGTCGATGGCGAACAGTACGGAGTTCGCGATGTTCTATCGCTCTTCCAAGAGCGGCAAGACCGTCTGCGGCGACAACGCCTTCTCCGACTACGTCGGCGTCTGGCACCTGAACGAAACCGGCGACGGCGTCCAAGACATCCTGGATGCGAGCCCCAACGGTCTGGCAGCCAAGTCATCCAACCAGTCGATCGCGAAGACCGACGGGCCGGTCGGTGGCGCACGTCAGATCACCAACAAACGGGCCAAGGAGGACAAGGCAATCAAGGTGACCGCTTCAACCGAGGCACTCAATGCTCTGAATACGCTTGGTACCGATTTTTCGGTTTCCTTCTGGGCGCGTCCAATTGGATCCATGGGCAACACCGCTTCCGATGCGATCGGCTACGATGGTCTCATTGGTCGCAAATCCGCCAAAACCACGCCGGCTTGGGCAATCCAACTTACGGACAACACCAAGAAAGTTCGCTTTTGGACATCGCAAACGACCGACTCGAACTTTAGCATTTCAGGCGAAATCTTCCAATTTGCCAAGAACGTCTGGGGAAAGATTGATGTCGTTTACACATACACGACGTCCGCCAACGCCCCGCGGATCACCGCTTACTGGAACGGACAGAAAGTCCACGGACCGAGCGCCCCTTGGAACAATGCCGTTCAAGCGCAGGGGTCGCTTACGCTTGCCATCGGCGGCTATGTTGGCTCCGACGAACGCCCATTCCTCGGAGATATGGACGAGGTTCGCGTTTCGAAGTTGCTCCCAACGGATGACTGGGTCAAGGCGGACTACGACACGGTAAACGTCGCCTCGTTCCTCACGGCCGGGACGGTGATGGAGTTCGTGGAGCTGCCCAAGCCCGTCGCGGCGTTCTCGCTGCTTGACAGCGGCGCGGCGTTCGCGCAGTTTAGCGGTTCGATCTCCTCGCTCGGCGGCTCGGCGACCTCGGCGGACGTCTACTACAAGATCTGGCCCGTTTCCGGAACGGAACCCGCGGCGTGGACACTGCTGGCGTCTGGTCTCGATGCGGGCGATTCGTTCGAGGGCATCGTGACGAATCTCACGCCGCAGGTCGCCTACACGAACCTCTTCAAGGCTGTGAACGACCTGGCGACGCCTTACGATTCGGACATTGCAACGTTACCGTTCACGACGAGCGGCGCGGGCGAGGCCGGCACGGGCGGCAACGCAAAGCGCGTTGGAGACGACATTGTGCACACTTTCACGGTCGATCCGACCGAAGGTGATACCTGGGAGTTTGTCCCGCCATCCTACGCGACGAGCGTCGAGGCGCTCGTGGTGGCCGGCGGCGGTCCTGGCGGCTACTATGGCGGCGCGGGCGGCGGCGCGGGCGGCCTGATCCACGACGAAGCGTTCCCGGTGGAGGGCGGCGCGACCTACACGGTAAAGGTCGGAGCGGGCGGCATTGCCACATCGGCGGCGACTGCCTACGGCTCGAAGGGCGGAAACTCGCTCATCACGTCAAACGGTGGCGCGATAACGAACGCGATCGCCTACGGCGGTGGTGCGGGCGGCAATGGCAATCTTGACAACCAGACGGCGACGCGTTCCGGTGATTCGGGCGGCAGCGGCGGCGGCTCCACAGATGCCACATCTCCTTACGTCGGCGGCTCCGGGACGAGTGGCCAAGGCAACGCCGGCGGCACTGGACTTACCACGACGGACAACAACAACCGTCTAATTGGTGCGGGCGGCGGCGGCGCGGGCGGCATCGGTGGCTCCGTGTCCGGCGGCAACACTGTCTCGGGCGGCAGCGGCGGCGACGGCCGCGAACTTAGGATATCCGGCGTGGCGGCCTTTTACGCGGCCGGTGGCGGCGGCGGCGGCCGAGACAATACGGGGACCGGCGGAGCCTACGGCAGTCCCGGTGCCGGCGGCAATGGCGTTGGCGGTAACGGCGGCATGTTTACGGTTGCCAATGCTGGCACAGAATGGGCTACTGCCGGTAAGGATGGCACGGGTAGCGGCGGCGGCGGCGGCTCGACAATCGCCGGCGCCTACGCCGGTGCCAATGGCGGCAGCGGCGTCGTGATCCTTCGCTATCCAATCCAGGGCAACGGCACGGAGATGCCCAATCCGGCGATTGCGCTCACGTCCGCCTCATACGACGCGGATACCGGCAAGGTCTCGTTCACCTATCGTGTGGCATGGGCCGGTTACGGTTATCAGGTTGCTGATGTCGGCATCGCGTGGGGTTACTCCCCGAGCGCGCTTTCAACGACGAACACTGTCGCGACCGACAAGATCGGCTCTGGCTCAGGAACCGTCCAGCTTCCCAAGGTCAGCAAGACGGTGTATCTGCGCATGGTCGCGACGAACGCGGGCGGTTGTTCTGATGACTCGGTCGAGACGGCCGTATTCACGCTCTTTAACCCCGATGCCCCGGTTGGGACCATCTCCGTCACCGACACGGGCGTCACGAACGCGACCTTCTCGGTTGAGGTGACCGACTTTGGCACGGGCGCCTCCTCTGCGTCCGTCACGGTCGAGGTTTGCACGTCTGATGACTTTACGGGGACTATCCTCTCGTTCTCTGCGGCAGAGGATCTTCCCTCGCTTGGAAGCATCTCGGTCTCCGCGACTGGGCTTGCAAACAACACGACCTACTATGCGCGCGCCATTGTCGTGAACAGCGAGAATGTCGAACTCACGACCGACGCCATCGAATTCTCGACGCCCCAGCCCGGCGCACCCGTCGGAACGGCTGCGGAGACCGATATCGGTCTCACGACGCTTTCGGCCTCGGTCCGTGTGACGGACTTCGGCCTCGGCTCGGACTCCGCTACGGTCCGTCTCGAGGTCTCGACGGTCTCCGACTTTTCAACGCTTGCGGCGTATTCGGACGAGACCGCGGCCGTACTGAACACGACGCTGTCGCCGCTCACCGTGTCCGGTCTTTCTCCAGATACGACCTACTACCGGCGCGTGCGCATCCAAAATTGGTGGGGCGTGGACACCTATGTCGCGCTTCCGGTCACGTCCACGCGGAGTGTGCCGTTCTCCGCAACGGGTCCCTCGTGGACCGCGGCCGACGACACGGTTGATATCTCGCTCGCGGTTTCCAAGGTCTACGATGGCGCCGAGTGCACGGCGGTCCTGACCTACGGGGGCGAGGCAGTGGGCTCGCGGACGTTCGACGCGGCAGGAACCGTCACATGGGACGGTCTCGCCGCGAAGGCGAACGGCGCCGTCGCGCAGATCGTCGTAACGACGACGGTGGACGGCACAGACTACTCGAAGACCTTCTCCGTCCCCGTCACCATCGGCGCGAGCGTCGCTACTGTTGAGAATGTCTCGACTTACGCGTCCGCCGCAAATGCGCTGTGGATGCGTCCTGGCGATGTGGCGATACTGCCTGACCTCTACGGCGACGCCTTCTACCAGGTTCTTAACGAGCGCTTCGCCTCAATCGATGGCTCCGTGCTCACGGCGCTCGAGCCTGGCATCGTCGGCATCCGCTGTGTGGACGCTTCGTCCAACACGAACATCATGGGCGTCGTGATCCTGCCTGACGCCATTGGCGAGGGGGCTGTCTACGTCTATGACGAAACGAAGTGGTCTGACGACTCCTGGACGAAGGCCGTATCGTGGAAGAAGGTCGACGGAAACACGAGAACAGCCGCCGCCTCGAATAACTCCTGGCCGTGCCAAGCGGACGACATCGCGATCCTGCCGTTCTACACTAGGGCAGGAGACATGTACATCCGTCACCGCGACCACATCACGCTTGGCGGCCTCTACTCCGGCATGATCCGCCCCGACACCTATGTGAACTGCCACCTCGAGCGCTACAAGGACGTCACCATGAAAACCGTCACGTTCCGGCGCACGGATGGCCAGCCCGTGGACGTGAAGACATGCCCGAACTCCGAAGGTGACAACTACAGCCGTACCGTGCTGGCCGGCTACGACATCAACGTCGTCTGGGCGAGCGACGCCGTGATCGACGGTTGTTCGTCCGTGACGAACGTGAACGGCCCGCGCGGTCGGTTCTACGTGAAGACTGGTGGCAGCACGAACACGCTCCAGAACGTCACGCTAACATTCCGCGGATTCCCCGGCTACAACATCACTGGAAACGGCTGCACCGACACGATTAAGGGCGTCTGGAATGGCACCGGCACGATCGTCAAGGAGGGGCTGGGAGGCATTGCCTTCGACGGCGACTTCTCCGAATTTACCGGCACCGTCCGCGAGTTGACAGGACCGAATCTGGGCACCTTCTCGAATGCGGCGGCTGGCATCCTTATGCGCGCGGCCGGCGCGAGCAATGTTACTGCGCATGTCTACGGATGGGGCGCCTACGATCGCTCGACCGGTGCGCCTCTGCACAACGGCAAGAGCCGCGGCGCGCTCGCCACGGGCGGCGCGAGCGTTGGTCCCACTGGTGATGCGCAAGGCCCCGCCAAGGGCCTCTACATGCACGGCGGCACCTACCGCGCTAACAACATCGACAACGCGAATTGGGGTGTCGGCGTCAAGGACGAGAAGACGTTTGACATTCTATCCGTCGGCCCAGGCTACAACTATGTCACGATGGTGAACGGAGCAGGCAACGGAAGCGGCAAGCCAATCAACGCCATCACTGTTAAGACGCTTGCACAGACGGACAAGGGAACGCTTGTCGTTTATGATCCCTCGGTCAATATCAAGGCGGCCCAAAACGTCACGAATGCCATGTTCACTGTGGAGAACTGGGCGAATCTCGCCACCGGCGGAACCGGCTACGGCGAACAGGATGCGGCGGGGGCTTCCAACGACTTTACAATCATCCCCTGGCTGATCGCGAACGGCAGCGACAAGGGCAACTTCGACTGGCTTCTCTTCCCGGCGGTCGACACGAACGGTCGACTCGTTCGCCCTGTCCGGACGACATCTTACATCAACACGGTTTCCGGCGCGGACGCCAACGCCGTATGCTCGGACAATTACGGCTCTCTTACCCGCGGCGACGCGACGGCGATCACCGTGAACTCGCTCTTTCTCAACAATGCAACGCACGGTGACAAGTGGCTTGGTGCGAACCGGACGCTCACGATTAAGTCTGGCGGTTTGATCTTCCATGGCAACGGCTCGGCGATCGGCCTGCCCGGGCGCACCGACAATGGCGCTCTCGTCCTTGGCGACGCGACACACCCGGCCTACGTCTGGAACAGGGCCTACGGTGACTACACGAACCGGATATGGGCGACCGTGTCGGCCCCAGGCGGCTTCGTGAGCTGCTACACGGGCAACCTCGAGCTCGGCGGCAACCAGACCGGCATTGCGGACGAGATTGTCGTGAGCGGTGGTACGCTTGCGCTGGGCGATGCCGAACACGGCATCACACTTGCGGACAACCTCCCAATCCGCGTCTGCGCGGGCGCGAAGTTGATTCTGCCGAAGTCTGGCGCGGTCGAAAAGTGCCCGCTCAAGATTGATGGCTCGGCGGAGGCGTTCGGGAAGGTTGAACTCCCCGTGAATCAGACTTGTGCCTCGCTCGCTGTCCGCGATGTGTTCGAGTCAGACGAGTGGACGACGCTCCCCGATGGCACTTACGGCTCGTCCGACTCTGGCGCCAAGTTTGTCCGTGACGATCTCTTCGTTGGCCCTGGCGTGCTGATGGTTGGCGAGGAACCCACTCCCATTACTCCCGATAGCGTACAGTTCCTCATCTACTGACGCTTGGGCCATCACTGGCGCACTGCGCCAGTCTCTCGCTCAGAGCCGCGGCAAATCCGCCGCGGCTTTGAGTTTTTGTAAAATCTTTCCCTATCCCCCGCTAAGATTATGGTATAATGTATACGAATTTAAATTCCAAACTTGGGAGAATGATTATGAAGTTGATGCGTTTCGCGTTCGCCTCGCTCTTGTCTGTTGCACTCTCTGCATCTGTCTGGGCAGATGGTGCGTCGACCTTGCCGCGTCCTGATCCGACAATTGCCGAGTTCGCGCGCGGCGTCAAGTTCACTGTCGACGGCTACACCGGGACGGAAGTCCTCAC
>Ga0310696_10011184_pt1 | contig 10246 bp, 7 predicted proteins | sample AusTroGonzalo_MG_4_FD_203885 | JGI IMG/M metagenome (GOLD analysis project Ga0310696, IMG submission 203885) | Bovine rumen microbial communities from tropical cattle in Woodstock, Queensland, Australia - Gonzalo_02 (v2) (version 2) | ecosystem: Host-associated > Mammals > Digestive system >... | reverse complement strand
CTTCATCTCGCAGATGTTGATCACGTTGTCCGCACGGTCAATGACAAGGTCTATTTGAACGCCGTCCGGATAGGTATCGTCACCGCGGAAATTCCATCCATATGCCTCTACGTGTATGCTTCCGATTCCAAGCGCCTTGAGGATCTGCGGCAGATGCAAAAGGCAGAGCCGCTCGAACGCAAGACCCTTCCAGACGACCTGGGCAGGATTTCCCGTCGTCGAAGACCAGAAATGCTCGTCAGACGGACGACTTTCCAGGAAACGAAAATGGAAAAGCGAGAACGGATCCGTCAGCTGATAAATGGCGTTCTTCTTTCTTGCGCCATAGGAGCGGTAGCTGCGGATGAAGCCGCTCGCCTCCAGCGTTTCAAGGATCTCTGAAAGTTTCCCAGTGGCGGCGATGTCAAGAGTCTCGAGCAGTTCAAGCCGCGTCATGCCGGCTTTCTTTTTGGCAAGTGCCGCGACGACTTTCTTGTAAGATGAAGCGTTCTTGAAAAGCGAAGCATAAAGCTCTTCGAACTCGTGCTTCAACGGGGCGTCTATAGCAAAGCAGATTCTGTCGATGTTCTGCGCAAGACTCAGACCTCGTGCAAGATACCGCCAATAATACGGAATTCCGCCAAGGGCCATGTAGCACTCCGCGATATCTGCACGCGACATGCCGAGGCCACGCTCCGCTGCAAACGCCTCGCATTCACCAAGCGTAAACGGCTGGAGACAAATGCGTCCAGTCACGCGATTGTGCAAGCCGCCGCGATTACGGAACAAATTTTTGACCATCCATGCCGCCGCAGAACCGCAGACGACTAATACAATGTCCTTTCGCGCCGACGCCCACTCGTTCCAAAACGCTTCGAGCGCCATCAAAAAGTCCGATTTTGCCGTGTCAAGCCAAGGCAATTCATCAATGAATACCACCTTGCGGCGCAAAACGCATTTCGCAACAACTTCTTTTAGCGCATGAAATGCAGCAAACCAGTCTTTTGGCACGGCTCCCTTAAATCCATATTCGACAAGAGATTCCTTGAAGTGGGCGAGTTGTTGCCGCTTGGTAGCGTTGGGAAGACCGGTATGCTGGAAGGCGAAACGATCTGCAAAGGTTTCACGAATCAAGTAGGTCTTTCCTACGCGACGACGCCCATAGACCGCCACAAATTCTGATTCGTCCGATTCATACAGACGATTAAGCTCGTTGATTTCTTTGGTTCGGCCAATCATTGTTTTATCCCCCTTTTCCGAGCAGGATGACACAATGATACTAAATTCTTGCGATTAAGTCAATGCATCGCCCATCTTTTGTGGATTTTGGTGCCCAATCATCAATTTTGACATAGATTAAGCACAGGAATCTACAATATGCTCACTTCCCCAAATACGCCTCTTCGAGCGAGCGGCCGGGGGTGACGGCGATGATGCCAAAGGGAACGAGGCGCGGCAGAAGCGCCGCGTTCACGGTTTCCACCGCAAGCCCGTCTCCAAACTCGGCGACAAGCGTCTTTTCACTTGGTAGTAGCGCGCTTGGTAGGGGCGCGTCTCCGACGCGACCGCGGGCGTCTTGGAAAGACGCCCCTACCGATAGCCTCACTCCTGGGCACTCGGATTCAATCGCTGCAAGGTCGCTCGGCAACTCCTTTAGCGCGTAGACGATCCGTCCAGTGTCGGACGTAATCGCGCGCAGCGTCTCCATCCGCTCCACTTTTCCGTCAGTGACGAACGCAACGTGCGTGCAAAGCTTCTCGATGTCGTCGAGCTGGTGCGAAGAAATGACGAGCGTCGTCTTGCCGCGCAGAGAAAGAAGGAACGAGCGAAGGCGCTCGGCCTCAACCGGGTCGAGCCCGCTCAACGGCTCGTCGAGCATCACGACGTCGGGATGGCCAAGAAACGCCTGCGCGACCATGACGCGCTTTCGCATTCCGTGCGAGAGCGAGCGAATGGTCGCGTTCGCCTTGTCCGCCAAGTTCATGACTTCGATAAGTTCGTCGGCCGACTTCGCGGCATCCTTCGTTGTCATCCCCTGAAGACGCGCATAGCCGATGAGCAGCGCCCTCACGCGTCCTTCGTTCGGAAGGTCGGAGTCCTGCGGAAGAATCGTGAACCGTCCGCCGTGGCGTCGCGCATCGAATGGACCGCTGGCGAGGATGCTCACTTCTCCGGCGTCGGGAATCACGAAGCCGGCGACCGTCATCATCCATGTAGTCTTGCCTGCGCCGTTTCGCCCAACGAGTCCGGTGATTGACCCAGAGGGAACGGCGAGCGTGAAGCCGTTGAGCGCCGCGTGGCGGCCATACTTCTTTACGAGCCCGCGTGTGATTATCGCCTCGTTCATCGGACATCCCTCCTCGCGAAGACGGCGTGGCCGATTGAAAGATAGAGAAGCCCGAGCATCACGAGCCAAGTTGCGCTCGCAGCGACCGGCATGAGCGACGAGCGCCAAAGCGCGTCATCCACCGACGACGGGAAGAGGCGAACGAGCACGAGCAGCTTCCCGCCGAGCCAGGCGGAGCCAAAGCCCTTCAGAATCGCCGGCACGACGGAGAAGGCGATCATGAGAAGTATCGCCACGATGTCGGCCTTTGCGCCCGACTTGAAGAGATGAGAGACTCCAAGCGCAAGGCCAAGCCACGCGAGCGAGAGGAACCACGCCTTGAACGACCAAACGATCATCGCAGGAAGGAGCGCCGGAATGTCTGCTCCCGATAGTCGGAACGCCGCGACTATCCACGCCGCTACCGCTCCTATGAGAAGTCCGACGAGCATCAGTAGCGCAATTCCAAGATACTTGCCGAGCGTCCATTCAAGCCGTGTCACGCGAAGCAGCATGTACTTCGCCGCACCCGACTTCACTTCCGCCGCAACGCGCCTCGTCGCGACAAGCACCGTCAAAAGCGGCACCGCGAAAAAGACGATCCATGCGTAGATTAGCTCGGCAGGATGCTTGCCCACGATGTCGTCGTAAATGAGAGAGTCGCCGACCGCGCTTCGGACGAGCCGCTGAAACGGCTTCGACTTCCAGAGCGTCGCGGAAACGACGCCGCTCTTGCCCTCGACCTTCTCGACCTGGAGAATTTCCGCGAGCTGGTCTTCCATCTTGCCGAGCCCCGTTATCGCGCCACTCATCCCGAGCAGTGACACAGCGAGATAAAGCGCGACGAGCACGATGGCGCGACGCGTGCGCACCGCAGCGGCGAGCTCGAACAGCGCGACGCGGATGGTTCTCATTTCCTCGACCTTTCCCCGAAGTCCTCAAGCTTGTCCTGGACGGCGATAAGCGGCTCGCCGACAGAAGGGTCGATGAAGCTGGTGAGCTCGAGACGCGAGACTTCGCCGCGATGCTCTACGTCGACGCAAGTGGCGAGCGAGTCATACGTCTCTGCGAGCGATGTCGCGATGTCTCCCATAAGACGGATGCCGAGTTCTGGCGTAAGCGACTCGGAGGACGCGACCTTGTCGGCAACGATCTGCACCGACTCGCGCAGCTTCGCGTTCATGTCCTCGATTGCATCGTTGAACGCTTCGGCGCCTTTGTCGTCGAGCCCAAGTTTGTCGATCGCGGATGCGCGCGCGATCTCGATGCGCGTGCGCCAAAGCTCGGCTGCTTCGTCGATGCGCGCGCGAAGATCTTCTGGCGCTACACGCCTGCGTTTTTCTGGTAGGGGCGCCTCTCCGACGCGACCGCTGGCTGATTCGCCTGGTAGGGGCGCCTCTCCGAGGCGACCGGCGACGTCGGTCTTGTTCGTCACAGGTGCTGTGTCCTTCACGCGGCGCGGGCGCTTTGCGACTTCTGGAATGTTGACGAGTTCGGTGAAGGAGCCGAAGGCGTTCTTCGGCTTCGCCTTTGTCTTTTCCTCCTTTTCGCGCACGTCGCGCGAGCGCAGTTCCTCGGCAGGGCCGTAGTAACCAACAAGCCCGCCTGCGATAAACACAAGCGGCAACCAAACTATCACAGGAATCTTTTTCATGCTTTATCTTCCTCTCTGCGTACTCTGCGTCTCTGCGTTAAAAAACTTCACCCAATTCTTTCCAAGAATCTTCCAGCTCTGTTCCCCGAGAACTTTCCTTCTGTATACGACACCGCGCCGTTCACAAGGACGGCTTTCACTCCACGAGAGAACTTGTGCGGCTCGACGTATGTCGCAGAAGAAGAGAACTCCTCTTCCTTCCAGATTGCGATGTCGGCAAACGCGCCCTTCTCGATCACGCCGCGATGCGCGATGCCGAAGCGCCGCGCGGGAACGGAAGTCATGCGCGCAATCGCCTCTTCGCGCGAAACGCCGAGCGCGCGCACGCGGCGGTAGAACTCCGGCATCGTGCCGTATGCGCGAGGGTGCGGATGGTCCGCGCCCAGGGGGCCCCACGGCGCGCGAAGGGATGCGTCGCTCCCAGGAACGATCCACGGACGAGAAAGAATTTTGTCGAGGTTGTCTTCGCTCATCCCGAAGAAGAACGCGCCAGTCTTGCAGCCGTCAAGCTCGAGGATGTGGCAGATTAGTTCGCCTGGAGACGAAATTGTCTGGGACAACTGGGACATCTGGGACGGTTGGGACAGGATTTCGGAGACAGCTTGGCCGCTAAGGGGCTTTGTGAATTCGCTCCACGTTCCGCCAATCATTACCGTCGACCAGTCACGGTCTGACGCGTTGATCTCGGCGACGATTTTCGCCCTCGTCGCGGTATCTGCAAATCGTGCCATCTCTGCGGGCGCGGCGCCTTCCTGCGCCCAGTCGGGAAGAACAATGTCGAGATCGGTTCCCGCCGCGCAAAACGGATAGCGGTCGCTCCCAAGAAGAAGCCCTTCGCCAATCGCGCTTTCGATCTTCTCCAGGACTGCGTCGATCTTGTGCCAGTTGCGTTTGCCGCTCGTCTTGAGGTGAGAAACTTCAGCGCGTATTCCAGTCGCGCGCACAAGGTCGATCACTTCGTCAATCGCCTCGAGAATCCTGTCGCCCTCGGAGCGCATGTGCGTCGCGTAGAATCCGCCGCGCTCCGCGGCGACTTTTGCAAGCGCGACGACTTCTTCGGGCGTCGAGTATTTTCCCGGCTGGTAGATGAGCCCAGTCGTGAGACCCCAGCCGCCAGCGTCAAGCGACTCGGCGAGAAGACGCTGCATCTCCTTTAGCTCGTCCTCTGTCGCCGCGCGTCCGGCATAGCCGACGACGGAAGAGCGAAGAGTGTTATGGCCGATGAACTGGATTGTGTTTATCGCCGGCTTCGCCGCTTCGAGGACTGCGCGATACTCTGCGAGCGAGCGCCAGGTGAGGCGAGAGCCAAGCAGCGTCGCCCAGTCACTGGAGAGACGCGCTTCACCGTAACGCGGCGCAACAGAGCCGCCGCACTGGCCATTGATTTCAGTCGTGACGCCCTGGGAGATTTTCGACGGCGCGTCTGGCTCAAGAACGAGGTAAGCGTCAGAGTGCGCATGGGCATCTACAAACCCCGGACTTACAATACAGCCAGTTGCGTCGATGGTGTTGCCCGTTCCCTCGGCACTCGCTTCGCTCGGCGTGTTTGCTTCCCCATGGGTCGCAAACCCCCGCAAGGGGCGGTTACGTTCCCCATTCCCCGTTCCCCGTTCCCCATTCCCCTTTACCTCGACGATCTTGTCGCCGTCAATGACGACATCGCCATAGAACCCGGGCTTCCCCGAGCCATCAACAATCAAACCGTTCTGTATAACTAAAGTCATTGTCAGCGAACTAATTGCATCCTCAACGGAAGTTTTGCTATCCCTTCAAAATTTCTAACCACGGAAAACACAGAAAACACGGAACAACCGCTTCCGTGCATTCCGTGTATTCTGTGGTTTCTCTCATTTGAAGAAAATTTTATTTTTCGAATTTGAAGCACAGCGGGCGCCAGCATGGAATCGGCGCGCCGACAGGCGTCAGCTCGCACTTCTCGCGGTTGAACGCATAGACCTGAATCTCGTTCGACATCTTGTGCCCGACGACCATGAACTTCTCGCCCGGCATAAGCTCGAAGTCGCGCGGGAACTTGCCAGTCAGCTTCGCGACATTATTCAGTGTGAGCGTGCCGTCGTCGTTCACTGCGTAGAAGGCGATTGAGTCGTGCCCGCGGTTCGACGCCATGAGAAGCTTGCCGTCGGCTGTCAGCTTGATTGCCGCGGCCTTCGTATCTATTGGCTTGAGCGAGCAACCCTCTGGCAACATCGACCACTTGCCAATGCGGGTGAACGGCGGAAGTTGGTGTGTGGAGGAGTTGGTGAGTGGAGGAGTGGGAGGTTCTACCTTGTAACTTGTAACGGTCGATGACAACTCGTTCACCACAAAAAGGAACTTGCCGTCATTTGAGAAGATCGCGTGACGCGGACCGTCGCCAGGATCGGCCTTTAGCGTGATAACCGGCTTATCAAGTCCACCCTCCTTCTTGTAGTCGTAGAAGTTCACCCTGTCGCAGCCGAGGTCACACACGCCCATAAGTTTCTCGTCTGGCGTGTAGAACGTCTGGTGCGCGTATGCCTTTTTCTGGCGATCCTGACGAGGCCCCACCGCATCGTCAGGAAGCACAGATGAGTTCAAAGTGCAAAGTGGAAAGTGCAAAGTTGTGGACGTCTCTTCAACTTTGAACTTTTCACTTTCAACTTTAAACTCTGCAAACCCGTAAGTCCCCGACAGATACGCCGCGAACGACACGATGCTTTCGTCGGGCGAAAGCGCGATGTGGCACGGCGTCTCGCACGGAAGTTCCGCGAGCCGTGTCATCGCGCCGATGCGGTGACCATCCATTGCAAACTTGACGAGCGCGCCGTGCGACTTTTCATCGCGCTTCTCTCCAATGGCGGAGTAAAGCGTCTTCCCGTCCTTGGAGATTTGGTAGTACGTCGTTCCTTCGCAGCCGTTGACCGACTGCACGATCTTCGCAGCACCAGTTTCTGTGTCGCACTCGAGAACCTTGAGCGCATCCTTGTCGGGCGAACCCGTGTTGCATCCGACGATGCAGTAGACGGTGGCGGCTATCATGGCGTTCATTTTCCGCAGATTTCCTTGAAGTACGGAAGGACGGCGGGCATCCAGATTTCGGCGTAGCCCTGCGCGTTCGGGTGGAGGCGATCTGGCATTATCCACTTGGTATCGCCATTCTCGTCAAGGAACTTCGAGTTGAAATCAACCCAGATTACCTTCTGCCCGTCTGCATAGCCCTTGATGATTTCGTTGACCTGCTCGTTCGCGGCGCGGTTCTTGTCCTTTGCGTCGCCGCGCATGAACACAGGCAGCAACAGAGTCTTCGCCTGCGGCTGCTTGGCCGCGATGAGCTCAAGTATCTTCTTGATGCCCTCGGCCACATCCTTCGGCCTGTCGCGCCCGGCGTTGTTCGTGCCGATCATGAGCATGACGCACTTCGCCTTGTATCCATCGAGTTCGCCGCCGTACTTGGCGCGCCAGATCAGATGCTGAGTCTGGTCGCCTGAGTAGCCGATGTCGAGGACGGAATACGTCTTGCTGAGCTCGTCGAGCGATTGCTTGCCGGAGTTCTCCCAGTTGTGGGTGATGGAATCGCCGAAGAACACGAGGTCAATCTCGCCGCCGCATTCGGAAATCTTGTTGCGCTTCATGAGAAGCCGGTCGAGCCACCAGTCCTGCGCGCCGTAACCTTCGCTGCGGATGCGCGTCGCGGGGAACACGGGCGCAGGCTGCGAAAGGCGATAGACCCTGTCGTTGAAATGAGAGGCATAGCGGTTCGCCGGCGCGGGAAGCTTGCCGTCGGAAAGCGCGTAGTCGATGTACGGCTTGACGGCGGAGTACCAGATCTCGTAGCCGAGGGCGTTGGGATGGAGACGGTCTGGGAATACCTCGGGAGAGAGCTGGCCGTCGGCCGTAAGGAACTGGTCGTTGAAGTCGCACCAGAAGATGGTCTTGCCGTCGCAGAATTTCTGAATCTCCCTGTTGACGATTTCGTTGCGGAGACGCTGAGAATCGTCGGCTGTCGCGCCACGCGCGAAAATCGCCGTCAGGACTATCGTCGCCTTCGGCTGTTTCGCGCGGATTGTCTTCAGTATCTCGCGGATGCCGAGAATGGTGTCGCCGGGCGCCTCCTTCTCGATCGGAAAGTGGCCGGTGTTGTTCGTGCCGATCATGAGAAGAATGCACTTCGCCTCGTAGCCGTCGAGCTCCTTGCCCTCGTCAATGCGCCAGAGGACGTGCTCGGTGCGGTCTGCGGAGATGCCGAGGTCGAGCATCTTCATATCGCCCTCGGAGAAATATTTATCAAGCTGCGCCTTTCCGTGGTTCTCCCAGAAATGCGTAATCGAGTCCCCAATGAAGACGACCTTAGCGCCGCCGTTCGTGACGACGCACATCTTCTCAGCGTGGCGTTTCATCTGCCAGCAGTTGGCGTTGCCGCCGTACATGTCGTGCGAGACGGCGCGGATTGTCGCAAATGCAGACGCGGCGCCAAGCGCCAAGACCGTTGTCAATACTGCTTTCTTCATGTATTCCCCTTTTTAAGTTTTAAGTTTAAAGTTGTGGAAATTCCCTCAGTTTAATTCTTGAACGAATGGATCGGCGCGGGGATGCGACCCTTGCGCGCGATCATCTTTTCGCACGAGAACTTCGACACTCTCATCACCGGCGCATGGCCGAGAAGCCCGCCGAACTCCACCGAGTCGCCGACCTTCTTACCCGCGACTGGAATGATTCTCACGGCGGTCGTCTTCTGGTTGACCATTCCGATCGCCGCTTCGTCGGCGATGATCCCGGAAATCGTCGCCGCGGAAGTCGAGCCGGGAACGGCGATCATGTCGAGCCCTACGGAGCAGACGCACGTCATCGCCTCAAGTTTCTCGATGGTGAGAGCACCGGCGTTCACCGCGTCGATCATCCCCTGGTCTTCGGAGACGGGAATAAACGCGCCCGAAAGTCCGCCGACGTACGAGCTCGCCATAACGCCGCCCTTCTTCACCTGGTCGTTGAGAAGCGCGAGCGCAGCAGTCGTGCCGGGTGCGCCTGGCTCTTCGAGACCGATCTCCCTCAGGATGTCTGCAACAGAATCACCAATTGCCGGCGTCGGCGCGAGCGAGAGGTCGATGATTCCAAACGGAACGCCGAGACGCTTCGACGCTTCCTGCGCGACGAGCTGTCCGACGCGCGTGATCTTGAACGCCGTCTTCTTAATTGTCTCGCAAAGCGTCTCGAAGCCGACTCCGCGGCAAGTGTGCCGCAGCACGTGGTTGACGACGCCAGGTCCCGAGACGCCGACATTGATGACTGCATCCGCCTCGCTCACGCCGTGGAACGCGCCGGCCATGAACGGGTTGTCGTCAGGCGCATTGCAGAGGATGACGAGTTTCGCGCAGCCAATCGAGCCGCGGCTCTTCGTCTTCTCGGCCGTCTCCTTCACGATCTCGCCCATGAGCCGAACGGCATCCATGTCGATGCCGGTCTTAGTCGAGCCGACATTGACGGAAGAGCAGACGCGCTCGGTCGCTGCCATCGCGGCGGGAATCGAGCGGATGAGAAGCTCGTCGGCGGGCGTCATTCCCTTCGAGACAATCGCGGAGTAGCCGCCGATGAAGTTGATGCCGAGCTTCTTCGCTGCGCGGTCGAGAGTCTTCGCGATCTTCACGAAGTCGGACGGCTTTTTGCAGCAGGACGAGCCGACGATCGCGGCGGGCGTGATGGAGACACGCTTGTTGACGACGGGCACGCCGAACTCGCGGCCGATGTCGTCGCCGGTCTTTACGAGGTTTTTCGCGAGACGCGTTATCTTCGCGTAGATCTTGTCGCAAGTCTTCTTGACGGACGAGTCCGCGCAGTCCAGGAGCGAGATGCCCATCGTGATCGTCCGGACGTCAAGATTCTCCTCGAGAATCATCCGGTTCGTCTCAAGAACTTCTGAGATGTTAATCATTTCATTATTGAGTTGGAGTTTTGAGTTGGAGTTGGAGTCTCGAGTTGGAGTTGGAGTCTTGAGTTGGAGAATGGAATTCTAAATTCCTTTCTCGAACTCGAACTTTGAACTCCAACTTCTTACACACGATGCATCTTCTCGAAAATCTCGCTCTTCTGGCAGCGGATCCTCATGCCCATGCCAGTTCCGAGACGGGCGAGTTCGGCGCCGAGCTTGTCGAAGGTCTTCTTGTACTTCGCCGCGTCGACGATCATCATCATGTTGAAGAAACCGCCAGTGACGGTCTGGCTGATGTCGAGAATGTTGATATGCTCCTTGGCGAGGTAGGTGCAGGTCTTTGCGAGAATGCCGACGGAATCCTTGCCAATGACGGTAATGATAA
>Ga0310696_10011183_pt1 | contig 10247 bp, 11 predicted proteins | sample AusTroGonzalo_MG_4_FD_203885 | JGI IMG/M metagenome (GOLD analysis project Ga0310696, IMG submission 203885) | Bovine rumen microbial communities from tropical cattle in Woodstock, Queensland, Australia - Gonzalo_02 (v2) (version 2) | ecosystem: Host-associated > Mammals > Digestive system >... | reverse complement strand
TCCACTTGAACTGATCCGCTCCAAAGACGTCGACTTCGATATGGCCGTTGGCGCTCGGCTTTTTCTTTTCGCTCTTGCGGTCAATCTGGACAATTTGTTTTTCGTCGGTCATGTTCACGAGAAGAACATTGCAGTTCGCGCCTTTGCAGATAGCATAAGGCGTGACGGAAGCTGTGGTGCTCTTGACGGGAACGACGGCGTAGCCGCTTTCTAAGAAGCGTTTGAATGCCATATAGACACCGTAATATTCGGCGGTGGGTTCCAAGCTTGCCCACTTGTTCCAGGAACCTTCCTTGACGAGAGCGGTCATGCTGATGGTGCCCCACGTGTGGTCCGGACCTTCAAAAACGTTACCGAAAGCGTCCCACGGGAGTGCCTGGAAACGGTCGCCAAAGCGGACGGCATACTGTGCGAAGATGTTGGCGATACCGGCGGCTTGCGGGTAGTCCATCCAAATCTGTGAGCCTTGTACGGACGTGCTGAATTCCGAGAGGAATACGCGGCGTTTGCCTTCGAGATACTTGTTCATCCAGGCGTTGAGCGTGTCGGCGTTCTGCGCCACATCAAGGCTTGCCTTGAGCATGTCCTTGGCGTTCAAGTTTTCGGGAGCCCAGTACGGATAAGTGTGCAAGTCCACAACGTCGAGGTAGCGCTTGCCATCGGCTTTTTCGGCTTCGCCGACGATGCGCAAAAATTCGGCCATCCAGTATTTGCCATCGTTGAGGCCTGCGCCTTTCTGTAACATCTTGTGCGTGCTGAAAAGCGGTCCGTGCAAAATGATGCTCGGGTCGACGGCCTTCATGGCGCGGGCGTATTCGATAAAGCGTGCGGCGTAATGCCTTGCCGATAGCGGGCCGGATTCTTCCCATTCGCCATCGAGTTCGTTACCGATTTGCCATTGCTTGATGTTGTACTTTTTTACCTTGTTGGCGTACTTGACCCAGGCGGCAGCTTCCTTGGACGTGCCTGTGCCAGCGTTCACGCAAATGACGGCTTGAGCCTTTTGACCGTTCACGAGTTTCGGGAGGCCGTTGATGTACGTCATGAATTCTTCGAAGTGCCACTTGATGTTTGTCCAGTCGGTGCGCGGCGTGTCGCCGTTGCGGGTGGACATGGCGAAGAACTTGTAATCGTTCCCGGCGAGCAAATCGTCAGAGCCGCTATAGAGCTTCATTTCGCGAATCTGCACGCCTTTAGACGGAAGGTCGGTCGTCTTGAACTTTACGGCAACATAGCGTGCTCGCGTTGTCGGGAACTTGTACTTGGTCTGGTTGCCTGTAACCTTGACCGTGCCCCATCTCTTTAACTTGTTTTCGGCGTGCTGATGAACGCCCGGATAATCAGCGTAGTCTTCGGTCCAGTACGAAAGATCAAAAGACTTCGGGCGGAGATTGCCCCAGTCGATGATGATGGAGTCGAGATCCTTCTTTTCGGGGAATTCGATGACAACCCAAGGCGGATCCTTCGGGTCCAAAATTTCGCCCCACCACATGGTGTTCATGTTGTTGTCGGCAAGGTGGCTACGACGGATAAAACCGTAATTGTCCTTGGTGGTGCCACGGTAAATCGTTTCGCCCAAGAATCCCGGAGCCCAGCTTTCTTCGCTTGGCGTCCAAAGGCCTGTGCTGTCGTATTTTCCGGCGCCGTTCCAGTGGTAGTCATTGCTCAAGCTTCCGTTCGGGAAACGGAAAATCGTGTAGCCACCATCGACGAGGGCGGGCGTCATGTCGTAATAGCGGGTGGGCGGATTCCAGATGGCAAGATCTGCGCCCATCATGTTCTGTTTGTTGATGACGATGCCTGGATGGGTGTCGTCAACTTCGATGACGTTCTGTGCTGCAAAAACAGGCGTCGCAGAAAGTGCGAACGCCGTCCCGCACAAAAAATTCTTGATATCAAATTTCATAAAAGCTCCTCAAAAATGGGGTAGGGCTTAATTTTTAAAATTTAATGAATTTTAAGTTCGATGAAATTTTCGTAATGGTCGGATGTATAGTAGATGATGCAATCGCTTTGGTAAACGAGGCGCTTTGAGCCACGATTCTTTGCAGAGTAATCGACGTCGGCTTCGTGGTAGGATCCCTCTGGTAATGTTTCGTGGTAATTGCTTGCATTGGAGGCGTAATTATTGAATTTGTCGCCGCCAATCATGACGCCGATGGTTTCCCACGGGTTAAAGTTCCACTTTTCAAAAGTCTTGCCGGTTTTGGATTCGTAAAGATTTTGGCCTTCGCTTTTGCCAACATAGTTGGAGGGCAACTTGTCGAACTTGCACAAGTATGCGGCTACGGAATCGCGGGTTGTGTACTTGCCGGATTCTTGGACTGCTTCGTAGATGCTTGCGTAATAGATGCTGTCTTGAACGCGGATAATGCTATCTAGATTGCTTGTATTTGCACATGTTGCATTGCCACATTCATCAGGTGGACCATATTCCCAACAACTGACAAGAACCAGTTGACATTTGTCGTCGTTGGATACTGTTGGTGACGAACAGGATGATGCTAAAAAGGCTGTGGCTGCGGCAAGGCCTAGCTTGAGAATGCTCTTAAAATTCATGTTTTAAATGTAATATAAATTACACTCCGCGCATTTCCGGATTCCAGACAATCTTGTGCAACTGCACTTGGAATCGGGCGTTGTTTGCGGTCATGACTTTGCTTGCAAGCATCCAGTTGACGATGTGTTTGTTGGAAAGCTTTCCGAAAACAGGTGAAATGAAAATGTGTGGCATGGAAGTTGCCACGGAACCCGCGGCGGTTCCTGCAGCGGGCGCGAGATTTGTATCGCGCGAGGCCTTACGTTGCGAAAGTTCTGTCACGACTTTTTCGGCTTCGTCAAGATCCTCGACCGTCCCGACAACAAACTTGAGTACGTCTTGCGAACCGAGCGTTTCCAAGTTTTCCATCTTCATTTTCGAAGACATACCGCTGCTTTGGCACTTCCAATCCATCGTGTAGAAAAGTCCTGGCAGCTGCCATTTGCAAGGAACTGTTCCGTTCGTTTCGATGTTGACGAGGAATCCTGATTCGCTTAACTTTGTCAGCAATTCATCGATGCCGGGATGTAATAGCGGTTCGCCGCCAGTGAGCGTTACGCATTTCACGCCGCTCTCGTTACGGTAAGATTCTACAGCCGCAAAAACTTCATCGACGCTCATCGTCTTGAAGTCGTTGCCTTCGACGGCGTACATGGAATCGCAATAGCTACAGCGCAAGTTGCATCCGTGAAGTCGCACGAATACAGCGGCAAGGCCAGTCCTTAAGCCCTCGCCTTCGATGCTCTTGAATATTTCGGAGACTTTCATAAAATCAATGGTTGTATGTTACTGGATCCTTCGGGCTTGCCCTCAGGATGACAACTTCAAAGCGTTAAACTTCGTACTCGACGATGTTGCCTTCGCTTTCTTGAATTTGCACTTTGTAGCAGTGCGGCACGCGTTCGCAAATCCAGCGGGCCATATTTTCTGCGGTCGGATTCACGTCGATGATTTCGTTCAAGAACTGGTGATCGAGCTTGCCGTGTACCAATTCCTTGATGCGGGAAAAGTCAACGACCATGCCGTTTTCGTCGAGCGTTTCGGACTGGCAATAAACCGTGATGACCCAGTTGTGACCATGCAGTCTGCTGCACTTGCTTTCGTAGGGGAGCGCAAGCTTGTGGGCTCCAGAAATTTCCATTCGCTTGATGACTCTGTACATGATTACGCTCCGTAAATCGTGGTGTCGTTGATGCCTGCTTCGGCGAGGGCTGCCTTGCGTTCAATGCAGGTGGCGCACTTGCCGCAATGGATTTCTTCGCCTTTGTAGCAAGACCATGTTTCGCTGTAATCAATGCCGAGTTCTTTTCCGCGGCGGGCGATGTCTGCCTTGGAAATTTCGGTGTAGGGCGCATCAATGGTGATGCCTGCGTAAGTGCCTGCGGCAATCGCGTTTGACATGTGGTCGACAAACGTCTTGCGGCAATCGGGGTAAACTTCGTGATCGCCAAAGTGGTTCGCCATCATCACCTTGGTAAGTCCCTTACTTTCGGCAAGTCCTGCGGCCACCGAGAGCATAATGCCATTGCGGAACGGCACTACCGTCGACTTCATATTTTCAGAAGCGTAACTCCCTTCGGGAATCGCATCTGCACCCGAAAGTAACGACGACGTGAAGTAATCGCGCATGAACTTCAGCGGTATCGTGAGGTGCGGGATTCCTAGCTTTTCGCAGTGGAGTTTGGCAAACGGAATTTCTTTATCGTTGTGGTTGCTGCCGTAGTCAAAAGAAACGGCGAGAGCGATTTCGGAAGCACGGTCATAGAGCAGAGTGACGCTGTCCATGCCGCCGGATAAAATCAGCAAAGCATTTTTCATTGATGTTCCTAGTTTTGTTTAATGTCAGGATGGGTTTCGAACTGACATCGCCAAAGATAGAAATATGCGCCACTTTTGAAAGGGGGCTTGTACTTAGAATTATTAGGGGATGATGCGAATATTTGTCTTTTTTGTCAAAAACTTTTTATTGACGAAATATAACGGGTACGAGGCGAAAAGCGAAATCAGGAGAATCATAACGCAAGCGGAATTTTTATCGAGATAGTCCAGGAAAATGAAAAACAACTTGTAGAGATAGATATGGCACAGATATAGCTCTAAGGACATCAGTCCCATGACTGTAAATATTTTACCAACCGTATCCCATTTTTCAAAGAACTTTGCCAATGCGATACATAAAACCGGTGTAAGGATCAGGTAGGGCAAATAGGCGAGGGAACAAGTCTGCATGGAACTGGGGAGAAAATTCATAAAGAAAATCAAAGCGCCGATGGCGACAGCTGTTACAGACCCAATTAGAATTTTTCGTTTTTGGGTGAGTTCAATATTGCAACCATCTTTTGCCCAATGGCCAAAGACTGCGCCGATAAAGAATATCGGGAGCCTTGCAATCGTGAGGATGGTGAATCCGCCAAAGTTCTTGTTGTTGTAAGCGAAAACGCAAATCAAGGCGTAGATTAAAATGAGGGCGAGACCTGCGCCAATGAAAGCAAGCGAGGCTTTTATTCCATGTGTTTTGAATAACTTAAAGTATAGTGGGAATATGGCGTACAAGAATATGATGCAAGAAATAAACCATGTTTCGTCTTGTCGTCCAATCCAATAGCCAAGTGTTGAAGCTCTGAGAATGAATGCGCTAAAATTCGTGGCGCTAAAGTCCATTTGGGTCAAAAAGACAATTCCAAGCACAAGCCAAAATTCAGGGACAATGCGAAAGAATCGGTTCTTATAGTATTTCTTTAAAATAAAGTTCTTGCGGGACATCGAAAAGTAAAGCCCGAATCCCGAAAGGAACAGAAAAACATCGACGCCACCGTAACCAATAGACTTGATAAAGTCCAGCAGAAAAAGATCCGTCGGGACAGGAAAATGATACAACATAATCCATAATATGGCAAAGCCCATTATGGCACTTCTGTGCTTAGACAATAATTGAAGTGATGTGTCCATCTTGAATCCGTTTTCCTGTAGCTTTAAATCTACTTGAAAAAATGTGTTTTGATATGGCAACCATGTAAAAAGTTCTAAATTGATGATTAAAAAGCAGGTAACGAAATGGAAGAAATCTTTAAAACTAAAGGCACTTGTGCCACAACGATCCAGTTTACGCGCGACGGCGATAAAATCCGCAATATCCGCTTTACAGGTGGCTGCAACGGAAACCTCAAGGCGATTGCAAAACTTTGCGAAGGCATGACCGCCGAAGATATCGCTGCCAAGTTGCTTGGAAATACTTGCGGTAACAAGCCGACCTCTTGCGCCGATCAGCTTGCTAAAGCTGTTCTAGGCCGCGAACCGTAAATGTTCTAAGTAAATTATATAAGCTGACCCCGTCCCCATTCGCGGACCATGACCACATAAGTGCTAAAGCACTAAGTGGTCAAAGTGCACCATGGCCGGGGTGACAAATAAAAAAATGAAACGCCGTCGCAAAAAACGTCCCCCGATGAACCGCTCGCAGATGATGCAGGCGGTTCATTCCGAGGATACAAAGCCAGAAATTTTGGTGCGACGGGCGTTATTTAAGGACGGCTTTCGTTATAGGCTGCATCGCCACGATTTGCCGGGATCGCCGGACTTGTTTATCCTCAAGTACGGCGTGGTGATTTTTGTGAACGGATGCTTTTGGCACCAGCACGGCTGCAAGTTTACGAGCCGTCCCAAGAGCAATCCGGAATTCTGGAACAACAAGTTTACGAATAACGTTGTTCGCGATATCAAGATTAATTGGGAATTGTCCTTGCTCGGTTACCGCGTGGCAACCGTTTGGGAATGTTCCATCAGGTACAATTTCGACCGCACTATTGAACGGCTCAAGACGTTTATCGAAGGTGACGAAGAAACGATTGAAATTTGAAAAACGTTTCCTCGAAAGTGCATTTGTCCTAAACGTAAATTAATTTTATGGAATGGCAATTTTTATATGAAAATTGCCGTTTTTTGCGGAATTTAGGCGTTTAATCATTAACAACGCAAATATTTTAGCTTTATTGCATTTCCCTTGACGCCTGTCTATTTTTGTGGTATGAAAAAAGTAAAACTCTCCTCTTTTATGACAGCCATGACTCTGAGCGCATTTGCTGCTACAGCTTCTATGGCAGAAAATACCACCTACGCAGCCTCTAGCTTCTTTGACGAAAACGGAGCCTACTTTGGTCCGGACTGCGATAAGGAAAATAACTATTCCGGCGCTTACTACACTGGTAATTACGAAAGCCCGTTCAAAAAGGTTTTGGGCAAGACTGACGAAGAAATCCAGAAGAAGATGGATGATCTTTGGAATCACTACTTTAAGGGTGATAACAACTCTAAGGTCTATTACGACAAGGGCAATGAAGCCTACATCAAGGATATTAACAACAACGACGTCCGTTCCGAAGGTATGTCTTATGGCATGATGATCGCCGTACAGACGAACCATAAGGAAGAATTCGACAAACTCTGGACCTGGGCCAAGAACCACATGTGGCACAAGAGCGGTGGCTGGGATGGCTACTTCGCTTGGAAGCGTGATGAATACGGCACCAGCGGTGACGACAACTGCGCACCGGACGGCGAAATGTACTTCATGATGTCGCTCCTTTTTGCAGCTAACCGCTGGGACGACAGCAAATACATGGAAGATGCCCAGTACATCTTGAAGAAGATGTGGGACAACGGCCAGCACAGCCTTTTCAACCCGCAGCATTATGTGATCACTTTCCAGCCGCAGGGTAACGAAAACAACTTCTCCGACCCGTCTTACGACTTGCCGGCATACGTTGACCTTTTCGCTCGCTGGTCCACCTCCAATCAGGACAAGTGGAACAAGGCTGCAAAGGCAACGCGTGACCACTTGTACAAGTCTTCTAACACGAAGTCCGGCTTGTTCTCTGACTACAACAATTTCGACGGTACTCCGCACGGCGTAAGCTACAACGGCAATGCTGAAAAGTATATGTACGACGCTATGCGCTGCGCTATGAACTTTGGTATGGACTACTACCTGTTCGGTGCCGATTCTGCACGCCAAGAAGAAATGGCTCGCCGAATCATCGACTTCTTCGAAAAGGATGGCTACAAGCATGCCCGCTTTAACTGGGACGGCTCGAATCCGCAGGAACAGTACACCTTGGGCGAAACCGGTGCTAACGCTGTCGCTGCAATGGCCTTGATGAACGACTCGAAGTACGATGCTGCAGTCAAGAAGAATTTGCAGATGGCTTGGGATGGCCAGTTTATGACCGGTCAGTACCGTTACTATGATGGCTTGGTCCACTACTTGGCTATGCTCCACTTGAGCGGTACGTTCAAGATCTGGAAGCCGAAGCCGGAAATCGAAGAAAAGACGATTTCTGAAACCGAATTCAATGGCGTTACCTATAAGGACGGCGATACGATCAACTTGTTCGAAGGCTGCAAGCTCTACAAGGCTACGATCGCTAGCGGCAACAAGGGTCCGGAACAGGGTGATTCTACGGATGCTTTGGGCGCTCAGATGACTCGTCTTAGCAAGTTCAAGATGGAACGCAACTACAACATCAAGGGTTGCAAAATGAACAGCACCAACAGAGCTCGTGGCGCATACTACGGAAAGATGGTGCAGGTAAAGTAAAAATCGGTTGTCTTTATAGACTTTTCCATTTGTCATCCTTGACTGATTCAGTCGCCCCGGACTTGTTCCGGGGTTGTCTTTTTTTAAAAGAACTATCTTTTATTGTAATCGCATAGATGAGGAGAAAATGTGAAAATGAAGTTCGATGCCATGATTGTTTGGCTGCTCTGCATTTTGCTGTTATAAATTTATCGGAGATTTCTGGCGTTTTAAAGGATCAACCATCTACAACTGAATTAACTTTGTTTAATCGCTATGTCGTTTCGACGAAGAAAATGAAAGATACAGTCTTTGTGTTCTTTGTTGGAGGATATAATGTAGATGGTTATGCCTTGCTTGATTCGGATTTGAAAGTAAAGGCCATAAGCACGTGGAATTATCATTAGGAGACTAAAATGCGCGTTCTTGAAAAGATTAGTGAGTTCGTTGGCAAGTGGATGGCGATCGTTGTGCTCGTGATTGCGGCACTTTCGCTGTTCGCCCCGAAATCGACTCTATGGATTGAGCTTTCGTGGGTAAATTACCTCTTGATGGTTGTGATGTTTGGCATGGGGCTCACGCTCAAGCTCAGCGATTTTGCGCTCGTGTTTGCACGACCGAAAGAAATCACCATCGGGTGTGCGGCGCAGTTTATCGTGATGCCCGCGCTTGCGTTTTTGCTTTCCAAAATTTTCGGGCTTGACGCCGCGCTGATGGCGGGTGTAGTCCTCGTGGGAACTTGTCCGGGCGGCACTGCGAGTAACGTCATCACGTATCTTTCGAAAGGCGATGTGGCTCTTTCTGTGGGTATGACGAGCGTAAACACGTTGCTGGCTCCCGTGCTGACTCCGGCGATTACGTATTTGCTTTTGCGCACGACCGTGAACGTGGATGTGATGGCGATGTTCCTCTCTATTGTGAAGGTCGTGATTGTGCCGATTGCACTCGGATTCGTTATCAACAAATTCTTTGGCAAGTGGACTGCAATGGCAGTGAAGGTCTTGCCGCTCGTTTCTGTGGTTGCGATTGCAATGATTGTCGCTGCCGTTGTTTCGCATAACGCCGCCAAGATTCTCTCGACGGGCGCGATTGTTTTCGCTGTGGTGATTCTCCATAACTTGCTCGGCTTCGGCTGCGGCTTTGGTCTCGGCAAGTTGCTTAAGTTCTCGACGCCTAAGACGAAGGCGCTTTCCATTGAAATCGGGATGCAGAATTCTGGCCTCGCCACAAGTTTAGCTGGTACTGCGTTCTCGTCGCTTGTGATGGCGACTGTCCCCGGTGCAATCTTCTCCGTATGGCACAACATTTCTGGCGCGATTCTTGCGAATATTTATCGCCAGAAGGAATAAACCTCACTCCTTTCACGACCGGCTTCGACCGGGCCTCTCCCTACTGAAACATGAGCATTGAATACAAAGAAATACACGATTTTTCAGAGCAAGCATTAAAGGACCTGTTCCTCTCCGTCGAATGGTCCTCGGGACATTTCCCCGACAAACTCGTCATCGCGATGAAGAATTTCAAGACCGTCATTTCCGCTTGGGACGGCGATAAGCTTGTCGGTATGATTTGCGCGATGGACGACGGCATCATGAACGCGTATGTGCATTATCTGCTCGTGCGCCCCGAATATCAGGGTCAAAGCATCGGAAAAGTTCTCGTCGATAAAGTTCACGAAAAGTACAAGGATTACCTCCGCATCGTCGTGGTTGCCTACAACGAAGAACTTGCTTTCTACGAACATTGCGGTTTCAAGAAAGCGGATGATGCAAGCCCGATGTTTATAACAAGCCTGTGGACGTAAGTGGATAAAAAAGTCATTGCGAGGAACCGTAGGTGACGCGGCAATCTATGGATTTAAAAAGGAGAAAATATGCCATTTGATTTTAAAAAAGAATTCAAGGAATTTTATCTGCCGAAGAACAAACCGGAAATCGTCACGGTGCCGAAAGCGAACTTTATTACTGTTCGCGGCAAGGGTGACCCAAATGAAGAAGGTGGTGCTTATCAGCGTGCGTTGAACGTACTTTATGCGGTTGCGTACACTCTCAAAATGAGTTACAAGACGGACTATAAAATTGAAGGCTTCTTTGAATATGTCGTTCCGCCGCTGGAAGGTTTCTGGTGGCAAGACGG
>Ga0310696_10011182_pt1 | contig 10247 bp, 7 predicted proteins | sample AusTroGonzalo_MG_4_FD_203885 | JGI IMG/M metagenome (GOLD analysis project Ga0310696, IMG submission 203885) | Bovine rumen microbial communities from tropical cattle in Woodstock, Queensland, Australia - Gonzalo_02 (v2) (version 2) | ecosystem: Host-associated > Mammals > Digestive system >... | reverse complement strand
ATCTTCTACGTGGAAATCGACGGGGACGCCACGCACAACCCGCAGGCCATCATGAACATCGTGGACCTGATGGACAAGTACGACATCGGTTACGGCTCCGTGAACCATAACCGCAACCGCTGCCTGGACTGCGGCTTCGAGAACGCCGACGACAACCTCCACGAGTGCCCGCACTGCCACGGTCATCACATCGACACCCTGCAGCGCATCACCGGCTATCTGGTGGGTACCACCAACCGCTGGAATTCCGGCAAGCTTGCGGAACTCAAGGACCGGGTGGTTCACGAGTAGGAAGGCTGACGCCGTCTCACCCAAAAGCCTTCCGGAGGAATCTGCGGAAGGCTTTTTATGTACACGGACTATGCGAATCAGGGTATTGAAGATATTGGAGCAGACGATGGCGGACGGACCGGGATTCCGGACGTCCATCTATTGTGCGGGGTGCAAACACGCCTGCAAGGGTTGCCATAACCCCCAGTCGTGGGATTTCAACGCGGGGGAGTGGATGGAGGTCGATGAGATCCTGGACCTGATCAAGGCGGACTCGATGTCGAACGTGAGTTTCTCGGGCGGCGACCCCTTCTACCAGGCCGATGCGTTCACGGAACTCGCCCGCCGCATCAAGGAGGAGACGGGAAAGACCATCTGGTGCTGGACCGGCTTCACCCTGGAGGAGGTCCAGGCCGATCCGCACCTTGCCCAGATGCTTCCCTGGCTGGACGTCCTCGTGGACGGCCCCTTCATTCTGGAACAGCGCGATACCGAGCTCCTCTTCCGCGGCAGCCCCAACCAGCGCATCATCTACCTGCACGGTGAGCCGGAAGACGACTATATCCCCGGCACGGTGCCGCTGGAGCCGTTGCGGTAAGGATTCCGGCCCATCGGCGACTGCACCGTTTTGATTGTATCCCGGTTTTCCGTGACGGAATACCCGGGATTATTCTTTATCTTTGCAAAGGAATCATTATAAACCAGTTGTCGAGCCTTATGAGAAGACTGTTCTTTTGCCTGTTGGCACCCTTTGCCTGCATCCTGCTCTCCGCCCAGCCGGAGCCGGGGTCGCTGGAAGAGAAATATGAAGAAATTTTCAGCATTCTTGTGAACGGGGATTTCCAAGGAGCCTTCGATCAATATATGGAACTCTATGAGAAGGCACGGAAAACAGATAATGACGAGCTCAAAATCGGCATCCTTTCCAACGTGGCCATCTCTTTAAACAGGCTCGGGCAGACGGATTCCGCCCTAGTGTATTACTCCAGGGCGCTGGATCTGGCCAAAGAAGCCGGGGAAAAATCGCACGAATCGAATCTTTGTGTCAATCTTGCCGTCCTTTATTCAAACCAGAGGCGGCTGGAAGAAGCGTTATCCTATGTGGAACAAGGCGTCCTTGCCGCCCGGGACAGCGATGATCCGACAGACCTCATTTTCGCCCTGGAAACAAAGGGTGCGCTGGAATCTATCGATGACCGGCTGGAAGACGCCGTCGTCACTCTGGAAGACTGTTTGGAAAAAGCATTCGTCACCTTGGAAGACGATCCGGATACGAGAGACCGGTTTGTCGTCAGAATTGCGACCGCCCTTTTTAGCACCTTTGCCAGAATGGATGGAAAGGAGGATGAACTCCGGCATTATCTGCAAATGGTGGAGCCCTATGTAAGCAAGCTTCAAGCGGGAAGCATTGAACAGCGATCTTATCAGGAGACGCTGGCACAGGCCTACATCAAGATTGGCAAATACCAGGAGGCCTTGGAGATGTTCAAGGAATTTCTCGCGACTTCGAAACACCGGGGGCTTCCGACCTATCATTACAAGAAATGGATGTCCCGTGCATACGCAGGAATGAACCGGTGGAAGGATGCGTATGAGGCGATGTCCGAGTGTTATATGGAGGCGGACTCGCTGAATCGTCAGGATATCCAGAATCAATTGACGGAATTCTCCGCCCGTTTTGAAACCCAGCAGAAAGAACTGGAAATCGCGCAGTTGAAAAAGAAAGAAGCCGACAAGAAGGCGCTCATCGCGGCACTGATTGCCGGACTGGTCCTTCTGGGCGCGGCCGTTACCGTCCTCGCTATCCTCCGGAAAAGGCAGAAGCAGCAGGCTGAGCTCAACCGCGCTAAGGAGTATATCGACGGCTTGGAATCCGAACGCTCCCGGCTCGCCAAGGAATTGCACGACGGCATTGCCAATGACTTGCTGGGATTGGAGATGACCCTCCGCAGTCATGCTTCGGAGACCACGGAAACGGCTGAACGGATTGCAGAACTGCGGGAAAATGTCCGGAGCATTTCCCACAACCTCATTCCGCCCGAAGTCCAATACACGGACCTGAACGAACTGCTGCAGGAATCCCTGGAACGGATCCGTACGGAAAACGTTGACCTTGTCTATGAGGCCGATCCGCCGGAGGGATGGGATTTCCTTCCGAACGAGACGACGCTCGGCTTGTACCGGGCCGTCCAGGAACTGGTCGGCAATGCGCTGCGCCACAGCGGGGCGGACATCATCCGGGTGCGGCTGGAGAAGGATGAGAACCAGCTCCGGCTCAGCGTATCCGACAATGGGACGCCGCGGGAAGCCGGGAAGGGCGGTGGCATCGGAAGCCGGACGCTGGAAGAAAGAATGCGCCTTTTGGGCGCTACCTTGGAGTATGTCCGGGATGCCGGTACCCAGGCGATAATCACCATGCCCTTATGAAACTCCTTCACGTAGAAGACCATCCCATCGTCGCCCAAGGCATCCGGCTCTGCCTGGAGGGCGTCGCCGATGTCGTCCATGTCCAGTATGGGCAGGAGGCCGTCAAACTGGCCGAAAGCAGTCCGTTCGATGGATTCATCGTCGATATCGACCTTCCCGATATGGACGGTTTCTCCCTGATTGAAGAGGTCCGGCTGCGGAAGCCCCGGACCCGCTTCATCGTCTGTACGATGCACGATGAAATCTGGACCGTCCGGCGGCTGCTCCAGTGCGGCGTGGCCGGCGTCGTCCTCAAGTCCGAAGCGCCGGCCGTGCTTCGGGCCTGTGTGCAGTCGGTCTTTTCCGGCGACGAAACCTATTTCAGTCCGCATTTCGAGCAGCTCCGGCGGAAAGCCCTCAAGATGCAACGGAATGAAATCCTGACCGATCGTGAACTGGACGTCCTCCGACTGGTCGCTGAAGGTCAAAACACCCAGGAAATTGCAGAGGCGTTGTTCCTGTCAGAGAACACCGTCGAAACCCACCGCCGCCACATCATTACGAAACTTGGCGCCCGCAACATTACTGAAGCGGTCGCCAAGGCATATACAATGGGTATTCTGAAGAAGTAAGACGGTCTGTAGCGGGGAAGGTCAAGGATTGAAACTTAACAAGATACGCGAGCATTTCTTCTGAAGTTCGATCGGATCATCCGTTCCGATATTCCGGATGCTGATATGGCAGGGAACCACATCCCCCTTCTGGATCCGGCGTTTCGGACAGGGAAGCATCTGCTTCAGATATCCATATTGGGCGTTATCGTCATCGACAAAGAAGACATCGAACATGATGTAACTCCCTACATACATGTCCTGCTGCGCAATCAGGTCGCAATTATACATGTAGGCGAAGGTAGTCGATGTTTCCCAAGGCTCGAATAATGCGGCGTCACCGTTGACCGTAAAGAGAAAGCCCTCGCCGTTTCCCTTGAAATCCGACGGACGGATTACGGCACAAGGGATAGTGCCCCCCAAGAGCTGGACTTCCTGCTCCGTGATGTTATCATTGAAATCCTGCTTCAACTGTCGCTCCTTGTCCCTAGCCTCATCAATTACGGCCTGGGCCGCTTTCTCGCTTTTGGTCGATGCGAATTTCTTTTCATAGTAATCATCCAGCGCCTCCATGTCCTCTACATATTTGTGTTCCAGATAAGGGATGTTGCCCAGATAAGGGCTCCAGTTCGCGGATTCGGATGAATGGCCGCCACAAGAACTGACAGTTGCGAGGAGTATGATCCCCGTCCAAAAATGTGTTTTCATAACAAAGGTTGGTGTTGATGTTTTGGAAATGAAGTGGTTTTACAATGAATCAATAATCACGTTCGGAATAGCGTAGAGGCGCTCGGAGAAAAGTGCCTTTACCATCCATAGACAGGGGATAGATACGGTCGGCAATATGCACCCTGGGAGCGACCGGTTTAGGGATTTGCTTCAGGGATACCGGCCGGCAATACTCTTCAAGGGGTTTCTCCAAGAGCATGCTCCGTTTCTTATGGGAATGTGAACGGTTTCCGGACGAGCTCTCTCGCGCGTGGACATCCATTCGGTCAGCCGAATAGACTTCGACACCAGTCGACAATCTCATCCTCATATCAAAGCTGAGATCAAAGTCTGCATCCCAATAAACAGTGGAGCTGTAGCTTGATGAGTTATTTGCCAGATTACGCCACCCCCACCCTGAATTGTAATAAGTTTGTCCTTCCGTTGACTGCGCCCAGGCGTCGAGTTCCGGATACCCCACAAAATAGCGCGTCAAATCGTCCATTTCCCAGGCAAAGAAGATGGTATAGTCGGTCTTGTATTTGTACGAATGCCCATTGGTGGATTCATATTCTCCCTGGGGGCAGTCGGGCGCTTCCCATCCCGTAAAATACATGAAAGGAAGCCCGACTTGCGTTATTTCGGCAAGGTCGACCGTCAGGGGTGGCAGGCCGTCTCTCAAATTGACTTCCGCCCGAAGCCACGTACTCCGGCGGGGAGAGTAGTCTTCTACTCGATAGATGGACCCGTTCCGGGAGTCATTCACTTTGGTTTTCAGGTAGTCGTTGACAAAAAGCCGGAAAGCTTCGTCGCGAAAGGTTTTTCCGTCACAATCCACCAGATCTTCCGCGCCCGAGACAGTATACTGCCAGGCTTCATCAGCCAACGATACGGATTTGATACGCCAATCCACGTTGGAAGACACTTTGATCTTGTCCGACACCTTGTGTTTCAAAGTCAGATTGTCATAGACTTCTGCAAGATTATATCCGGGAATCTCGGCATAGGGGGTGGCTATGGCTTCTGCCAGATAGGAGTCGTATTCCGTATACATACGGATTGCCGTCTGGACGCAAGCGGCCATATGATATACGAATTCTCCGACATTATTCTCAATCAGATGTTGGTAGATCGCCAACTGATCCCAATCCTCAATCGTATACACAAAAGGATAATAGGTCAGGAAGCAGGTCCGGAAATCAGAAGAGCGATTACTTGGATAAGCGTGATTGATAACAAGAGTGTCCGACAGGACTATTGCCGAAACATCCGGTATGGCGCCCTCGGTCCGGAAGCCGTCTCCAGTGACCACGTAGGGAGAAACAGGCCCCTGGAGAGGATTGAATATTCCGTCGGTGTTCGTTTTCAAAACCAATGCCTTAGTATCAGGGTACGGGGTAAAGCCGATAGCGGTTGTCGTCGCGTCGGAAAGGTCCCAATCTTTCATCATCGAGAAGTCCTTTTCATTGGAATCCGACAAGACCTGGAAGTAAACGCCGGGCTGAAAAACAGAAGCTGTGGCCCTTTTCAAAAGAAGTCCGTTATAATAAATCTTGACATGGATTCTGTTCATTCGATAGAACAAGGAAGGATTTCCATTCACAACCAAGTCGTTTCCAATGATTTTCATCCAACTCGGCGAGGTGGAGTATTCGACCTCCCAATGTCCCGGCCCCGGACCATATAAGATCTGGAAGATTTGGTCTAACCCGCGAACAGCGATACTCGGGGACTTCAAATCCCAATCGTTGGATGTAACCGACACCCAAGGCAATTTCGGCTCCTGGGGCTGTTTCCCTGTCTTCTCCAACAAGTTGGTGTCGTCAATGTCCCCGGAGTCATCGATCTTCACCCAGCCCACGTCCGAATAATCATGGATGGGCCAGGGGGCGTCGAGTATGACATTCTCCCAAGGGATTTCTTTCTTCGACACAGAGTCTTTCAATTCTTGTTCGGGAATCCCCGTGCAGATTCCGACTACGGAGATGCCGGCTGCCGCAATTCCCCGAAAATAATCGAGGGAATCCATATAGACATCATACTCCTGATCTGTTTTATCTCCTTTTCGGGGGTCCCATAAGACAATGTAGGATGATTCTTTTTTAGGAATCAATGTCAGGATTCTTTCCGGCAATCCAATCCCCAACTCTTTGAATGAATCAAGGGTGACCTTGTTCGTGTAGAGGATATCTCCCCAGGTCTCTTTCCATATTTCAGGGACAGGATTGTCAACGGACGCCGAGGTGATTCCATTGTTCTTGAGTATCAATGACTGCAGTTTCGTCAACTTGGTGATGGAGGCCGGGATATGGCCGGTCAGTCCGTTCTCTCTCAAGTCGATGCCGAGTACATTGCCGTCGGCATCCGTCTTCACCCCATACCACTCCCCGACAGGCTTTTCAGTAAGCCAGCCAGCATTGTTCTTCCAACCATCTCCGTTCAGTTCGCGATAAAACTCCTTCAAGTAACGCCGCTCGGTTTCGGCTTCCGTGCTTCCTTTCTGGAAGACGGGAATGGTGCCGGCAATCGCTCCATTGCATAGGATGTCTACCGTGCAATTACGATCCTCAATGCCCGTATTGTCATCGACGCTGATCGAAATGCTCGCATCACCCGCATCACCGCTCATGGGAATCACCGTGCACCAGGAGTCATCGGCACGGGTACCGTTCTCGATTTTAATGGTCCAGGACGACGATGCTTTGAAAGATAGAGTCGTGGTGCCTGAAGATGAGCCGAATTGGAACGAAGGTGACGACCCGCCACCGAAAGAGAGGGTCGGAGCCTCCGGCTTGTCAGGAGTTTCCGGAACCAAGGGTTCCTGCTTGCAAGCGGTGATGGTCACCGCCAGGATTGTGGCGAGGGACGTCTCGCGGATTATCGCCTTGAATGCCCGCATAGAAAAGGAATTTGCCATATCAATCGGTATTAAATTGATGCGTATTCTGATTCGTTCTTGTCCTGTCGAGGAGGTCACACCGTCCTTGGTGTCTGATGCAAAAGTACTTCCTTTTCAAGGTATCCCATTCACGGATTTCCGTGATTTTTCACCGCCCGGCCGATAACAGAAAACCCTGGCGTGTGCCAGGGTTTTCCGAAAAGATGAATCCGTCTCAGTGAATGGGGCGCTCAGAAATCGGGAAGATGCGGTCGGCATAAGCGGACCAGGCTTCATCAGAAAGGTAAAGGCTTACGCTTTGATTGGGAACATAAATGGGGCAATCAGAGCCCATGAATGCGTAGATTTGATAAGGCTCGGAATAGGGAACTGGCAACTCCATCCCTGGAGGGACGGTCGGTTTCAAAATGATTTCCGTCAGATCAGTACAATACCCAAAGGCACCGCCACCGATCCACTCTACATTCTCGGGAATTGTCAGGGTCTCCAACCCCGCCCCGAAGAAAGCCATATAATGGATAAAACGAAGCGACTCGGGCAATTTGATTTCGCGTAAAGACGAGCAACTATCAAAAGCGCAGACCCCTATTGTGGTCATGCTATCCGGCAGAATAACGGTTTCCAATTTGTCACAGCCCGAGAACATGAATGCCTCCAACTCGGTCCAATTAGTGATCGTAACAGATTTAAGGCCGGTATTGATAAAAATACTCATACCAATTACCGTCAGCGTTGACGGCAAAGAAACAGATTCCAGGTTCGTACAATACCCAAAGGCTTCGTCCCCAAGCATGGTTACGCCCTCAGGGATTACGACTCTCTTCAGACTTGTACAGCTACCAAAGGCATTATTTTCGATTTTTACCAAATCCTTCGGCAGGCGGATAGCCCTGAGGTTGGAGCAGCCTGCAAAAGCCCACGATTCGATTACTCGGACCGTCTCGGGTATTTCAATCGAAGGCAGGGATGCACAGTCTTGGAACAATTCGGCTCCAATTACGAGCAAGCCGGCAGGAAGGGACACGGAGACAAGGCTGGAGCAACCAGTGAATACGCCAACGTGTATTTCTTCCACTGTATCAGGAATAGAGGCGGACACCAGTTTCTCGCAACCTCTGAAAGCGGCGTATTCAATGACAGAAACACTAGAGGGTATAGTAATGGAGGACAGGCTGGTACAATTCTCGAATGTTGCCCACTCGATGCGGTCTAAACTGTTACCCAGGAAGGTCACACTTTCCAACCGGGAACAGGAGCGGAAAGCGTTATCGCCAATGGTATCGATGCTTTTGGGTAATACTAAGGAGCGGAGAGCACAGCCGGCGAAAGACAAGCCGCCAAGAGATGTCAAACCTTCCGGCAAGGTAATCTCTTCCAATTTTTCGCATCCTATGAAAGCTTCCGGTTCAATCGTTTCAATACCCTGTGGCAACTTGGCAGAAAGGAGACTTTTACAATCAGAAAAGGCTTGGTAGCCGATACTTGTAAACCTGGATGGCCATTGTACTTCTGACAGCTTTACGCAGGAACTGAATACTTTATTTTCGATTGTACTCAGGTTCTTCGAAAGTTTCACAGAAGACAAGGATGTACAGGAGTCAAAGGCTCCCTCCTGCAAAGTCGTCACACTGTCGGGAATGATGATGGATTTCAAGCTGGAGCAGCAGTAAAAAGCGCTCTCTCCGATGTATTCCAGCGAGTTGGGTAGGACGATGGAAGGAAGGCTGGAACATCCCCCGAAAGCTCCGTTTCCAATACGGGTCAGTTGCTCAGGTAAAACAATTGATGTCAACAACTCACACCCGGAAAAACAATAATCCGGAATATCGGTGATTCCTGTGAAATATTGGAATTCATCGAAACTCTTACAAAGCTTTGCTTCAGAGAGCGCTCCCGCTAGCCTTGATTCATACCAACAACCTGGTTCGATTTCCCAAATAGAATCCGGGACAGCAGCCTCATCATAGGAGATTTCTCCGTCTCCGTCCATATCGAACGCTGCCACCAGTTTTTCCTTGATGAGCGCATCGGCAAAAACGATGTTCCTGGGGTCCGGGACGATATCATGGAACTGGACGGAAGCATCGGCCTCGGAAACCACCCGGAAGCGGGAGCGGTTGATGGCAACGGAACCGGTCCGTTGCCGAATACCTTCCTGCCCGTCTGTCTTGAAGGTCATCGAATAGCCGTCGGAAAGGGTGCCGGGAAGCAGCGAGACAAAGTAGCGGACGCCCGGCTCAAACGTGCCCTTGAATGGAGCCGTCAACGTGACGGAGGAAGTCCCCGATGTAACCGATTGGATTTCAGGAACCCCCTCGTCATTAAAGGAGAGGGTTACCGTTCCGGCAAGGGCTTCCCCGTTGTTGCTCGCCACCGTAACCGACCGGATGCCTTCCCTAACGACCGTAAAAACCACGCCGCCGCAAACATTGTAGAAAGCCAGGTCCATGCCGTTGGACTTGGCAACGGCCGGGAACTGCTCACCGGCAAAGGTGCCGGCGGCAGCTGTCTGCTTGGATAGTACGGTCAGGGTCACGTTTTCCCCATCACAGGTGTCATCTACATTGTAGGGATAGACACCCCAGAAGGAGGATCCGAAAACCCCGTTTTCCAGCGTGGCCGTCACAATGGGCATCGTCCCGGTGAAATCTGCGACCTGCGCGGGTTCCGGATTGGTCGATGTAAAACGGCCCGACGCCAAGGAACCGTAGAACACCTGGATCTTGTCACCCGGAGTCCACCACACGGAGGTCCCGTTCTCCTGGATGGCCGTTCGGGTTCCGGCCCCTGCGAATGTGGCGTGGAAGGTCATTTCGACCTCCCGGGCTTCCGTGTTTTCATGGCTGGTTTCCTTCTGGCAGGAGACCAGTGCGGCGGCAAAGGCGGCCGCCAGAATCAAATACCTGGTTTGCATGGGCCAAACTGTTTTAATCATCTCCATCATAATCATATCCGATATCCTCGATTCCGCCCGGAAGCGGATTGCTGCAGATGCACTGTTCCGTCCGGACCGGTATGATTCGGATGAGCGGAGCCTCATACTGCGTTCCCTGTTGTATATGCATAGCTGGGTTCAAGATTGGTTTCTGTTGCAAATATAACGGCTTTTTCCTGGATTCCATTCACGGTTTTCCGTGATTTGGAACCAAAAACCCCGGCGCTATTGCGCCAGGGAAGTTCCTGTAAAACAGGATGTCCTGTGCGGCGGTATAATCCGCCGGGAAGGGGTTATTCCCCGACGACCCACACGAGGACGTGGCGGTCGAAGGTGGTGTATTCGAGGTCGAATTCCTCTTCTTCGTTCTTTGCCGTGAAAGTGGCTTCCAGTTCGCCTTCGCCGCGGGGGCGGAAGC
>Ga0310696_10011181_pt1 | contig 10248 bp, 7 predicted proteins | sample AusTroGonzalo_MG_4_FD_203885 | JGI IMG/M metagenome (GOLD analysis project Ga0310696, IMG submission 203885) | Bovine rumen microbial communities from tropical cattle in Woodstock, Queensland, Australia - Gonzalo_02 (v2) (version 2) | ecosystem: Host-associated > Mammals > Digestive system >... | reverse complement strand
GAGAAAAATATCACCAGCGATTCTAAAGATTCCAAGGGCCGACTGATTCGCCGCGACGAGATAGGCGACAACCACCCCGGTCCCAACCTCATATTCAAACAATGAAACAAACGAACTACCATCTTTTCGATTTCATGGACTGCGACCCTGCCCTACAGCAGGACGAAGCCCTTTGGAAAGCATACGCCCCCACGAAGATAACAGAGCACGAGGGAGACATCATCGTCACCATTCCCTATCAGAAACAACTGCACCAGGAAGACATGGCACCAGACACTGCCACACCCCAGCAGTCTTTCGACCTCATCATCCGTGCCTATGAGCCCAATATCATCCGCCTGTTTACCACCATGACTGGCGACAAGATGGTGGAAGAAGACGATATGCTGACGATGGCGAAGGAGGTGAAACACCTGCTCCTGCGTTATGTGGATGGCGATGTCATCGCCTCCAACGGGAAGAAAGTTGCCACCATCGACCTCAGCGAACCACAACTTGACCACTGGAGTGACCTGCTGCCTGCTCCCCAGCCGGCACCTTTTATCACCTTCTATCCCGATGGTGACGAGACGAAAGGCATTGCCTTGAGCGACGATCATTTCTCGCCGCCCCGCTACGATGCCCTACCCTTGGGTTTTGTTAGTCGAGGCAGTGCCTCAGCAACCGAACGCGCCACCATCAGCTTCAAGTGCGAGCCCGACGAGTGCTTCGCAGGCACTGGTGAACGCTTCCGCAAGATGGACCTTAGCGGACAGACCTTCCAACTGAAGAACCAAGACGGACAGGGTGTCAACAACCGCCGTTGCTACAAGAACATTCCGTTTTATTTGAGCAGCAGGATGTATGGCTGCTTCTACCATACCAGCGACTATTGCAAACTGTCATTGGCAGACCACTCCACGCGCAGCGTCCAGTTCCTCAATGACCATGCCACCCTGGATGTTTTTCTGATAGGAGGAAGAACACCCGAGGAAATACTGCGCAGCTATCGCATGCTGACGGGATTTCCGCCCATGCTGCCTTTGTGGAGCTTCGGCATCTGGATGAGTCGCATGACCTACTTCTCTGCTGACGAGGTCAACGACATCTGCGACCGTCTGCGTCGGGAGCACTATCCTTGTGATGTTATTCATCTGGACACAGGTTGGTTCCGTACCGACTGGCTCTGCGAGTGGAAGTTCAATCCCGAGCGCTTCCCCGACCCAGCAGCGTTTATCCAGCGCCTGAAGCAGAACGGCTACAAGGTCAGTCTTTGGCAATTGCCGTACGTGGCACAAGGTGCCGAACAACTGGAGGAAGCCAAAGCCAACAAGTACATCAGTCAGCCCACCACCACTCCCGACGGTTCTTTGACCTGTGGTCAAAGTGTGGCGTTGCAATCTCCGGAGGGAGGGGACGGTGGTGGGTCGAACTTCTCCGCTCTCGACTATGCCGGCACCATTGACTTCACCTACGACAGAGCCACCGAATGGTATAAGCATTCGTTGCTCAAGCCACTCTTGGATATGGGTGTGAAGTGCATCAAGACCGACTTTGGAGAGAATATCCACATGGACCACAATTATCATGCCTCAACACCCGAAAGACTGAACAACATCTATGCTCTGCTGTACCAAAAGGCTGCCTACGAGGTTACCAAAGAAATAACAGGCGACGGCATTGTCTGGGCTCGTGCTGCCTGGGCTGGCTGCCAGCGCTATCCCCTGCACTGGGGCGGTGACAGCGAGTCATCTTGGGCAGGATTGGCTGGTTCGCTCAAGGGCGGACTGCACTTCGGACTTTCAGGCTTTGCCTTCTGGAGTCACGACGTGCCGGGCTTCCATTCCACGCCCGACTTCATGAACTCTCCTATCGATGAGAACGTGTATGTTCGCTGGACGCAGTTCGGTGTTTTCTCCAGTCACATGCGCTACCACGGCACTTGCAAGCGAGAACCCTGGCACTACCCTGCCATTGCCCCCATTATAAAAAGGTGGTGGAAGCTGCGCTACAAGCTCTTACCTTATATCATAGAACAGAGTGAGCAGTGCTGCAAGACAGGTTATCCCATGATTCGTGCCCTGCTGATGTACCATCCTCACGACAGGCAAGTATGGCATATTGATGACGAATACTACTTCGGCTCAGAGTTTCTCGTCTGTCCTGTCATGAATAGCGACGGCTATCGGGACATCTATCTTCCGGAAGGCGATTGCTGGATAGACTTCTTTACCGGCGAGCGCTTCCGTGGCAACCAATGGATGCACCACGTCTTCTCTCCTCTGGACCGCATGCCTGTTTTCGTCCGCGAAGGTACTCGCATCAAGCTCTACCCTGACGAGGTGGACAGTACCGACGACATGGACATGAGTCGTGCCGTCACCATCGAAATAACTAAAGACTACAAAGGAATATAATGGAAAGTCACTACATGCAGGGCCTTGACTGGCTCATCCTGGCAATCTATTTTGCCGTGCTCATAGCCATTGGACTATGGGCAAGTACTAAACGTAAGAAAGGCGGTTCGCTGTTTCTGGCAGAGCACTCGCTGCGCTGGCATCACATCGGTTTCTCCATGTGGGGCACCAACGTGGGGCCCTCCATGCTGATAGCCTCTGCCTCGGCAGGTTTCACTACAGGTATCGTATCAGGCAACTACGCGTGGTATGCCTTTGTATTTATCGCCCTGCTGGCTTTCGTATTCGCACCCAGATACTTGGGAGCCAAGGTACATACGCTGCCCGAGTTTATGGGCTTGCGCTTCGGACAATCGACACGCAATATCCTGGCGTGGTACACCATTGTCACCATCGTCATCTCTTGGCTGGCGCTGACGCTCTTTGCAGGAGGCATCCTCATCCGTCAGGTGTTCGACATCCCCATGTGGATGTCAGCATTGGTGCTGCTCATCATCTCGGCTTTCTTTACCATGCTGGGCGGTCTGAAAGCTGTCGCCTATACCAACGTCTATCAGATGATTCTGCTCATCGCAGTATCGCTGGTGCTGGTCATTGTCGGACTCGACAAGGTGGGCGGCATCAGCGCCCTCGTTGATAAGGTACCCAGTGACTATTGGATCATGTTCAAGCCCAACAGCGACGAGGCTTTCCCGTGGTTACCCATCGTCCTGGGCTATCCTGTCATGGGCGTGTGGTTCTGGTGTACCGACCAGAGCATGGTACAACCCGTGCTGGCTGCCAAGGACCTGCGCGAAGGACAGTTAGGCACCAACTTCACCGGTTGGCTGAAGATTCTCGACGTTGCTTTATACATCCTGCCGGGCATTCTCTGTTTTGCCTTGTATGGCGATACACTCAAGAACCCCGACGAGGCTTACCTGACAATGGTTGAGAACCTCTTCCCCGTGGGCATGGTAGGATTGGTGTTTGCCGTGCTGACCGCCTGTCTTGTCAGCACCATCGGCTCAGCACTCAATGCCCTTTCAACAGTCTTCACGATGGACATCTACGTAAAGAAGTTCAAGCCCAATGCCTCTCAGCGTCACATCAACTATGTTGGACGCATTGTCACGGTAGTGGGTGCCTCCTTGGCCATCATCATGACCGTAGCCATCGATGCCATCAAGGGACTCAACCTGTTCAATGTCTTCCAAAGCGTCTTAGGATTCATTGCCCCGCCAATGGCTGCCGTCTTTGTGCTGGGTATCTTCTGGAAGCGCTGTACCACACGGGCAGCCAACTTTGCCCTGACCATCGGCACCCTGTTCTGCCTGACAATAGGCATCCTCTACCTGTGGCCTCCCCTGTGGCTTACCGAAGGACTGGCATCAGCAGGCATTACCCTGCCCCACTTCATGCTCTTGTCGTTTGAGTTGTTCGTTATCCTTGTCGTCTCCATGGCCATTATCTCGCTGACAGACAAGGACAAGACCAAGTACGAGATTCCGGCACCTGTTCGCGAGGGCTGGAGCAAATTGGCAACGACACTCTGGACTGCCCTGGCCATTGTCATGATAGGACTATACATATTTTTTAATTAAAACAGAACTGATGCCGCATAGAGAAGGAAAAAGACTGATGCCGATTAGCACCAGTCTTTTTTCTTATTCCACTATTATTCCCTGCTCTTCGCAGAGTTTCAGACTCATTTCCTTCAGCTTGAACTTCTGGATTTTGCCTGAGCCCGTCAAGGGGAACTCCTTGATGAAGAACACGTACTTAGGTATCTTGTAACGGGCAATCTTGCCGCGGCAGAACAACTGTACGTCCTCGGCTGTCATCTGTGCGCCCTCTTCCAGAATGATGAAGGCACCCACGGCCTCACCGTATTTCTTGGAAGGCACGGCAGCTACCTGAACATCGCGGATGCCAGGCATGTGATAGAGGAACTCCTCGATTTCGCGCGGATAGATGTTCTCACCGCCACGGATAATCATATCCTTGATACGACCTGTTATCTTGTAGAAGCCTTCTTCGTCCTTCACGCCTAAGTCGCCCGAGTGCAGATAGCCGTTCTTGTCGATGACCTCGGCAGTAGCTTCGGGGTTCTTGTAGTATCCCTTCATCACGTTGAAGCCCTTGCAGCACATTTCGCCCTGCACGCCCACGGGACACTCCTCACCCGTTTCGGGGTCGAGCACTTTCACATCGACAAACGGGAAGTCACGGCCTACCGTGGTACAGCGCTGCTCGAAGGTATCGTTCAGACAAGTCTGCGTCATACCAGGCGACGACTCTGTGAGTCCATAGACGCTGGTAATGGTCATATACATCTTCTCTGACACCTGCTTCATCAGCTCGATGGGGCACAGGCTTCCTGCCATGATACCCGTGCGCAGACAACTCAGGTCGAACATATCGAACATCGGATGGTTCAACTCGGCAATGAACATCGTGGGCACACCATAGACAGCGGTACACCTTTCCTTATGGATAGAGGCCAGTACCACCAGCGGGTCAAACTTCTCAACCATCACCTCCGTACAGCCGTGCGTCAGACAGTTCATCGTAGCCAGCACCACGCCAAAGCAGTGGAACAAGGGCACACACACGCAGAGTTTGTCGTCCTGGGTGAATCCCATGTTCTCGCCTGTGAAGTATCCGTCGTTGGAGATGCCATAGTGAGTCAGCATCACACCCTTGGGGAAGCCGGTGGTTCCGCTGGTATATTGCATGTTGCACACATCGTAGCAACTCACCTGTTTCTTCATCTCGTTGAGCGTCTCGTCTTCCACATTCTGTCCCAGCAAGAGCAACTCGGCGGTGTTGTACATGCCGCGATACTTCTCCATGCCTATATATACCACGTTCTTCAGGAAGGGGAAGCGTTCGCTGTTCAGGTGGCCGCGCTCGCAGGTCTTCAACTCGGGCAGCATCGTGTAGGTCATATCCACGTAGTTACAGTCCCACGTGCCGTCAGTGATGCAGAGCACCTCCATGTCCGAGTCCTTGCACAGGTACTCCAGCTCGTTCTGCTTGTAGTTGGTGTTGACCGTTACCAGCACGGCACCGATCTTGGCGGTAGCATAGAGGAAGGTGAGCCAGTCGGGCACGTTGGTAGCCCAGATGCCCACATTCGAACCCTTCTTCACGCCAATGGATATCAGACCCTTGGCCAGGTTATCCACACGCTCATTGAACTTAGACCAGGTGAATCGCAGGTTGCGGTCTGAATAGACGATATACTCCTTGTCTGGGGTCGTCTCAGCCCAATGTTCCAACCACTCACCTAATGTCCTTTCCCACAACTGATATCCTTCCGAACCTGTCTCAGCAGGATAGGTTCTGTCGGGCAACGGACGGCCCGCCATGTCTAGACGACTCTCCCCCTGCCCCTCCCTGTGAGGGAGGGGAGTAGATACTTTGGAGTTGTTACTATTATTTTGTTCCATAAAAATATTCTTCTATACGTTCAATCACTGTTTCTATTTGGTATAGCACTTCTTCATTTGTGAAACGAATCACATGATATCCCATTCTTTCGAGTGCCTTCTCTCTGAGTTCGTCGTCTGACTGTTGCCTTGGTTCTGAGTGGTATCCGCCATCAACTTCAATAACAAGACCGCCTTCACGTGATACGAAATCTACGATGTAATCACCAATAACATGTTGCCGCAGGAACTTAACTTCAAAATTGTTCTTTCGCAGATAATTCCAAAGAACATCCTCTGCTACAGTCGCATTCTTCCTGTTCTCTCTGGCAAAATCCTTCAATAATGCGTATCTGTCTGGCGACGCAGTCTTATATCCCATAATGGCTTTATACAATCTACTCCCCTCCCTCACAGGGAGGGGCCGGGGGAGAGTCGTTAGAATGGTATGTAAACCACTGCCAGGATCTTGGCGCTCTTGCCGGGGGCACCGTGTACGTGGTGTTTGATGATGCTGTCGTAGAAGATGCTGTCGCCTTCTTTCAGGTGATAGGTCTCCTTGCCATAGACAATCTCCAGCTCGCCCTGCATCACGTAGATGAACTCCTCGCCCTCGTGGGCCGAGAGTTGGAAGTCGGGGTTATCCTCAGGATTGATATCAATCACGAAGGGTTCCATGTGTCGTCCGGCCTTCTGCTGTGCCAGCGGATGATATTCCATATGCTTGCGTGCATCGGTAGCTCCATTGCTGAAGCTGATGCTGCTTTCCTTCTCACGGTCAGCCGCACGGCACACCACAGGTCCCAGTGCATCGTTATCGTCCATAAAGGTACCCAGTCTGACACCCAGCGCCCTGGCTATCTTGATTAGCGGGCCGAGTGAAGGCAGATTCTCATCGTTCTCAATAGCGTTGATTTGTTTTACCGTCAGGCCGCTACGCTCTGCAATTTCCTCTACAGACAAGTTCTTCGTCTCACGAAGTCCCTTGATTTTCTGTCCTACTATGCTATGATTATTTGTCATAAAGCAGATGTTTTGTTATTTGTGTTAATTGTGAATGTTTATTTCTTCTAGTTCAGTTTCTGATAAACGTCTCGTAACGATGTCTCGCTACCCACGTTGCCTGGGAAGATGATATAGGGAAACTCCCGCGTCATCACACACGGCACACTATTGACTATCTGTCCCAACACGCGGGCAGAGCGGATGCCCAAGCCCTTGGTCAGGATGTCGTGCGACGTGATGCCGCCCTTTCCCACCAGATAGGCAGGGGTAAAGGGCAAGCGGCGCACGATATCTACCAGGAAGTCGCTCACCTGCTGTCCTAAGTGCTGACGCTGGTCGGCATCTGTCAGACGTATCTCCTGGCGAGAGGTATAAACGACAGGCGTCAGATGGTTTTCCACGACCTGTTGTATCGTATCGAGGGTTTCCAACATCAGGGCATCAGCATCATCCAAGATGCGCTGCACATCCACCTCGATGGCACAAGTGCCTTCGGCCTGCAAGAGGCATTCGAGCTGGGCGGTCGTTTTCTTGACGTGACTGCCGACCACAAAGCAGCCTACCCCCTCCCCTTTCAGGATACTTCTGTCCAACAGGGGCTGGTCGGCGATGCCGCTAATGGCCTTGGGCAGCGAGCTGCTGCTACGAATCACCATGTGCTCAGCAGGAGAACTGCTGAGCACCGAACGGGCAAACGCCCGCAGCTGGTCATAGTTCTGGGCGTTGACAATCTCATAGTCGTCAGGGTTGGCGCCCTTCTCCTTGATATAGTCGCGGAGCACGCTGGTGTGATAGGCAAACACATTGTCTCGGGCAAACTCTGTCTCGCTGACAGGAATCAATTTGTCACCGTCCTTCATATAGTGTATGCCGTCAATGGTGACGCGCCCTGCCTCGATGAAAGCCGGACAGAAGGGTGTCTTTGCCGCTACGGGCAGACCGTGACGCACGAGCACGCTGCGCATCACGTCCGTCTCCAAGGGGAAGTGGCCACGCAGGCAACTGTCGCTACGGCTGACGATTATCAGACGGTAGCCGAAGTCCTGGTTGACCTTCACCACCATTTCCATTGCCTCGCGGGTCACCTGTTCAGCTTCCTCGCGGGTCAAGGCACGGGTATTGGTCAGTATATAGAAGAAGGGCTGTTCGTCCTCGAAGCCCTGCCGCACACTCTGTTCGTCCCACTGAGTAATCAGCAGACAGCCGTGTACGGTCTGTATTCCTGTCGGGTCGTCGTCGAGAACGACCATCTTCCATTTCTCATTGCTCATTACTCATTCCTCATTTCTCATTTCTCATTCCTCATTTCTCATTTAGAAATGTGCTGCATCCTTCTTGCTTCTTCTGGAGTGGCGGGCTCACAGCCCATCATTCGGATGAGAGCTACCAGTTTCTCCACCAGTTCGGCATTGGTATGTGCACGCTTGCCGGGGGCATAGTAGAAGCTGTCCTCAAAGCCCACACGGACTGCCGAGGCTCCCATGCCAATGGCACACGCCAACATGGAGAAGTCCTTCATGGAGTCGTGGGTGATGCCCCACGAACAACCGGGCTCCATCAGCGAGCACAACATGGCGAGATTACGTCCTGTGGCAGAAAGGTTGCTACTGTTGCCGGGGCCTACGCAGAAGTTATAGTGCAGCGGACGATGGATAACGCCCTCGTCAGCCAAACGGGTGGCACACTCCACGTGACTCAGGTCGAACAACTCCATCTCAGGCACTGTATGTGTCTCGTCCAGGCGCTTCGCCCAGTAGCGCAGGTCAGGCATCGTGTTGACATATACTGTCTCGCCGAAGTTCACGGACCCCATGTTCAGTGAAGCCACCTCCACCTCCGGCACATCCAGCGACACGCAGCGTTCAGCCAGCGTCAGTGTGGACAGTCCGCCCGTAGAGCCCTGCACAATCATGTCCGTCTCCTTCCGAATCAGTCCGATGGTCTGACGGAACACGTCCAGCTCAAAGGTCGGATTGCCCTGCAGGTCGCGTGTGTGCAGATGTACCTCACAGGCACCGGCCTTGTAGCAGTTGATGGTATCCTCGGCTATCTCCTCTGGTGTCAGCGGGTTCTTACACTCGGCTGGAATCTCCTTGCCGACATGACAAACAGGTGCCACAGTAACAATAATCTTTCTCATCTTTTTGGAGTTGTTTTTGTTGTTTGGCCGCAAAGGTACAAATAATTTCTGAATTACACAAAGAGGACGGTTCTTTTTGTTTACTAAATCGCATTTATGTCCACATATCCGTGCGTGACGGCATAAATGGTCAGGGCGGAAACGCTGCGCATTCCCAGCTTGTCCATGATGTTGCGGCGATGGGTAATCACCGTGGGCAAACTGATGCAGAGCTTGTCGGCTATCTCTTTGTTGATGAGTCCTTGAACAACCAGTGTCATCACCTCTATCTCCCTGTCTGTCAACACCTTCTGCTGCAACACCTGTGGCATAGGAGGCAAGTGCTGGCCTTTTCCGTGGGCATGCTGTTCCAATTGCAGCAGCGAGCGCACCAGTTGCTGTTCGGGCTGATTGATGCAAAGGCTGTGGAAGCCGCTCAACTGCGAGGTGTCAGAAAACGAGAGCGTCAGCACGATGGTCTTACGACGGCGTTCCATAAAGAACTGCCTGTGACTCAAGACGATATCCATCGCCACGAAGAAGTGGGCATACTGGTCCACCTGGGCTGTCTGCAGCTCGGCAAAGGAGCCAAAGCTATCGACAGTCATGATAGGTATAGCCGTTTGCAGCATCTGCTTCAAACCCATCATTGCCAGCGTGTTGCTGTCCACAATAGCCAATTTCGGCCTGCCACCTTTTCCTTCCATACTTATTTCCTCTATCTTCCTATATCTACTTCTTCCTGACCGGATCGCATGTCAGCCCGCAGCCTAACTTCTTGAATATCTTGCGGTCCACCTCGCTGAGCATGACGGTGGAGTGCACCTGACAGCCATAGAGACGGGGCAACTGCTCCAGCGCACGACGACACTTCTCGTCGCTGTTGGACAAGACACTGAGGGCTACCAGCACCTCGTCAGTATGCAGGCGCGGATTCTTGCCGCCCAGGTATTCTATCTTGGTTTTCTGGATAGGCTCTATCAGGCTCTGCGGAATCAGCTTGTCCTCATGGGCGATGCCAGCCAAGTGTTTGGTGGCATTGAGCAACAGCGCTGCCGAACATCCCAACAAAGGACTCGACTTGGCTGTAATGATGGTGCCGTCTTCCAGTTCCATCGCCGCGCTGGTCTGTTCTGTCAGTTCCTGCTTGGCCTGTGCAGCGACAGTCACGCGACGATAGGCCGTGGAGATCTTCGCCTGATTGAACAGCATCAGTATCTTGCTGATTTCCTGTTCGTTGTCAAAACCGTCGGCCATCTTGTTGGTAGCGTCATAGTATCGGCGGATAATCTCATCGCGCGAGGCATTGCAGCAC
>Ga0310696_10011180_pt1 | contig 10248 bp, 7 predicted proteins | sample AusTroGonzalo_MG_4_FD_203885 | JGI IMG/M metagenome (GOLD analysis project Ga0310696, IMG submission 203885) | Bovine rumen microbial communities from tropical cattle in Woodstock, Queensland, Australia - Gonzalo_02 (v2) (version 2) | ecosystem: Host-associated > Mammals > Digestive system >... | reverse complement strand
AATTTGCGCATTTTAAAACAAATGCGCAAACTTTTATAGTTTTTTTGCCTCTTTTTCCAATTCATGACCTATTCTATGGGTAGAATAGAGTTGTAAAATAGCAGCAACCAATAAAGTGATAACCCATTTGTTATACACATATTCTATATAGGTGATATAGTTCAGGCCAAAGAAATTACCCTTGTTAGCAATCATCAGCAGACCAGAAATAAGGAAAAGCACATCACTCAACAACTGGATTCTGCGAAGACGGCGAATTATGAAGTTACTGCCTTCATAACGCTGGAGCATCTGCATCGACGCGAAACCTAAGGCTCCTACGGAGAACACATAGGGTGCACTACCCCATGCCAATACACTCGTACCCGCTCCGATCACCATCAGCAAGGCACCCAAAAGAAAAATGGCAGTTTGGACTTTATTCAGTTGTTTCATGTTTCTGGATAGGGTTTTCCATTTCGCCATCATCGCTCAGCACGAAGATGTCCTCATCATCGGCCTTCATGAAATAACGCTCGCGAGCAATTTTCTCCATCGCCTTCGGATTCCTGTCTAACTCACGGATCCGAGCCTGATCGCGACGAAAATCGGCATTATATTTATTCGTCTCCTCCTTCAGTTCATTAATGCGCTGCATATTCTTAAAATGGCTCCAGAAGCTATTATCATCGAGGAAACCGACAATAGCTATACCCGCAATGGTGACAACGGCATACTTGAAGAACAAAGAATGCCATACCCTGAGCAGGAACGCCTTTACACGATTGAAAGCTTTCATATATTCGTAATTTGTCTGCAAAGATACAAAATTCTCTTAATTCTTAATTCTTAATTCCCAACTTTTTTGTATCTTTGCCAAAAATTTATTCAGATTATTATGGAATACATCGTTTCAGCACGGAAATACCGTCCGATAACCTTCGACTCTGTCGTAGGTCAGGCGGCGTTGACCACAACACTGAAGAATGCTGTAAAGAGCGGGAAACTGGCACATGCCTACCTGTTCTGCGGTCCACGAGGTGTGGGAAAGACCACCTGTGCCCGCATTTTTGCCAAAGCCATCAACTGTCAGAATCCGACTGCTGAGGGGGAGGCCTGTAATGAATGTGAAAGCTGTCAGTCCTTCAACGAGCAGCGATCACTGAACATCTTCGAGCTTGATGCTGCCTCCAACAACTCGGTGGAGCATATCAAGACGCTGATGGAACAGACCCGTATCCCGCCGCAACTTGGCAAGTATAAAGTGTTTATCATCGACGAGGTACACATGCTCTCAACTGCAGCCTTCAACGCATTTCTGAAGACGTTGGAGGAACCGCCTGCACATGTTATCTTCATCCTGGCAACGACCGAGAAACATAAGATCCTGCCGACGATCCTGAGTCGTTGTCAGATCTATGACTTCGAACGTATGACCATCCGCAACACGGTGGACCATCTGAAACATGTGGCTCAGCAGGAAGGTATCACTTTCGAGGAGCAGGCACTGGCTGTGATCGCGGAAAAGGCCGATGGCGGTATGCGTGATGCACTGTCCATCTTCGATCAGGCCACCTCGTTCTGCCAGGGAAACATCACCTACGAGAAAGTGATTGAGGACCTGAATGTGCTTGATGCAGAAAACTACTTCCAGATTGTCGACCTCTCTATTAATAATAAGGTGAGCGACATCATGGTGCTGTTAAACAACGTCATTAACAAGGGTTTCGACGGCGGTCTTTTGATTCAGGGACTAGCCAAGCACGTCCGTAACGTACTGATGGCGAAGGATCCGCAAACACTCCCCCTGTTAGAGGTCAGCGATCAGCAAAGACAGCGTTATCAGGAACAGGCGAAGAAGTGCGAGACCCATTTTCTCTACCAGGCACTGAAGAAGATGAACCAGTGCGACATCAATTATCGCCAGTCGAGCAACAAACGTCTGCTTGTGGAGTTGACACTGATAGAGATCGCCCAGATCACACAGCCCAACGAGGATGGCGACAGTGCGGGGCGTAGCCCCAGAAGATTAAAATCCCTGTTTAAGCATCTGATGCGACAGGCTCAGCCCAAGCCAGCGGCCCCACAGGTAGCCGCGGCTAAGCCTGTTGTATCTGAGACTAGTGAATCTAGTACTTCAAGAGAGCCCAGAGAATATAGTGAGCCCAACCCTTCCAAACTAGCTCCCACTACTATCAAGCTTGGTGGCATCGGATTCTCATGGAACAACCTGATGGATCAGGGGAAGCCCTCGAAAATCAATATCATCCCTGGCACCGTATCACCTGCCATCGCCCAACAGAAAAATGCACAATTCTCCCAAGAGGATCTGGAGCTACAGTGGATGGCGATGTGCAACCGGATGCCAGCAGACCTCAGCGGCATAGCCACCCGTATGAAAAACATGAATCCCATCATCACAGAACTGCCACAGATCGAGGTGCAGGTTGACAATTCACTCATCAAGCAGGAGATGGAGGATTTCAAAGGCCGTATTGTCAGTACCCTTAGAAACGGACTTCAGAACGAGAACCTCTCTCTCGAGATCCGCATCATAGAACAGAAGGAGCAGGTAAAGGTGATGACCCGTCGCGAACAGTTTGAGAAACTGACAAAAGAAAATCCTGCCATAGAAAAACTACGGCAGGTATTTGATCTGGAGTTAGCGTAAGAGCATTTAGCCTTTACGCTTCTTTCTTTTATTCCCCAACAAATCGTTTGATGGTCTCCAGACAGGCTTCACTACTGACGGGTTTCGACAGGAAATCGTCACAGCCAGCCTCTATGGCCAACTGTCGATCGCTGTCGAAAGCGTTAGCTGTCAGTGCCACGATAGGCAGATCAGGATGCTTCTCCTTGATAGCCTTAGTTGCCTCCAGTCCATCCATAATGGGCATCTTAATATCCATCAGGATGATATCATATCCACCTTTGTCTGCCTTTTCTACAGCCTCCTGACCATTCTTCGCGCGTTCAAACTGATAATACTTCTTCAGAATGTACGACATCAAGACGAAGTTACTGTCATTATCCTCTGCTACTAAAATCTTCTTCATATCTTTACTTTTTTCTTTTTTACCTTTCTACTTTTGGGCGAGTCTGTCCTTCCACATCTTACTCATATCTTCGAGTGTCTTACCCTTTGTCTCAGGCACCAAACGCCATACGAACAGAGCAGCAATCACACAGATGATACCATAGAGACCATATGTGAACCAGTGTCCGAAGTCATCACCCTCCGTCAGATGCATGTTAAACATCGGCACGAACGAAGAGCTGACGATGAAATTGGAGATCCACTGGAAAGCCACAGCGATAGCCACCGCACCACCACGGATGGTATTGGGGAAGATCTCGGCGATAAGCACCCAGGTGATGGGACCCCATGAGAACATGAATGAGGCAGAATAAACCAACAGTGAGGCAGCTGTAACTAATGCGAGACTATCATTACCAAAGGTCACTGCCACACCGAAGGCACCAAGAGCCATTCCTAATGAGCCAGTGATAAGCAACGGCTTACGACCCAACTTCTCAACAGTGAACACAGCCACCAGTGTGAATGAGATATTGATGATACCCATGAATACCGTCAGCATCATCGGGTCGTCCATACCCATATCACCGAAAATTCGTGGTGCATAGTAAAGCACGGCGTTGATACCCACAGCCTGTTGGAATACCGACAGCATGATACCCACGAAGATACAAAGCGCACCATAGGTCATTAGTTTCTCAGTCTTCACCACCATCGTATCCTTGATGTCCTGAATGATTTGGGCAGCCTTTGACGCACCGTTGATCTTAGCCAAGATACCCTCAGCCTTCTTATCCTGTCCGATGCTGACGAGGTAACGCGGTGTCTCAGGTACGAAACAAATCAGCAGGGCGAAGAGTCCTGCAGGTACAGCCTCACTACCGAACATATAACGCCAACCTGTTGTCACCGTCCACTGGGCAGCAGGTGTGATCTCTGCAATCTGCTTACCGATATCCTCAACCATTGGCTGCAGATGATCACCCAGGATGAAGAAGTTCACAAAATAAACCACCAGCTGACCAAAGATAATCGCGAACTGGTTCCAGCTAACGAGCATACCTCGGATATTCGAGGGTGCCACCTCACCGATATACATCGGACAGATGGCAGAAGCCAGACCCACACCGACACCACCGATCACACGGTAGATGTTGAACATGATCAACAGTGAGTAAGAGGGCGTGCCATACTCGAAGAACAGAAACTCAGGATCCATCGAACCCAGTGCTGAGATAAAGAACAGCAAACCGGCGATGATCAGCGACTTCTTTCGACCCAGGTTTGTGGCTAAGAATCCAGAAATGGCTGATCCGATAATACAACCGATCAAGGCACTGGCCGAAGTGAAACCGTGCCAACCATCGGTGTAATCAAAATCTTGTGCAGTCTTAAAGAAGGCCTGAAGACCTTTTTCCGCACCGGAGATGACGGCTGTGTCATATCCGAACAACAGGCCGCCGAGTACTGCGACCATCACAATGGAGATCAGGTAGGCTTTGCTACCCTGTTCTTTCAGTTCATTCATCTTTTTCAGTTATTATTGTTAATATTTACTTTTCACTTCTCTCTATTGGTAGTCTGAGCGTAAAGGTTGTGCCAGCCTCTGATGTCTGGTCAAGCGTCAGATCGCCGCCCAGTTTCTGAGCCGTTTCCCAACAGTAGGCCAGGCCCAACCCCAGCCCCTCTTTGAACTCGTCGACCTTCATCCATCGCTGGAAAATAGTACCCACCTTGTCTGATGGAATGCCACAGCCCGTATCCTCAACGCTAAAGAGCATCATCTTCCGTCTCTTCTCCTTTTCCGTGCGTACCTTTAATATAATATGTCCCGCTTCGGTAAACTTGGCTGAATTCTCCAAAATGTAACTGAGCATCAACAGCAGACTATCACCGTTGGTATAAAGCATCTTGTCACCATTCGTCTGGTCTTCCAGTTTCACTTTGATCTTGGTATCATCCACCTGCGGCATATTTGCAATCGCCTTTTGACTGATGGCGATACCGTCTATCTGTCCTGCTTGCTCCATCAGATCCTTTGTACTGTCATTGGCTATCGCTAGCATCTTGTTTACCAGCGAAGTGATCTGATAAGTGCTGTGCCCTATGTTTTTAGCCACCACACCACGTTCTAAGTCTCCCATGTCAGGTCCCATTTCAGCCAGCACCTGTGAGAAGCCGTTGATGATATTCAGTGGCGTACGGATCTCATGACTCACGTTCCTGATAAACTCCGACTTCATCTCATCGGCAGCAGCCACCTTCTTATAGGCCGTCTTCAACTCCGCATTCTTCTCCATCAGCTGCTTATTAAACTTCCTACGGATCATGATATTACGGGCCATCAGAACAATGGTGAGTACTGCCAATAGGGCAATGCCGAACAGAATGTAGTTCATCAGTCTGGACATCTTCTGACTATTTCTCATCAGCTCCATCTCATCTTCCATGCGATCCATATTCTCGGCAATCATCACACCCGTGATGGAGTCGCGCTTATGCATCAGCTCGCGCTGGGTCATAAAGGCTTTATCATCATCACCGATATAACGGTAGATGTCGCATTTCAAAAGATACTGCTCCTTCAGGTTCGGCAGGGCATCAGCTTGGGCCAGTGCCTCCTCTGGTCCTTTATCCATCAGCGTCCTGTAAATGCGGGCATAAGGTGTAAAAAGATCTCCCGATGACGCTCTGTTATGGGTTTCTGCCGCTTCCATACTGTCTATACACTTCCGGAAGGCATTGTAGTCTTTCTGCTTGAACCTCACGATAGCTTTGATGGCATTGACGTCTGCCAGACATCGGTAGTAGTTCCATGAGTCTTTATTCTCTTTAAGCACCTTCTCTGTCACATCAAGCCAGTAAAGCGTCTGCTTCAGGCTATTGTTCAGATGCACATGCGCCAATGCGAGATAGACAAAAGCCAGTCCATTTTTCTCAAACTGTGTTCCCTTAATCTGATCCGCCGCTTTCAGGAACTCCGCTTCGGCACCAGGGATGTTGCCACAGGTGTTATACACATGACCCATCATGTTTGAAATAAAGTACTGTCCTTCCTCCGCAAATGGGCTACTCTCAATATCATTCTTCAGTCCCTGAGCGATATGGTAGGCAGAAGAAATATTCATTTTCCCTAAGCTGTACATGATACCACACACCCAGGATGTACTGGCTTCAAGCATATCACCATCAGCCTTGGCATGTTTCAGATAAGCCAGACAGGCATCATAGACCACCTGCTGCGAATCCTGATTACAGGATTCCCACATGGCCTGCTGCAGCCTTCTGTGTTCTGCCGTATCCTTACATTGAGGCCTCTGCGCCGACACCTGCATCATCATCAGCAAAGTCGCCACAACAACTATGAATCGTTTATAATGGTTGATACTCATTCCATTTAGGTTGCTAGAAAATCTCTGCAAAAATAACGATTTCTACCGAAAACACCAAACATTTTCCCCGTCTATTGCATTATTTTAAGAATATTATTTCCCTATATCGTTTTTTTTGCCTAATTTTGTGGCCATAACAACCAAATAAAAATCAGAAATGAGAAAACTAACCGCACTCTGTCTGCTTGCTGTCAGTCTTATGGCGACAGCCCAGACTCACGTCCTCGAAGTGAACACCAAGAAACTTGGGGCACCCATACAGCCAACGATGTATGGTATCTTCTTCGAGGATATCAACTATGCCGCCGATGGTGGTCTGTATGCTGAGATGGTGAAGAACCGCTCCTTTGAGTTCCCCCAGCACCTGATGGGCTGGCGCGCCTTCGGCAACTTCAAGGTAGAGGACGACGGTCCCTTTGAGCGCAATCCCCACTATGTACGTCTCAGCTATTCAGGTCATAGGGATAAGATCACAGGTCTGGAGAACGAAGGTTTCTTCGGGATTGCCGTCAAAGAGGGCGCCACCTATCGCTTCTCCGTCTGGGCACGTTGTCCTGAGGGCGGTCAATCGACACTCGAAGTCAGCTTCGTCAAGAACAACACAATGGAGGAAGACCAGCGTTTCGCAACAGTCGATATCGACATCAGCGGCAAGGAATGGAAGAAATATACGGCAGAACTCACGTCACCTCGCACGGAACCGAAAGGTGCACTGCGCATCTTCTTAGCTGGCAACAAGGCTACCACCGATGTAGAACATATCAGTCTTTTCCCGAAGGACACTTGGAAAAGTCGTGAGAACGGCATGCGTAAGGATCTGGCACAGGCACTCTTCGACATGCATCCGGGTGTATTCCGCTTCCCGGGCGGTTGCATTGTAGAGGGTACCGACCTCAATACCCGCTATCAGTGGAAGAACAGCGTAGGACCCGTAGAGAACCGTCCCTTGAATGAGAACCGCTGGCACTACACTTTCGGACACCGTTTCTATCCTGACTACTTCCAGAGCTACGGCCTCGGTTTCTTCGAGTTCTTCCAGCTCTGCGAGGATTTCGGCTGCGAGCCGTTACCCGTCATCTCCTGCGGACTCGCTTGCCAATTCCAGAACCCCGACCCCACGATTCCTGGTGTTCATGTCGCTTTAGACAATCTCGACAGTTATATACAGGATGCCCTCGACCTCGTGGAGTTTGCCAACGGTCCTGTGGATTCCAAATGGGGTAAGGTACGTGCCGACATGGGCCATCCTGCGCCCTTCAACCTGAAATTCCTCGGCGTCGGCAATGAGCAGTGGGACTACGACGAGGCCCATGGTGGCTACGGTCCTGTGTTTACGGAACGCCTGAAGAAATTCAACGCTGCCCTGCGCGCCAAATACCCCAACCTGAAACTCATCGGCACCACAGGCCCGAACTCCGAGGGATGGGACTTCGACCTGCTGCAGCCCCGTATGAAGCAGTTGAAGGTCGATCTCTACGATGAGCACTACTACCGCAACGAGGCTTGGTTCCTCTCCCACGGCCTGCGCTACGACACCTACGACCGCAAGGGCCCAAGGGTCTTTGCAGGCGAATATGCCTGTCATGGTGACGGCAAGAAATGGAATCACTATGAGGCATCGCTCTATGAGGCTGCCCACATGACGGGTATCGAGCGTAATGCCGACATTGTCCACATGGCGACCTATGCCCCACTCTTTGCCCACGTCGAGGGATGGCAGTGGCGTCCCGATGCCATCTGGTTTGACAACCTCCGCTCCTTCAAGTCGGTGAGCTACTATGTGCAACAGCTCTTTGCCACAAATAAAGGTACGAATGTGCTTCCGCTCACAATGAACCAGAAACCCGTAGCCGGACAGGCTGGTCAGGACGGGCTCTTTGCCAGCAGCGTCTTCGACAAGACCACTGGCGAGGTCATCGTCAAAGTGGTGAATACCTCCAAACAGTCTCAGAACATCACTCTCAACCTTCTCGGACTGCAAGGAGCACCATCGGTTACCACCATCACCCTCTGTCACGATGGTATGGACGATGAAAACTGTCTCGACAACCCTGAGAAAATCACGCCTAAGACGGGTTCCATCCAATGTGAAGCCAACAAGAAGAGTACCATTCTCAATGATGAAATATCACCCATGAGTTTCCGTATCTATAAGATCAAGAAATGAGTTTCACACAAGTCGGCAGAATGATTCGCAGCAAATGAAACATCAACGAAAGTAAATGAAACCTGCGAAATAGTCTGCCGACTCTTTTTTTCGTAACTTTGCAACCAGTTTTCTAATTAATAACTTAACAAACAACAACATGAAGAAATTCTTTTTTGCACTAACACTGCTCGTAGCTGGTTCTTCGTCAGCATTGGCTCAGTGGGGACGCCCCGTTGATTATGCGGCAGGTCCTGGCTTGAAGGATGCCTACAAAGACTATTTCACCATCGGCGTAGCTGTGAACCGCACTAACGTGTCTGATCCCGCTCAGATGGAGATGATCAAGAAACAGTTTAACAGCGTCACAGCTGAGAACGCTTGGAAACCAGGCGAGATTCATCCAAAAGAAGGTGTTTGGAACTTTGGTTTAGCCGACAGCATCGCCAACTTCTGTCGTGAGAACGGTATCAAGATGCGTGGTCACTGCCTCTGCTGGCATTCTCAGTTTGCCGACTGGATGTTCACTGACAAGAAAGGTAAGGACGTCAAGAAGGAAGTGTTCTACCAGCGTCTGCGCGAACATATCCACACGGTGGTAAACCGTTATAAGGATGTGGTCTATGCATGGGACGTAGTCAACGAGGCTATGGCTGACGACAACATGATGTTCCGTCCCGATGCAAGTCCCTATCGTCAGAGCCGTCACTTCAAGCTGTGTGGCGACGAATTCATCGCAAAGGCTTTCGAGTTTGCCCGCGAGGCTGATCCCACAGGCGTGCTGATCTACAATGACTACAGCACCGTTGATCCCGGCAAGCGCGAGCGTATCTATAATATGGTGAAGAAGATGAAGGACGCAGGTGTGCCCATCGACGGTATCGGCATGCAGGGTCACTACAACATCTACTTCCCCGATGAGGAACAACTCGAGAAGGCCATCAGCCGTTTCAGCGAAATCGTTAATACGATCCACATCACAGAGCTCGACCTGCGTACCAACATGGAGAGCGGTGGTCAGCTGATGTTCTCTCGCGGTGAGGCCAAGCCTCAGGCTCCTTATATCCAGACACTTCAGGAAGACCAGTATAACCGCTTATTCCGTATCTTCAGAAAACACAAAGACGTCATTAAGAACGTTACCTTCTGGAACCTCAGCGACAAGGACTCTTGGCTGGGTGTCAACAACCACCCGCTGCCATTCGACGAGAACTTCAAAGCCAAGCGCTCACTCGCTGTGATCCGCGACTTCAACGTTAAAGCCGACAACTACGTTCCCAAGAACGATTGGGTGCCCAACCCCATGAACCAGCCCGGACAGCAGTATCCGCAGGTGAACAGCGAGGGTTTTGCCCGCTTCCGTGTAGAGGCTCCCGATGCCAAGTCAGTAATTGTCAGCCTCGGCTTGGGCGGACGTGGCGGCACCGTACTCCGCAAGGATAAGGACGGCGTATGGGTAGGCACCACAGAGGGCCCGATGGATCCAGGCTTCCACTACTATCACCTCACCATCGACGGTGGCGTGTTCAACGATCCTGGCACCCACAACTACTTCGGCTCATGCCGCTGGGAGAGCGGTATCGAAATCCCCGCTCCCGATCAGGACTTCTATGCAGAGCGCACCGACATTCCTCATGGTAACATGCAGAAAGTGCTCTTCTACTCAAAGAGCCTGGGCAAGATGCAGGAGGCTA
>Ga0310696_10011178_pt1 | contig 10248 bp, 6 predicted proteins | sample AusTroGonzalo_MG_4_FD_203885 | JGI IMG/M metagenome (GOLD analysis project Ga0310696, IMG submission 203885) | Bovine rumen microbial communities from tropical cattle in Woodstock, Queensland, Australia - Gonzalo_02 (v2) (version 2) | ecosystem: Host-associated > Mammals > Digestive system >... | reverse complement strand
ATTCACCGCAGGTAGTGGCGCTGACGTCGCTCTTTTTTTTAACGTCAACAGTTTGAGGTTTCCTGCCTTTGCATTGTGGTACGTTTCAAGGCAAGGCGTTGCAGAACCAAGCACCACAAGCGCTCCGTGCTTTTGAGCCAAATGGAAAGCCAAATCACGCGTATGGTATCGCGGTGCAGGATCTTGTTGTTTAAACGAGGAATCATGCTCTTCGTCCAAAATGACAACGTCAAAATCAAACGGCGAAAGAATCGCGCTGCGCGTTCCAAGCACAACTTTTGCAGAGCCATCTAGCACAGCCAAATAGCCCGCACGCTTTTGTGGAGCCGAGAGTGCAGAATGCAGTACCACAACAGGAACTTTCAAAAAATCTTCAAAGCGCGAAGCCGTCTGCGGAGTAAGTCCAATTTCAGGAACAAGGATGAGCACGCGTTTTTTACGTTTAAGCGCTTCACGCACCAATTCCTGATAAACTCTCGTCTTTCCGCTACCAGTCACTCCATGCAGGAGCGAGCCTCGAAAACCTTCCTTGTCCAAATCGTCAACAAGACTGGCAAGAGCCGTCTCCTGTTCGTCTGTCAAGGGGGGCAAGTCCGAACAGACGGGCATTTCCGGTTCATCCAAGGGAGCCTCGCCCCGAGGTTCATTTTTCTCGGCAAACAGCGCATCGAGGTACTTGTCAAAATCGGCGGGCCAAAACACATTCAAAGTGCGCATGGGCGTGCTTATATAATACTTAGCGACCCACTCCAGTGATTCCATATAACGTTCGGAAAATACGTAACCCGACTCATGCGGGCACGCATACCGGACATCAAACGACGGTTTATCGCAATGGACACGGCTCACCAAGGCAAGAGTAGGCTTCCGACGAGCGAGCTGCACCCAGACAACACTCCCCCTCACGATGTTTACGCCTTCAGGCACACCGTAAGTAAAAACCGATGGTGCCAAAGGAATGTAGACTTCGCAAAACTGGGAAAGAAGCGCCGAGTCACAGCGTTCCTTAACAAGCTCCGGAGCAGACGTCTTTGGGATTCTTTTTGCCACGGGGCAAAGATAGTTATTGTTACAAGCTTAAATGGGCATAAATTCGCGCAGTTTTTCCTGACTATAATATTTTTTTAGTTAGATTATGCTATACGGAGCTGAGAAAGCCCCGCCTACCTATTGGAGATATTATGAGCATTTTTGACGCATTTAAACCGAAATGGCAAAATTCCAACCCCGCAAAGCGCATCGAAGCGATTGCCGATTTGGATGAACTCACTTGTCAAGACATTGTCGAACGAGTAGCCCTTTCCGATGATAATGTCGAAGTGCGAATGGCTGCAGTTAAGAAACTTGCAATTATTAAGACACTTCAGGATATTTCTACGAAAGATAACGACTCTGGCGTACGCCGTTTGGCAGAATCGAGAGCCTTCGAGGAAATCGTCAAAAAACTGAAAAGCTTTAACGAATCCGCTCTGAACAGCGAAGTCCTTGGCTACATCGAAGCCATCAAGGACACACGCTATACCGAAGACGTTCTCAAAGTTACAAACAACATAACGCTCAAAAAAGAACTTGTCAAGCAGTGCAACAAGCAGTCTTTGCTCGCACAGATTGCAACTCGCGATTCCAGTGAAGAAATCGCATTGGATGCAGCAGCACGCGTGACATCCGAATCGCTCCAAGCCGACCTTATCAAGAATTCCAAGCACACCTCCGTCCGCAAGGCTATTTCGGACAAAGTCCGTGCAAAGAAGGAAGCAGAAGACAACGGCAAGAAGGCGGCAGAACTCTTGCAAAGCAAGCGCGAAGCCCTCATCAAGCAGGCCCACTTCCTCGCCGCCCAGAAGGATGCCATCGCCACCAAGCCGCAGTTCGACGACTTGATGAACGAAGCAAACACTCTCGGCATGGGAGAATCTGCCGCAACGCTCAATGAAATTTACGAAAGCTTCAACAAGTTCTACGACGAAGCAACCGCCGCAAAGAAGGCTGCTGAAAACGCCGAAGCTGAAAAGCAGGCCAAGATTGCACGCCTCACGGAATCGCTCGCCGAACTTGAAGGATTGCTCGAAGCCAAAACGACCGAAGAAAATGCAGACCGCGTGAATGCCATCATCCAGGAATGGAACGAAGGCAAGTCCGTCATGGATGCAGCCTTGATCAAGCGTTTCAACAACGCCTACTTCAAGTCCCAGGAAGCAAAGAAGATTGAAATTCCGACCGCAGAATCTGAAAACGCAAGCGAAGAAGAAATTGCTATCCGCAAGAGCCTTCTCGAACGTCTCCAGGCCCTCTCCGAAACGGAAATTGACGAAAACACGGGCAAGCATTTGCATGCCATCGTCCGCGAATGGGAAAAGCTCGCGCTCCTTGAAGGCGACGATCCGATTCTCCAGTCTTACAACGCTCTCCGCACCAAGCTGAGCGAACTCATCAGCGCATTCAACGAAAAGAGCCAGAAGGTCATCGAAGAAAATTCCAAGAAGCTCCGCGGTCTCATCGAACGCATCCAAAACATCGACGAGAACCAGGAATTCCGCGAAATCCACAAGATTCTCCGCGACACTTATCAGGAATGGAAGGAAATCGTTGGCGAACAAAAGTTCAAGTACCACGATCTCTGGCAAGAATACAAGATTGCCACCTCCCGTTTCCAGGAAATGCAGCAGTGGGAAAACTGGCACAACGAAAAAGACCGCGACACAATCATCGAAGAAATGGACGCGCTCTCCAAGGAAACTCCGAGCCAGGATGTTTTGGCCAAGTTCCGCGAACTCTGCGGCAAGTGGCGTGAAATCGGCCCGATTTCTGCAGCCAAGTTCCAGGACTACAAGGATAGATTCCAGGTTCTCGTAGACAAGGTCAAGGAAAACTGCGCTCCGTTCATTGAAGAACAGAACGCCGAACGCCAAAAGAACCTCGTCGACAAGGAAGCCCTCTGCCAGAAGGTCGAAGACCTCGTCGCTAACGCTGAAATTTTCTGGAAGGACAAGTTCAAGGCCGTGCAGGAAATCCAGGAAAACTGGAAGAACATCGGCATGGTCCCGAAGGAAGCATTTGCCGCTTTGAACAAGCGTTTCAAGGACGCCGTGAACGCCTTCTACGCCCAGCACAAAGAAAATGTGAAGCATGAAGACGAAAGCCGTGAAGCCAACTACGAAAAGAAGGTAGCTCTCTGCATTGAAGCCGAAGCCATCAAGGATTCGACCGACTGGAACGCCACCTCCACGAAGCTCAAGCAGCTGCAAGAAGCATGGAAAGCTACAGGTCCTGTACCGAAGAGCAAGTCCGATGAAATCTGGACTCGTTTCCGTACCGCTTGCGATTCCTTCTTCGAAAAGAAGCGCAGCCACTTTGAAGAAATGGATGCCGCCAAGCAGAAGAACCTCGAACAGAAGCAGGCCCTCTGCGAAAAGCTCGAAGCTCTCGACATCGCTAATATCACTCCAGAAGTCATCGAAGCTTACAAGGCCATCGATGCCGAATGGAAGACAATCGGTATGGTCCCGAAGGACGCCGTCGAATCCATCAACGAACGCTTCAACGCAATCGTCAATAAGATTGTCGCCAAGATGGCAGAATCCGATCCGGAACTCCAGGCAAAAATTGCCGACGTCAAAAAGAAAAAGCAGGAAATGATAGAGAAGGTTCGCCAATTCGCCGAAAGTGCTGGTTCCAACCAGCTCGCCGACGCCGTTCGCGACATCCAGAAGGAATGGGTCACGCTCGGTTCTTGCGGTAATGACGATGATGAACTCCGCAAGGCATTCCGCGATGTCTGCGACGACTTCTTCACCCGCCGTCGCGACCAGCTCGACATTCAGGAACAGGCTCGCCAGAACAACCTCCAGAAGAAGATCCTCCTCTGCGAACAGGCCGAAGACTTGCTCACCGACTTGAACGACCAGACGGTCGTCGCCTCGATGAACAAGGTCAAGCATTTCCGCCGCTTGTGGAAGGAAGTCGGTGCAGTTCCTCGTGAACACTCCGAAAAGATCTGGAAGCGCTTCAATTCTGCTTGCGACCAGGTGTTCGCCTTCGGCCGCAAGGACGAAAAGAAGGAAGAAGCACCGGCAGCAGCAACTACCGAAGCTTAAGCAGCTTGAGAAGGTCTCCGCGACCTTGTCAAGTTCAGTTACAAGACCTTGTCATGCCCGCCTCCGAGCGGGCATCTCTTTTTTTTATACCATAAAATTTTTATTTTTGGGATCATGAAATTCCCGCCATGGACAAGTGTCAGCGAAGCAGCCCGCCTCCTCAAGGAAGGCGAAGTCGTCGCCATCCCGACAGAAACGGTTTACGGGCTCGCCGGTAACGCATTCGAACCCAAAGCTCTCGCCAAGATTTTCGCCGCCAAGGAACGCCCGACGTTCGACCCGCTGATTGTCCATATCGCAGACATTGCACAGCTCACCGACATCGCAAAAGACATCCCCGATAGCGCCTACAAGCTCGCCGAAGCCTATTGGCCGGGCCCGATGACCATTATCCTCCCCAAAAAGGATTGCATTCCCGACCTTTGCACAAGCGCCCTCCCCTCCGTGGCCGTGCGCTTTCCAAGCCATCCGATTGCACAAGCGATCATCAAGGAATCCGGACTCCCGCTTGCCGCTCCGAGTGCAAACCTCTTTAAACACGTGAGCCCCACAACGGCAGAACACGTTGCCGCCCAGCTCGCCGACCGCATCGCAGGCATTGTCGATGGAGGTCCCTGCTCCGTTGGCGTCGAAAGCTCCATCATCTCGCTCGTCGGCGAACCAACCGTAATGCGTCCAGGCGCCATCACTCCCGAAATGTTCAAGGCCATTCTCGGTGAAGTGAAAATCAAGGAATCTACGTCCAAGCCAGGCCAACCGATGCTCGCTCCCGGCCAGTGCGATACGCATTACCGCCCGCAAATTCCGCTTTACTACGGCGAAATCCCGGCCGGCTACACGCTCCCGGAGCATACCGTGCGCATTGCGTTTGGTACTCAAGAAGGCCCCATCCCCGCCACGGTAAACTTGTCTGCTACAGGCGACATGGTCGAAGCGACTTCCAAGCTTTACGCATTCATGCACGACCTTGACAAATCCGAATACGATTTAATTCTCGTAGACCCCATCCCGAACACTGGCGTCGGCATGGCACTCAACGACCGCTTGAAACGCGCAAGCATTAAGTCATTACTGTAAATACAAGATTAAAGTTACTAGTTAGTAGTTAATAGTTACTAGAGATTGTTGAAAAAGTCATTTTCGACAGAGCGTAGCGAAGATGGGAATCCATACATTGTACCACAAAAAATTATGGATTTTCCTACCGGTCAACCGCCAAACGGATGACAAACAAGAACACTACACAGCTACAAAGCAACCTCAGTAACTAGTAACTTTGAACTCTTAACTCAAATCGGGAACAGCGGATAATTTTCCTTGGTGTAAGCTCGCGTAAAGGCGTTAAAGTGCCACCATTCGCTCGGGAGCATCACCCAACCCGCACGCTTCATAATGTTACGAAGCAAGTTGCGGTTATCGATTTGCTTTGGCGTAAGGCGCCCAGACTTTAATGCATCATCCTCGCCTACGGCTCCCGCACATCGTTCAAACGAATCAAAGTCAGCTCCCATATCAAGCAAGCTGCCGGTGCTATCGGCAAGTCCCAAATCTAGCGCCAAGCCATAATTATGAAGACCGCCCGTCTTGCCCGACGAGACGAAATTGCTATAAGGAGTCCCTGCGACAGAGCTTTTTAGAACCGCCTGAGCGTACATCGGGCGCGCCGCATCAAAAATCACAAGCGAGTAACCAGGCAATTCCTTGGCGATAATCGAAAGCGCACGTTTTAACTTCGGCAGCGCATCCCTATGGATAAAAGCACGCTGGATACCGCAATACATATCATGACCCGTCACGTTGTTAAACGAGGCGTAGCGCAAATCCATGCGAAGCCCACGCATATAAGTAATTTCAACTAAATTAGAATCGTGACTTGCGTAATTCACCCATTGCTTTGCCGAAGTACAATAGCGCAAAGGCTTTGCTGGTTTCGGCGGCACGAACAAAGAATCAGTTTCGTGAGCAAACAAGAAGGTTGCAAAAAACGCAATTACCAAAAGAACAGATTGCTTCGTCACTTCGTTCCTCGCAATGACAACTTGCGCAACTTCCTACAGTCTACTTCCTACCGCCTACTAATTATATTCCCAATTGCACTTCTACGCCGAACTGGAAGTAGAGTCCCATACCCTTTGCAATAAACGGCACCAGGTCATAACCATTCGCAGTATTCTTGTCGTTATCACGCGCCACCCACGAACGTTCACGCCCATTCTCCGAACCGAGGAACTTGAGTGCACCCACATCAAGCTTCGAGAAAATGTTGTCCAATTCAAGATAGAATCTAGCGTTTCTGAAGAATCCCTTCGTCTTTGTCAAATCCAGATTCACGCGAACATCTGTTCTGTACAAATCCGTAAATTCATGATAATCCTTGAGTTCGCGAGTCCCGCCCTTACCATTAGAAGCCGGCTTGATCGCATAGTAGTAAAGAGGTCTATGCCATGCAGCATGGTGCGTCAAGATGACCGACACAATGGAATCCTTGCGCGGATAATACCTAAAGTGCGAGACGACGTCCAAACGAGAGTTCGCTTCCCACGGCAAAGACTTACCGCCCTTTAATTCATATTCGCCATACACGGAGCTTGCATTCATCGCCATTGAGAAATGATGCGACGTTTTCCATTCAAGAGAACCCGACGCCCCTGTTACCCAGGCATAATCAATTGGAGTCACATCCTGATAATTTGCATAGGCCTTCGGCAGCGGGAGCAGCGGATCAAAGTAATAGCGTCCAAAGCCGGACACCTGAGCCACCAGATACTTGGAGCGGTAGCCAACGCCCAACTTAAGAGACGTTCCCGATTCAAGGCGCCCCGTCAAATCACCATCATCAAAATAATGTTTCCAGTCTGCACGATAGGCGGCATTGCCAAAGAGCCTCCAGAATGCAGTATCCGTTTTAGACAAATTGCGTTCCATATCGAAAGAAGCTGTCGGCAAAGCCTTGTGGTCGGCAGCATCAGCCACAGCACCCACAGAAAGCATGTGTTCCGAATTATCATTTTGCCAATCAAGAGTTACTGCACCCGACAAGATTCCCGTCTGGTAATCGCTACTTTCTTCGCCACCAGGAATCGGATAACTGCGTTCCACCATGTGATGTTCATAGAGGACGGCACCACGCAAATCAGCTCCAAAAATATCCGCATTGAAGCTCTTGTCGGCACCAGCACTAATCGTCGTATGCGTTTGGCTATAGCCATCGATAAACGTTCTAGCCATAGCATCCGTAAGCTTACCCGAACGGAATCCAGTTGTATCGCGAAGCGTATCGCTCAAGCTTTCGCGAACAAGACCGGCATGGAAGCTCGTTCCAAATTTAGAAGCGTATTCAGCACCTAATACTAAATATTTTTGACTTCCTTCAATAATGTCGATAGAATTGATAGCGCCATAGGTAGAAGAAGTATCCTGACTAATTTTGTATTCATCGGAACTATACAACGTACGCAAGGCCCAAGTCGCATTTCCCAAGGAATCAGAACCATTCAACTGCGCATATATGTCGAACGCCGAAAGATCGAACGGATCCGAAGACTTCACCTTCTCGTCGGAATCATCATTACGCTTACGGAACTCCGTATAGAACTTTTCGCCCAAGTTCTTGAGCATGTCGCCATCCAGACGGCGGAATGCAAAGCGGAAACTATCCCAGATAAAGAACGGAGCATCAAGCACAACTTCCTGAAGCGTAAGCCCTGCAGAGCCTCTTAAGCCCCATTCGCCTTTAGTCTGCTCAGGAATGTACTGGATCGAAGTTGCAAGTCCTTGCCCAAGCGGTCCTTGACCGTAATGGTCATGAACTTCAATGCCGCTCAACGTATGCGGGTTCACGATAGACAAGTTGCCAGGGAAACCGACATCCAAATGGCGCATGTTCGGAATGCGGAGGCGTCCCAAATGGTAGGCAACGTCACTTGCACGAGAACCGTCGTAATAAAGAGCACTGCTAAAATCCTTTTGCCCCGAAACACCAGGCATCTGACTCAAGTGTTCCGTCAAGTCGAAGCGCATGCCCGCCGCATCTTCGAGCTTTTCAAGTTTCACCGTGCGCTCCACTTCCCACTTGATGGGTTCGCCATCGCCAATAATTGTACTTGCGCCGAGATTAGTGACGTTTGTACTCAGCGTAATCACCATGTCCATCAAGTCGGCAAAGTCCTGCAACTCCACAAAGACGCTGTCGAAGCCTTCTTTCTTGAACACTAGCGACGCATTCTTGGAATCCACAGTCAGCTCAAAACGACCACGGGAATCCGTCTCCCCGATGCGCTTGCCTGACTTATATGAAACAGAGACATCCTTGACCGGCAAATCAGATTCCGCTTCAAGGACAACACCGATAACCGTCGTAGGCGAAGCCGCAAAGACCCCCACTACGATAAATAGGACAAAACTGAAAAAAAGGCGAAAATTCATACTCTCAAAATAGATAATTTATGCAAGAAAAATTACAACCGCCCCTAAACAACGGCTATATTATACTCATGCTTAAAGTTTATTTAGTCCAGATGGATAGTACCAAGGGTGACAAGCCCGAAAATATCGCAAGAGCGAAGAAAATGATTCTTGACGCAAAGCCTGTCAAAGGGAGCCTAGTACTGCTCCCCGAGATGTTTGCAACAGGTTATGTGCCCGCCGATATCGACGCAGCCGCCGAAGACTTTAGCACAAGTTCAGCCGGGGAAACCGCATGCATGCTCTCCGAAGTCGCAAAGACGACGGACTCTACCATCATGGGGGCTGGCATTACTCGCGCAAGCAACGGATTTTACAACCACGTAAGCATCTACAATCCGAGCACGCCCCAGGAATTCTGCGGGTACAACAAAATAAATTTGTTCTTTCCCGAAAAGGAAGACTTCAAAGCCGGCGAAGAAATTAATTTATTTAAATTCAACAATTGGACTATAGCTTCGTTTATCTGCTACGACTTGCGGTTCCCCGAAATTTTCCGCGAAGCGACCCAAAAAGGCGCAAACCTGATCACGATCCAGGCGGCGTGGCCCGCCAAGAGACGCGCCCACTGGGAAACGCTCCTCAAGGCACGCGCCATCGAAAACCAAGTCTATATCGCCGCCGTAAACGCGGTCAGCGAGAGACCAAACCAGAACCACCCACTCGCAGGCACATCGCTCATTATCGCCCCAACAGGGGACATCCTCGCCGAAGCTCCTACACAAAGCGAAGCCGTCATTTCAGCCGAACTAGACCGTGAGGCCGAAAAAGATTACCGCAAATCGTTTCCTGTTCTAGACGGAATCGTCCCTCCAGAACTGTTATAAGGGCAAAGTCTCAAACCATTCAGTGAAGCAAATCACAAGGGTTTTCTTGTCCCATGGACAGCGAGTCAACGCTAATTCGTTGATCATCAACGTGTTAGCGCTCACATTTTTATATATTTGGCACAAAAATCATCACATTCTGTATTGACAATTTCGTCACAGAAAGATTATTTTTATATTACGTCTTTTAAAAAGAGGCTTAATATGGCAACGACAAATAAAATTGACTACGCAAAAGAGCTTATCAAAGCGGGACTGAAACGCGAACTCATTTTAAAGATGACCTCTATTTCGGAATACGAGTATAGCCTTCTCCAACGCGAACTCCTCGCCACGGCATAGAATTGCAACTCATTCTGAACATTCCAGCCCAAAAGGCGACCGAAAACACACCTCGCAAGGCCGCCGTTCTCTCCTGTTATAAAGACGGGAGCCTTCTGCTCGATGCAAGAGACAACCTCAAGCCAGCAAGATTCACCATGCACCCGTCCGACAACTTTCCTTGGACGGAATTCATAGAAAAACTGCTTGCAGCGTGGCAACTCTGCGATTACAGCGATGTTCCAGAAGCATTTAAGCCCATCAAGCAGATTCCACCCTTCGTTATCGAAGGACTCCCCCGCGAACCCGTACCGCAACAACTCAAAGTCCTCGCATCGTTGCGTACTCAGGGATATTTTGCTCCGCTCACAAACCCGGGAAAATAAAAAAAGCGAATAAAAAAGAAGAAAGCGCCCTCTCCTAATCCAAATCGAAGGCACTTTCTTTATTTTTCCAAGGAGAATCCACCCTTCCATCTCCTACGTCTTATATTATACATTATTTGTTCCCGAAAAAATGCTATTAAAAAAATATTTTCTAAT
>Ga0310696_10011175_pt1 | contig 10251 bp, 9 predicted proteins | sample AusTroGonzalo_MG_4_FD_203885 | JGI IMG/M metagenome (GOLD analysis project Ga0310696, IMG submission 203885) | Bovine rumen microbial communities from tropical cattle in Woodstock, Queensland, Australia - Gonzalo_02 (v2) (version 2) | ecosystem: Host-associated > Mammals > Digestive system >... | reverse complement strand
ACCCCGATTTTGCACCCTTGAGCCCCTTATGAAAACCAAATGTTTGACCTATAATAAGATACGAAGAGTGTCTATTATTGAGTGGGAGTGATGGACTAATAGTTCGGGGCTTTTTGGGCTATAGTTACGTCGTGGGGATGGTTTTCCTGGACGGTGGCGGGGCTGATTTTCACAAAGCGGGCGTGGTGAAGGGCTTCAAGGTTAGGGGCGCCGCAGTAGCCCATGCCGCTGCGAAGGCCGCCTTCAATCTGGTACAGCACATCGGCTACGGGGCCTTTGTAGGCCACGCGCGCTACAACGCCTTCCGGAACAAGTTTTTTTGCGCCTTTTTGGAAGTAGCGGTCGGCGCTGCCGGCCTGCATGGCGTCTATGGAGCCCATGCCGCGGTAGCCTTTCATCTTTACGCCGTCAATTTCCACTACATCCCCGGGAGCTTCATCGGTGCCGGCGAACATGCTGCCGCACATTACGCAGTGGGCGCCGGCCGCAAGGGCTTTGACCACGTCGCCTGAGTAGCGCAGGCCGCCATCGGCAATAACTGGAATGTCTTCGCCGGCTACTTCGGCCACATCGGCAATGGCTGTTAGCTGAGGTACGCCCACGCCGGCAACTATTCGGGTGGTGCAGATGGAACCGGGGCCGATACCTACTTTCAGACCATCGGCGCCGGCAGCAATCAAGTCTTTGGCGGCAGCGGCGGTGGCTATGTTGCCAACCACAACGTCAAGCCCCGGGAAGGCGGCCTTGATGGCCTTCAGGGCATCTATGACGCCTTTCGAGTGGCCATGGGCCGAATCCAGCACTACCGCATCCACGCCTGCATCGGCCAGCAGCTTTACGCGCTCCAGAACGTCCGGGGTTATTCCTACGCCGGCGGCCACCTTAAGGCCCTGAGCCTTCACTTTTGCCACTTCATCGGCCTGGGCGGCGGCGCTCATGTTCTTGTGAATCACGCCTATTCCGCCGGCTTTGGCCATTGCTGCGGCCATGGGGGCCTCCGTCACCGTATCCATTGCGGCCGATGCGAAGGGGCTGTCAAGGGTGATGTGACGGGAGAATCGGCCTTTAAGGGATACTTCGCGGGGAAGAACTTCCGAATAGGCCGGCATCAGGAGCACGTCGTCGAAGGTTATGCCTTCCTGAAAAATGCGGTTGGAGAGCGCCATATCTGTTAATATTACAATTAATTCATTATCTTTGCGGAGTATGAAAAAGCTTCTTTTCACATTCCTGCTTTTGAGCTTGGGCTTTTCCCTGCCAGCCCAGGTGCGCACTTATTCGGATAACGCTTCCGGCACCTTTGTGGTGGGTCTGGACAGTTATTATTACGGGCCCTCCGGTAGTCTTGACTTCAAGGCCGGCGGGCATCAGGTGCACGCAAAGCTGGAAGGCGGAACTGTTACCGTTGACGGCAGCGTATTGTCGGAGTCGGATGCCGATACGGTTATCGGCATACACGATTTTACCGGGGACCGTGAACCGGAGCTTGTGGTTGCACGCCGTTCGGCTCAGGGAGTGCGGGCGGCCGTTTACACGCTGGACGGTGACAAGTGGAAGCAGATCGGCCAGATGATTGCCTTCGACGCACCCGAAATCCGGGTTTTCCGCCAGGTTGTGTCCATTCGCAGGGGCGACGCCCTTTACTCCTGGACCTGGCACGAAGGCAAATTTGACTTCAAGGCCTCCGACGGTTCCAAAGAGCCTACTGCTCGGTAACGTGTATCAGGGACTTCACCGGAGCAATGTCTTCCAGGCGTGAACGGCCGGGAAGGTCGTCAATCTCTACCAGGAATACAAAGTCCTTTACCTTTACATTATAGGTTTTTCCGCCGATTACCACCTTTTGGGCGTTCAGGCCCAGTGCAAGGCCGCGGGCAGTGCCGCCTGTTGCCAGTATATCGTCAAAGAAAGTAATTTCTACAGTGTCGCCGGTGGGTGTGCTGGCTGCAATGTCCGAGTTGCGGAAGTACACATGGTCCGGACCGTACTCTTTCATGATTTCCACCTGGATAAGGTCTCCCTCAGAGAACGGAAGTTTTCCCTTCTTACGCAGCGGAATAAGGTTCTGGATGTGATTGGAGCCATACAGTGCGCCTGCGCCGAACAGGAAGCCGCGGGCCTCCGGAGCGGCCACGTTGGGGGCGTTGCACATGCCGGCGATGTCGTCGCACAGGTGCTGGAACAGCTCCTTGTCCTGAATGAAGGGGATAATGTCCACGAAGTTGACTCCCTTGATGGGGAAATCAGGGTAGAATTTGATAAACTTACTGTAGTCCATATTGTTAGAATAATGTGCTCCGTGCAAAGGCGCACAAAGTTAGCATTTTTTTACGAATACTGCCGGGGAAAACGTAGCAGAATGGACAAAAATGCAACAATGCCAAGAACAAAAGGATAGTACAGGTTGCTTATAATGGCCACGGCCGATACGCCGGCCAGACCGCTTGCCATGAGCATCTGCGCGCCGTAAGGGATTATGCCCTGAACCAGGCAGGAGAAAGTGTCAAGGATGGAAGCAACCTTTCGGGGGTCAAGTTTGAAACGGTCCGATATATCCTTTGCCAGCGGACCAACGGTGATGATGGCTATGGTGTTGTTGGCGGTGCAAAAATTCACCAGCGACACCAGGCCGGCGATTGAAAGGCTGGCGGCCCGTCGGCCAGAAATACGTTTTGTAAGTCCGTCGATAATAAACTGCAAGCCGCCGTTATAGCGGATGAGCTCCAGCATACCGCCTGCCAGCAGAGACACAATGATAAGCTCACCCATTGAGCCGATACCAGTGCCGATTGAAGACATCCAACCAACAAAATCGTAAGCTCCGGTGCACCAGCCAATGATACCGTTCACACCAATTCCCACGGCCAGAACCGTTACCACATTCATCCCGGCCAGCGCCAGGCCGATTACCAGCAGGTAAGGAATGAGCCCAATCCACTGCACAGGAGCGGCCGATGGAGATGCCTCAACCGAAAGTCCCAGTACCACATACAGCGCCGCCACAATGATTGCCGCCGGAGCAGCAATCCAAAGATTAACGCGGAACTTGTCGCGCATGGAGCAGCCCATGCTTTTGGTTGCAGCAACTGTTGTATCTGAAATGAAAGACAGGTTGTCGCCGAAGAATGCGCCACCCACTATTATGGCAGTCATGAAAGGCACGCTAATCCCCTCCTCCAAGGCAATACCTGAAGCAATTGGAACTAGCGCTACTATGGTTCCCACAGAAGTGCCGATAGCCATTGAGATAAAGCAGGCGGCAAGGAAAAGTCCGGCGTAGATAAGCTTTCCGGGCAGTATTCGCAAGGTTGCATTAACTGTTGCGTCAATGGCACCCACGTCTTTTGCAGTAGCAGCAAAAGCGCCAGCCAGAACGAAGATCCATATCATCAGCAGCACGTTCTTGTTGCCGGCCCCCTCCGAGAAAATGGCAATTTTGTCGTCGGTCTTGTCTATGCTGCGGGTAATGAACATGGCGTAGGCCGATGCAATGATGAAAGCCGCCGCCACCGGCACCTTATAAAAGTCGTGCGCAATGATTGACCCTGCCAGATACACCGCCAGGAAAACAAAAAGCGGGCTAAGCGCCAGCCAACCGTTCATCTTACGGGCCGATGGCTGCCGATGCTCTGTTTTTTCTGTGTGAATTGCCATAGAAGTTCGTTTTACGGGGTGCAAAGTTACTAAAAAAGACTAACTTTGCAGCCGATGACCGGCAAATTAGACATACAGGTGCCAGGGAACAGGGTGCTGCTGCATGCATGCTGCGCGCCGTGTTCCAGCGCCATTGTAGAATGCCTCATGGACAGGGGCATAAGACCGGTTATATTCTATTCAAACTCCAACATTTATCCGCTGGAAGAGTATAACCACCGTCTTAACGAGTGCATACGCTACGCCAAGAAGTGGGGTCTGGAGATAGTTGACGATGTTTACGACCACCAGGCCTGGGGCCAGTGTGCCATTGGTCTGGAGAACGAGCCGGAACGCGGAGGCCGATGCCTGCAGTGCTTCAAGTTCCGCCTTCTGCGTGCTGCGCAGTATGCTTCGGAGCACGGCTTTGACGTACTCACCACCACCCTTGCCAGCTCCAGATGGAAAAGCCTGGAACAGGTAAACGAAGCCGGCTTTTGGGCTTGTTCACAAGTTCCAGGCGTAGTATGGTGGGATATGAACTGGCGCCGTGGCGGTCTTCAGGAACGCCGGAACCAGATTATCCGCGAAGAGAACTTCTACAACCAGCTATTCTGCGGCTGCGAGTTCTCACAAAATCATTAGAACTCGAAGTTCACGCCAACCTTGATCTGGGAACGGCTGGTTTTGTAACCGTCAATCCTGCTGCGGTTGAGGAGGCTGTGGTCATAACCTACGTGAATCTGGATATCGCCAAGCTGGACACCGAGACCGCCGCCAAGATAGATGTTGAAGGGGTTGGAGTCGCCGTTCTGGGTGTCGTAGTGATTATCGACATAACCGTCACTATAGGTCTGCCCGAAAGCCGAAATGCTGCCATGCCAATTGGTTTTGCAGGAAACACCGTACTGGAAAACGGGACCGGCATAAGCGAAAATACCGAATCGGCTGTTAACCTCATATTTGTAGTTGAGGTTAATGGGCACGTTGAGGGCGATGTCCCGGTAAGTACCGGTAATTGTAGCGCTGGCCGGGATAATCTTTGAAGCGGCCGACGAAGTTCTCTCGGCAAAAAGGGCGCTCATATAAAAACCGGGGGCAACGCCAAAACCACCTGCAATAACGATGTTGTAGCTGGCGCCTACATAGATACCATTGAGGCCGGCGCGGCCAACTTCCTTGTTGTCGGAGGTCTGTTTGTCAATTTCGGTAGAATTAAGATAACCAAGGCCAATGTTAAGCTGGGCTTTTGCCTGGGTTCCAAGCAGCATAAGGGCTGCCGCAAGAACGATAGTGTAAACTTTCTTCATGTTAAAATGTGTAATTAAAATTCAGTTTTGGATTGCAAATTTACTCATTTTTTGCATAAAACGCCCCTTTATCGGCATAAATACCTATTTATAGGGATTGACGGGGGCCGATAATTGCCGTAAATTTGCGCTCGGCGCAAACCAAAAAGTATGGTACTTTCAGATCTTCAGACCGGAGAAAAAGCGGTGATTGTGCGTGTGCACGGTCACGGCAGCTTCCGTAAACGTTTGATAGAGATGGGTTTCATTCAGGGGAAGGAAGTACGCGTAATTCTTAACGCTCCCCTTAAAGACCCTATCGAATATGAGATTATCGGCTATAAGGTTTCCCTCAGGCGGGAAGAAGCAAAGCAAATTGAGGTTGTAACGGAACAGGAGGCCAGGGAGGCCCTTGTGAGCGACGAGCATCTGCAGGCCCTGCCGGGCGATCTGGAAGAGGCCCAAAGGCTGGAACGGGCGCTGGAGCATGTGGCCTTAGAACGTCATCACAACATCCGCGTGGCCCTTGTTGGTAATCCTAACTGCGGTAAGACTTCCCTTTTTAATATCGCCTCCGGCAGTCACGAGCATGTTGGCAACTACTCCGGCGTTACGGTGGATGCCAAGGAAGGCCATTTTAAATATAAGGACTACGACATCACCCTGGTGGATCTGCCGGGCACCTATTCTTTATCGGCCTACTCTCCGGAAGAACTTTACGTTCGCAAAAATCTGTTGGAAACCATGCCGGACGTGGTTGTGAACGTGGTGGACGCTTCCAATATAGAGCGTAACCTTTACCTTACAACCCAGCTCATAGACATGAACCTTCGCGTGGTGATGGCGCTAAACATGTACGACGAGCTGCGCAACAAAGGCGACAAACTGGATATCAAGCAGTTAGGTTACCTTCTGGGTATGCCGGTATGCCCTACGGTGAGCCGCACCGGGGAAGGCATTCCGGAGCTGTTCGATACAATAATTAAGGTATATGAAAATGCCGATCCTAAGCTGGCAAGGCATATACACATAAACCATGGGGCCGAGATTGAGCGCAGCATAAAGGCCGTGCAGCCTTTTATTGCCTTTAACGAGGATCTGAAAGCGCGATTCTCTACCAGATATCTTACAATCAAGTATTTGGAGAACGACAAGGATATCGAGAATCTTTTATCGGCCTGCCCTAATATTCAGGATATAAAGGATGCCAGGGCCGATGAACAGCAGCGTATCCAGAGCCTTCTGGACACCAATATTGAAAGCGCCATTGTGGATGCCAAATACGCGTTCATACAGGGCGCCCTGGCCGAAACTTACGAGAAGTATCAGGCCGAACGTCCGCGCCGCACCATTACGGATAAGATAGACGCCATTGTCACCAACCAGTGGATGGCGTTCCCCATCTTTGTGCTGCTACTGTGGTTTATCTTCTGGGCCACGTTCACTGTAGGTCAGTATCCTATGGACTGGATTGACGCCCTGGTAGGATGGTTCGGAGACTGGGTAGGCGGCTTCATGAAGGAAGGCTGGCTAAAAGACCTTGTGGTTGACGGTATTATTGCCGGCGTGGGCAGCGTGCTGGTGTTCCTGCCTAATATTCTCATTCTGTATTTCTTCATCTCCATAATGGAGGACAGCGGATACATGGCGCGCGCGGCGTTTATCGTGGATAAGCTGATGCACCGTATCGGCCTTCATGGAAAAAGTTTCATTCCCATGGTCATGGGCTTTGGGTGCAACGTGCCGGCAATTATGGCCACCCGCAGCATCGAAAGCCGCAAAAGCAGGCTAATCACCATTGCCATAATTCCGTTCATGTCCTGCGCAGGCCGATTGCCGATATTCGTGCTTTTTGCCGGGGCCTTCTTCCCTTCTAATCCGGCCACGGCCCTGCTTCTTATTTATCTGTTGGGCGTACTGCTGGCTATTCTTAGCGCGCTGGTGTTGTCGCATTTTGTCAAGGACGACGACCTGCCGTTCGTGATGGAACTGCCGCCTTACCGCGTCCCTACGGCGCGGGCTATCGGCCGGCATACATGGGAAAAAGGCAAGCAGTATCTGGAGAAAATGGCAACTACCATCCTTCTGTTCTCTGTGGCTATATGGGCTTTGGGGTATTTCCCCAGGCATCCGGAGGCTTCCAAGGCGTATCAGCAGGAACATTCTTATATAGGTATGGTTGGCAAGGCCATTGAGCCGGCGCTTGAACCGCTAGGCTTCAACTGGAAAATGGACGTTGGGCTGCTGGCCGGCATTGGCGCCAAGGAGTTGGTAATTAGCACTATGGGTGTGACTTATGCCCAGGACGGATCCTCTTACGAAGAGGGCGACGACACCGCGCTGCAGGCCGCACTCAAAGCCACCGTGCCCACCGCCGCCGCCTTGGCCTTTATGGTGTTCGTGCTGTTGTACTTCCCCTGCATAGCCACCTTCACCGCCATCAAGAACGAGACCGGATCCTGGCGCTGGGCCCTGGTACTGTGCCTGTACACCATTTTGGTAGCCTGGCTCTGCGCCTTCGCCGCCTTCCGCCTGGGCCTGCTAGTCTGGCCGGTGTAGGGTGGTGGACCTGGTCCAGCACAAGTTCCACTGGCAGATAATTCGCTGACACACAATAAGTTGTAGCACAGTAATCGTTCGTTTTTTGAACGATTACTTATACATAACACCCTGTGCGCCAATAACTTAGCTGCCAGCCCCTTCATAGCCCTGCGCCCACTAAAAAAGCCAACCCCAAAGGGCTGGCTTTGATTAAGGCGCTGGAAGCGGCTTAGAGGTTGGGATTTTCCTTTTTCCAATCGGCTACCTGGGGGATAATGCCAAGGGCGATGATTTCGTCGCGCATTTTTACCAGGTGCTCGTAGGAGGCATCCAGAGCGGCCATTTCTTCCGGGGTACCCTTAGGGGCAACGAAGTGGCAGCCGGTGGCGTCGATTGTGGTGGGCATTGCCATCATCACGTTCTTGTACTTGCCTTCGTTTACATAGGTGCCGGCGGGCCAGGTGAACTTTTCACCGCCCATTGCGGCCTCGATCATCTTAACGGCCTGGTATGCAGGGCTCTGGAAGGAGCTGCGGCCACGGAGCTTGATGATGTTGGAACCACCCTGGATGGTGTTGTGCTTGATTTCCTCGAAGCGCTCTGCGCTAAGGCCCATATCGGCCAGAGGCTTGCCGTCGATCTTGACCTGGGAGGCGAACACTGCCATGGCCTCACCGTGACCACCGTAAGTGTGGGCACCGGTAACCTTGCACTGCTGTACGCCGAATTCCTGGGCCAGGGCTTCCTGCAGACGGGTGCTGTCCAGAGCTGCAAGGGAAGTGAGCTGGCTGCCCTTAAGACCGGAGTGGATGAGGGCGGTGAGAGCGGTTACATCGGCCGGGTTGAAGATAACTACCACAAACTTGGCATCCGGGCAGTATTTCTTGATATTGTCGCCGAATTCTGCGGCTATCTGGCAGTTGCCCTTGAGCAGATCTTCACGGGTCATGCCTTCCTTGCGGGGTGCGCCACCGCTGGAAATGATGTATTTTGCATCCTTGAATGCTACGGCAGGGTCGATGGTGGCGGTGAGGTTCACATCGGGGAATGCGCAGTGGTCCATTTCGGCCAGAACACCCTTGAGACCGGGCTCAAAGATATCGTACAGGCAGATGTTGGGAGTGAGACCGAGCATGCAGGCGGTCTGAACCATGTTGGAGCCAATCATACCGGCAGCGCCCACAATAAGGAGCTTTTCATCAGTAAGGAATTTCATGATGTAAATTATGTTTAAAAGTTACAAATTTCTTTCAGGACTACAAAGATACTAATTTCCGCTTAAAGATTTGTTGCATTTGAGAAAAATGAATTATCTTTGTGCCGATATATTGTAACGATTAACATGGAGCCTCCCAGTCAGGTAAAGTCTAACCAGTTATCGGCCGTCGGATCGGACGACCCTCTGTCGCGATTATATACCAACTAAAAGGAAACCCGAATCACTTGCAAGGTGACTTCGGGCGCTTCATCGTTGTCGTTTGAAACAACCTAGTAATGGGACTATATTTAAAGAAGAAACTTGAAAACGAAGCCACAATAGGTGTGTGGCAAATCACAGAAACGGAGGAGGAGCTTACCCAACTGAGCGCCACCCCCACGGACGAGATGGAAGAAATCTCGTTCATCAAAAGCGAATCCCTGCGCAAACAGCGCCTGGCGGTAAGGGCATTGCTAAACACTTTGTTTGAAGAGAAGGTGTACCTTAGCCACCACGACAACGGCAAGCCTTACCTGGAGAACAACGCCGTAAATATCTCCATCACTCATACGGAAAAATACGTTGCAGTGATTCTGCACGAAGACTGTGACTGCGGCATAGACATCGAGTCCCTAGACCGGGATTTCTCGGCCGTGGAAAAGAAAGCCTTGAGCGAGGACGAAATTGACGACCTTGAAGACGAAAAGAGGAACGAGCAGCTTGCCATATACTGGTGCGCCAAAGAAGCCGTTTTCAAACTTCTAAGCCGATACAATGTAGATTTTGCGGAGCAAATTGAAATTGAGCGCTTCCGCCCCCGCGGGGAAGGAGAGCTTGAAGCCACCTTCATAGACAAAAACGAAGACGAAGAAGAGTTCGACCTCGAATACATGACCTTCGACCGTCACGTTTTGGTGTGGGTAGTGGGCGACTAGCCACACACCTGCAGCTTTAACACAAGCCAGCCCACTTAGGGGTTGGCTTTTTTAGTGGGCGCAGGGCTAGGAAGGGGCTGGCAGCTAAGTTATTGGCGCACAGGGTGTTATGTATAAGTAATCGTTCATTTTCTGAACGATTACTATACGGCAATTCTCTGATAATCAGCGAATTAAGTGCCAGGATCTTTTGGCCATGGTCCTGTGCTGGTGGACCTGGTCCTATTACGGCTACTGGACTTGGTCCAGGGGTAATGACTTGGAATGAGCTGAGAGGCCGATGTGGTGGACTTGGTCCAGGGGGTAAAAGTGGACCTGGTCCAATTGGGGTGACAAGGGATAGTAGGAAACTCATGGTTGGCAATACAATCCTGCTGTTAATAACTCACGCCAGAAGAAACAAGAAAGTTTTACTTTTTAACAATTCTAAATTAGCCGCTATAAGCTAACGCCTGATATTCAACGAATTAACATGCAGAAGCCCTTGTTGTTAATAACTTTTTTCGGAAAAATCGTGGGAAAGTTGATTCTTTAGGTATAACTTTGTTTTCGAGGAATTCTCCCTCACAACCTGAACCGAAATATAACGCAAATATGGTAAAACGTGTACTTAAGCGCGATGGACGTCGCGTGGACTTTAACAATCAGAAGATTG
>Ga0310696_10011174_pt1 | contig 10252 bp, 10 predicted proteins | sample AusTroGonzalo_MG_4_FD_203885 | JGI IMG/M metagenome (GOLD analysis project Ga0310696, IMG submission 203885) | Bovine rumen microbial communities from tropical cattle in Woodstock, Queensland, Australia - Gonzalo_02 (v2) (version 2) | ecosystem: Host-associated > Mammals > Digestive system >... | reverse complement strand
GGCATCGGCCGTCTCTCGGCGCTCTGCGGCATCGTCAACGCCACCATGGGCGGCGCGGCGGCGCTGACCTATCTGGAGGGTGGGGGATATGAGCAGGTGTGCTATGCCATGAAGAACATGATCAACACTATTGCAGGCATGGTCTGCGACGGAGCCAAACCCAGTTGCGCCCTGAAGATGAGCGTGGGTCTATACAGCGCCTTTGTCTGCGCCGAGCTGGCGGTACACAACCGTGTGGTGGACTGCACCGACGGCCTCAGCGAGAGCGATATCGACTGCTCCATCCACAACCTCGGCCGCCTCGGCAAAGACGGAATGAACCAGACTGACGACATGATTCTCGACATCATGACGCACAAGAAATAGCGACAAAAGAGAAAGGTGGCTTCCTTTGTGTTTGGAGCCACCTCATTCTGGGTGTTTTCAATTTTGTTTTAGCCATATTCCGTGTTGGAATATGGCTAAAATATTGTAATGGCTATTTGTCCAGGGCTTGCATGATGGCGGCGGCGGCTTTGCGGCCGGCACCCATGGCGAGGATAACCGTTGCAGCGCCACTCACAGCGTCGCCGCCGGCGAAGATGAGTTTGCGGCTCGTCTGTCCGTTCTCGTCGGCCTTGATGCCGCCCCAGGTCTCGCATTCCAGACCGGGCGTGGTGGTGCGGATGAGGGGATTGGGGCTCGTGCCGAGGGCGGCGACAATGGTGTCGGCCTCGACATCGCATTCGCTGTTCTCGATGGGGCTGAATTTTCTGCGGCCTTTCTCGTCGGGCTCTCCCATGGCCATCTTCACGCAGCGCAACGCGCGCACGGTGCCGTCTTCGTTGCCGAGGATCTCTAGAGGGGCCGTCTGGAACATGAACTGCACACCCTCCTCCATGGCGTGGTGCACCTCTTCGCGGCGGGCGGGCATATCCTCCTGGCCGCGGCGGTAGACAACGGTGACCTCACTGCCCAGCCGGAGGGCCGTACGGGCGGCGTCCATGGCGACATTGCCGCCGCCCACCACGATCACCTTCTTCCCCAGGTAGATGGGAGTGTCGTATTGCTCGTCATAGCCGTGCATGAGGTTGGTGCGGGTGAGGAGCTCGTTGGCACTGATGACTCCGATGAGGGTCTCGCCCTTGACGCCCATGAACTTGGGCAGGCCGGCACCAGAGGCGATGTAGACGGCGTCGTATTCCATGTCCTCGAAGAGCTGGTCGATGGTGATGCTCTTTCCGATGATGACGTTGGGACGTATCTCGACACCCAGGCGGCGCAGGTTCTCGATCTCGGGTTCCACCACGCGCTGCTTGGGCAAGCGGAACTCGGGGATGCCGTAGACGAGCACGCCTCCGGCATGATGCAGGGCTTCGAAGACGGTGACCTGGTATCCGTGTTTGGCGAGGTCGCCGGCACAGGTGAGGCCGCTGGGGCCGCTGCCGATGACCGCCACCTTGCGGCCGGCGGGATAGCAGGGACTCTGGGGCTTGGACTTGGCACGGTGGTTGTCGGCCACGAAGCGTTCGAGGGCGCCGATGGCAATGGGCTCGGCCTTTACGCCCATCACACAGCTGCCCTCGCACTGTGTCTCCTGCGGGCAGACGCGGCCGCAGACGGCGGGCAGGGCGGAGTCGTGGGAAATGGTGATATAGGCTTGGTTGAAGTTTTCTTCTTTGATATTCTGGATGAAGCGCGGAATGTTGATGCCCACGGGACAGGCCTCCACACAACGCGGTTTCTTGCATTGCAGGCAACGGCCTGCCTCGACGATGGCCTGGTGCTCTGTGAGACCGAAGGAAACCTCGTCGAAATTGCGGGCACGGACCTTGGGGTCCTGCTCGCGTGGTTTCTGGCGCTTTTGCGCTTCCGACATGGCGCTTTCCACAGCTGGCGCAAGGTTGCACTTATGGCCTTCGGAGGCGGTGGCGATGCGGTAGCGGCGGGCGTCGGGGGTCTTGAGCTTGCGGGCGGCCTCGTCGAAATCCACCAGGTGGCCGTCGAACTCGGGACCGTCGACACAACAGAACTTCACCTCCTCGCCCACACGTACGCGGCAGGCGCCGCACATGCCGGTGCCGTCGACCATCATGCAGTTGAGACTCACAATGGTGGGCAACTCGTATTTCTTTGTGGTGAGGCTGACAAACTTCATCATCGGCAAAGGACCGATGGCCACACAATGGCTGTACTCCACACCCTTGGTGCAGAGCTCGTCGACCTTGGCGGTGACAAGGCCTTGCTCCCCGTAGCTGCCGTCGTCGGTCATGATGTGCAGGTTATGGCACACGGCGCGCAGTTCGTCCTCGTAGAACAGGAGGTCTTTGGAGCGGGCACCGATGATGACGTCGGTGGGAATGCCCTGGCGGAAAGCCCATTTTACCTGCGGGAACACAGGGGCGATACCTACGCCGCCGGCCACAAAGAGCAGTCTCCTCAGCTCGCCTTTCTCATGCTTCTCGATCAACTCGCTCGGCCGTCCCAGGGGTCCCACGATGGTATAGAGGTCCTCGCCCTCCTGCATCTCGGCCAGCTGGCGAGTGGTTTCGCCAACCACTTGGAAAACGATGACCACCGACTGGCGCTGGTATACGATATCGCTGATGGTGAGTGGGATGCGTTCTCCGTTCTCGTGGGGAATGACGATAACAAACTGGCCCGGCTTGCCGCTGAGCGATATCCACGGAGCGTGGATCTCCATCCGGTAGATCTCGTGGCTGTTGAGCAGCCGCTTGCTGATGATTTCGTACATGAGAGTGTTCTTTTTTAAAACTGCAAAGATACGGAGAAAATGTGGAATGGCAAAATTTTTTTTTATATATACTATTTACAAGTTTTCTACGTTACAATACACTAAAACAATGAATGGAATTATGGAATTAGGATATCAGAAAATAGACAAGTACGACGAGTCGTGTGTCGCCGAGATGGCGGAGCACTACAAGGCTATCATCAAACTGCTGGGGGAGAACCCCGAACGTGAGGGACTGCTGAAAAGCCCCGAGCGCATCGCCAAAGCCATGCTGTTCTTCACTAATGGCTACGACCTCAACCCCGAGGACATCCTTCGCTCGGCCATGTTCCACGAGGACTACAAGCAGATGGTTGTGGTGAAGGACATCGAGCTCTATTCGCTCTGTGAACACCATATGGTGCCCTTCGTGGGCAAGGCCCATGTGGCCTACATTCCCAACGGCACTATCGTCGGTCTGAGCAAGATACCGCGTGTTGTGGATGCTTTTGCACGGCGTTTGCAGGTGCAGGAGCGGCTCACCAAGCAGATCAAGGACTGCATCCAGAAGGTTCTCAATCCCCTCGGCGTGGCTGTTGTTATCGAGGCACAGCACATGTGCATGTCCATGCGCGGCGTGCAGAAGCAGAACAGTGTCACCACCACCTCCGACTTCACTGGCGCCTTCATGAAAGACCCCAAGACCCGCGAGGAGTTTATGAATATTATCGGGATGCACCTCCATTAATTGGTGGATTCAAGGAAGTTAAAGGAAATAAAGACAAATGAGAAGGTCGCTGAAATTATTGGTTTGCGCAAGCCTGATTTTCAATTTTCAATTTTCATTTTCCGATTTTGTTCAGGCCCAAATCACCCATGCTTCGCAGGGAAGGTTGGACGAGAATGCCACCGCGGTGCTGCAAAAGGCTATCAAAAAGCTTGAGAATGCCAGTTTTACAGTGAAGATGACGGCCCTCGACAGCCAGAAGAAAAAGACCTTCGAGCGCGAGGCCGAAGTGAAATACCAGGGCAGCAAGTACAGCGTGGTGACCCCGGAAGAGGAGATTGTCAGCGACGGCAAGAGTGTCTGGTACTGGAACAAGCAGGCCAAGGAGGTTACTGTCAACTCCATCGAGGAGGATGATGGCATGAACCTGCTGAATCCCGCCAGCCTGATGGCACACTACAAGAAGAACTTCCGCGAGAAATACATCCGCACTGAGGACGACGGAACGGCGGTGATAGACCTCCAGCCGCGTTCGGCCCAGAGTTTCCATAAGATACGCCTCCTTGTCGACGAGGAGAGCGGCGAGTTGAAGCGCATCGAGGTGCACAAGTACGACTCCAGCCGCGAAATCTACACCTTCTCGAAACAGAAATACGGAAAGGTAAAGGGAACGTTCTCCTTCGATGCCAAATCGCATCCCGAGGTCGAAGTAATTGATATGAGATGAATATATTGCTGATAGAAACTGCCACACAGATCTGCTCCGTGGCGCTCGCGGCGGAGGGAAAGGTTGTCGCCCGTCGCGAGAGCGATACACCCAACGCCCACTCCACCTCTCTTTCAGTGTTCATCGACGAGGTTTTGGAAGAGAGCTGTCTGACGCCCCGGGAGCTCAGCGCCGTGTGTGTTTCCGCCGGTCCGGGCAGCTACACTGGCCTCCGCATCGGTGTCAGTACTGCCAAGGGGTTCTGCTATGCCCTCGGCATCCCGCTGCTTTCGGTTCCCACGCTGCTCTCCATGGCGGCACTCTACTATTGGCGGCATCCAGACTACAAAGGTTTGGTATGTCCTATGATTGACGCCCGACGCATGGAATGCTACACGATGATGGTTGACCCCGCCCTCAATATTCTTCGGGAGACTACGGCTGACATCATTGAAGACGGTTGTTTCGACGAGTGGCTCGACAGGGGAGAGGTGATGTTTGTCGGTGACGGGGCCGAGAAGACAATGGATGTGTTAAGTAAGCATCCTAATTCGCGTTATGACAATGCGTTCTGTTTGTCAGCTGAAGGAATGCTTGAACTTGCGATTAGTCGGCTCCGTGAGGGGAAAATGGAAGACGTGGCCTATTTTGAGCCGTTTTATCTGAAGGATTTTGTCGCCAAGAAGAGTGTCGTTCACGGATTGAGATGATATGTTGCGTTATGTAGGAAAACGGTTGTTGTATGGTTTCCTGGTGCTGCTGGGAGTCATTACACTTGTTTTCTTCCTCTTCAATGTCTTGCCCGGCGATCCTGCCCGTATGATGCTCGGCCAAAGGGCCGATGCGGAAAGCATTGAGGCCATCAACCGTGACCTGGGACGGGACAAACCTCTGGCAATACAATATGTAAGCTATCTTAATGACCTGTCACCCATATCGTTGCATAACAATCAGGATTCTTCCAGTTTCTTTTACCTCACCTCCGAGAAATACAATTATACCACCCTATTGCGTCTGGGCTCCACGTCACTGGTAGTAAAGACTCCCTACCTGCGGCGCTCCTACCAGAGCCAGCGCAAAGTGTCCGAGATTATCTCCACGGCCTTTCCCCAAACGGCTGTGCTGGCGCTGACGGCTATGCTCTTCGCATTGGCGGTCGGCATCGCGCTGGGAGTCGTCTCGGCGCTGCATAAGGATTCATGGATCGACCGCCTCTCACTGGTGCTTTCCACCCTCGGCATGTCGTTGCCCAGTTTCTTTGCCGCCATCCTCATCGCTTGGCTCTTCGCTTATGTGCTGGCCGACTGGACGGGCCTCAACATGTTCGGAAACCTTTTCTCGGTGGATGACTACGGCGAGGGAGAATATCTTGACCTAAAGAACCTTATACTTCCCGCACTGACTCTCGGCATCCGGCCTCTGGCCACCCTTACACAGCTCACGCGCAACTCGATGCTGGAGGCCCTCTCGCAGGACTATATCCGCACCGCCCGGGCCAAGGGACTCAGTCACAGACGTGTGGTGATGCGTCATGCACTCCGAAACGCTCTCAATCCCGTGGTGACCTCGGCCTCCGGTTGGTTGGCGTCGCTATTGGCCGGCGCTGTTTTTGTGGAGTATGTTTTCGATTGGAAGGGAATGGGTGTTGTGATTGTCGACGCCCTCGACCAGTATGACTTCCCCGTGGTGATGGGCGCCATACTCTTCATTTGTGTATTGTTGGTGATAATCAATATCCTGACTGACCTCGTCTATGGTTGGCTCGATCCCCGTGTCCGTGTCGATCGTTAGAGGGTCTGAGCATATTCAAGAAGATTTCCGTATCTGAAATCTACTAGCCAGGGTTTCTCTATGGCGCAGTTGCTGTTGTCGCCCACCAATACGGTAGTCATGCCGGCACGGCGGCCGAACAGCATGTCGTTCATCGAGTCTCCCACCATCACACAGTCCTTCAGGCGCAATCCCGGATGTTCCCGGCGAGCCAGCAGAGCCATCCCGATATTGGGCTTTCGGAGGAAGCTATGTGCACTCTCGAGGTGAGAACAATGGTATATTTTATCGATAAAAGGCAGTGCGGAAGTGAGTTTGGCATGTATTGCCAGAAGGTCTTCCTCCGTCATAAGCCCTTTGCCGATGCCTTGCTGGTTGGTGACGATAAAGATATAGTCGAAATGAGGACGACACAACGTTAGTGATTCTGCCGTTCCAGCGAGAATTTCCAGTTCGTCGGGACTTTTTACATAGTCGTTGTGACGCAGCACATTGAGTACACCGTCGCGGTCGAGAAACAGCGCTTTCATAGCAGAGGTAGTTCTTTTTGTGCTCGGGCGTAGTCGTCGGGAATACCGATGTCGATAAAGTAGGCTCCTGAGGCATAAGCATAGAATCGCTCGTCACGGTAGCGTTGCTGCATGATATCTTTCTCGAACGAAAAAGGATCGCCAACACTATGGTTGTCGAGGAGGTGGCGGTCAATGCGGTAGATGCCCCCATTGATAAGACCTTCACCTGTGGTGGGGTCTTTTTCCCTGAAGGCTGTAATTCGTCCGTCGCCATCCGTTTCGACGGCACCGTACCGGCCGGAGTCGGGTACTTGGCGCAGCACAATGGCCAATTTTGTCTGTTTGGAAGCGGACAAGTCGATGAGCTCGCTGTGGTCGATATCGAAGAGCGTGTCTCCGTTGACTACCGTGACGTAGCCTTCATGGCAGTGCTGAAGGGCATTGACAATGGCGCCTCCGGTGCCCAGAGGTGAGAACTCGCGGGCATAGTCGATGGAGATACCGTGGTATTCATTTCCGAAGAAAGCCTCCACTTTCTCGTGCAGGTAGCCCGTAGCCAGTACCACATGTTGGTACTCTTGGTGTCCAAGTCGATCAAGCAGATAGGTTAGAAATGGCCTCCCTGCCACGGGAGCCATGGGCTTGGGAACGTCGCTCACGACGCTCTGCAGGCGAGTGCCAAAGCCTCCTGCCAAAACGATAGCTTCTCGCATACTCTATTTAAACATGGCGGACTCTACGAGTTCGCAGATGATATGTCCGAGCATAATATGACTCTCTTGGATGCGTGGGGTGTCAGTGGAGGGCACGTTGATCAGGAGACCACCGCAGTCTTTCATCTTACCACCTGTGGCGCCGGTCATTGAGATGATACTTACACCCAGATCCTTAGCCACTTTGTAGGCTTCGAGGATGTTCTTGCTATTGCCGCTTGTACTGATGCCCACCAGCACATCGCCCCGCTTGGCAGTGCCGCGCAGGAGTCGGGCGAAGATATACTCATAACCGTAGTCGTTGCCCACGGCGGTGAGGTAACTGGTGTTGCAGTGCAGCGCTTCAGCGTTGAGTGGTGGACGGTCGAAGTAGAAGCGGCCGCTGAGTTCGGCGGCCAGATGTTGCGCGTCGGCGGCGCTGCCACCATTGCCGCAGAAGTGAATTTTGCCTCCAGCGCGTAGCGAAGTCTCGATGAGCAATGCCGCGTCGGCAATAGTCTTCATCAACACACTGTCAGACAGTATCTGATTCTTGACAGCAATGCTCTGTTCAATGGATTCCTGTATTCTGTTCATAATATTTCAATTTTCAATTCATTCTGTAGTCCAGGTCTTCAGGCCTTCAGAGGTGAATTCGTAGCGCTTGGTCTCTCCGCCGAACTGCGACAGCGCCTCCCTTACAGCAAAGCGTGTTAGCTCGGGACAGTAGAAAAACATGAATCCGCCTCCGCCGGCACCACTGATTTTTCCGCCCGAGGCTCCGGCCTGTATGGCGGCATCGTAGATGGCGTCAATCCGGGAGTTGCTCACGCTCTGAGCCATCTGCTTCTTGTGTTGCCATCCGAAATTTAGAATTTCGCCGATGCTGCCCACATGCCCTTTCAGCAACGCCTCTTTCATCTGCTGCGCCTGCTCTTTGAGTTTGTGCATGCTCTCGATGCTGGAGGTTTTCTTGTTCTTCACGTTCTGCTGCTGCTCCTTGATGATGTCGGCACTGACGTGCGAGGTGTCAGTATAGTAGAGCAGCAGGTTGTGGTTGAGTTCGTCGATGTACTGCTGCCGGATGCGCAAGGGATTGACAATCACGTTGTCGCCTATGAACTCCATGAAGTTGAATCCTCCGAAGGTGGCAGCATACTGGTCTTGTTTGCCGCCGGCAAGCCCAAGGTCTACGCGCTCAATTTCGTAAGCCAGATGGGCGATATCATATTCGCCCAAAGGCAGTTTAAGCCACTCCACATAAGCACCGAGGATGCTCACCACCAAGGTTGACGAGGTGCCCAGACCGCTACCGGCAGGAGCATCGACGAAGGAGGCTATGCGCATTGACAATGGCTTATGGGTGAACTGCTTGACAATACGGTTGTACACGCCCTTATGTAGGATAAAGTAGCCATCGGTATCCACCTCCATGGCGTTGTCGTACACCTCGCGTAGCCCTTTGTCGGGAGCCAGGAACTCCACGCGGCCATCGTTGGTGGGCTCGATGGTGGTGTAGGCATACATGCTGATGGTGGCGTTGAGGATGGCGCCACCGTAGAGGTCACTATAAGGCGAGACGTCAGTACCGCCGCCTGCCAAACCCAAGCGCAAGGGTGATTTGCTCCTGATAGTCATATATGTTGTTTGTTGTTGTTTCTGTTGTTTTTATAAGTTGTTGATTGCGTTTGTCATGTTTCCCCAGGCGTATTTCTTCTTCTCCTCGCGCACACCTTCGGTGAGGCGCTCCTGCCAGTTTTCGGTGAAATAGCGGACAATAGCGTCGGCAATCTGCTGGGCGTCAGGCTCTACTACGAATCCTGCCTTGCCATCGGGAACAATCTCGGGTAGGCCGCCCACATTGGTCACCAGCATAGGCTTCTCAAAATGGTAGGCTATCTGGCTCACACCGCTCTGTGAGGCGTTCTTGTAGGGCTGCGCCACCAGGTCGGCTGCGCAGAAGTAGCGGTTCACCTCGTGATCGGGGATGAAATCGGTGTGCATCACCACGCGGTCGCTGATGTCAAGGCGTTTGATCTGCTCCATATAGGGTTTGGAATCGCCGTAGAACTCACCGGCCACGATAAGTTTCACGCCCAGAGGAATCATCCGCTCGTCGGCCATGGCTTGGAGCAGCAGGTCGAGTCCTTTGTATTCACGGATGAATCCGAAGAAGAGCACATAGCGCTGGCTCTCGCGTAGCCCGATAAGGTCGAGGGCCTCTTTACGCGTGAGCGTGGCGCCATAGTGGTCGTAGAGAGGGTGCGGACTGTAGGTTCGCGGTTTCAGCTTCCTGGGGTCGAAGAGGTTGATCTCGTCGAGTACCGAGCGGCTCAGGGTGATGAAAGCGTCGTTTGAATTCACGAAGTAGCGTGAGAATAGTTTGTCGCCCGGGCGGTGCTCATGGGGGATGAGGTTGTGCAGGATGGCCACGCGTTTCATTCCCTTGCGTTTGGCGCAGCGGCAGACGGTGCCCAGGGCCGGCGCCATGAAGGGCAGCCAGTAGGATGTGATGAGCATATCGGGACGCTGCTTGCGGATGTAGCGACCGGTGCGCCACCAGGTAAAGGGATTGATGGCGTTAAGCATACGCTTGATTTTCAGTCCTTCGGGAGCAGGTTCTTCGCTGTACTGTGTCTTGCCGGGAAATAGGAACGAGGGATATTGCAGCGTGAAGGTGATGACCTCCACCTCATGGCCTTCGGCCTGATACTGGCGAGCCAACCGATCGCTGAAAGCGGCAATGCCGCCACGGTACGGCCAGGCGGGACCTAATATAATGACTTTCATTTTAATATTATATCACTTTTTCCAGTGCTAACGCGCAATTTCCGAGAATATTGTGTCGGTTGGCGAATAAAGTTTTTTTGTCATTCAGAAAACATACCTAATTTTTTACTCCCGAGAGAAAGACTCAAGAGGGGGAAGAGGAGAAGTAATAGTGGTAGATTATAAGGTATTGATTTTATGAAATATATATACTGTAGTTTAGGGGAGTTTTTGAGTTGCTTTGAAAAAAAAAATCGGCGTTTGAATTTTTTTTTGTATCTTTGTTCCCTCAACAGTAAGAGAAATGTCAATTAATTTAATTAATAATCAATAAAATAAACTATCATTATGCAGAAAAAAGGC
>Ga0310696_10011173_pt1 | contig 10252 bp, 7 predicted proteins | sample AusTroGonzalo_MG_4_FD_203885 | JGI IMG/M metagenome (GOLD analysis project Ga0310696, IMG submission 203885) | Bovine rumen microbial communities from tropical cattle in Woodstock, Queensland, Australia - Gonzalo_02 (v2) (version 2) | ecosystem: Host-associated > Mammals > Digestive system >... | reverse complement strand
AGAGTAATGGTTTCACCATCACCATGCCCGAGGGTATCGGCGGCAGCGAGTGGATGGGACAGTTCGCCCTCCATACCGACATCCAACTCCTCGCTTCCCACGAGTACGAGTTTTCGTGCGTGGTGACAGCTACGGGCGAGTCGCCGTACACGGTCAAGCTGACGAACGATCCCGAGGCGGACAGCAAGGTTTGCTTCTACGACAATGCGCTCACGATGAAGAACGGTTCCGTCAAAGTCCGCAAGGTTGGTTTCAAGCCGGCATCCGAGGATGCTGAGGCGGCGATGCTGATCTTTGACTTCGGCCGCACGCCGGCCGGAACCCAGGTGACGGTCACGGATATCGTGCTGCAGGAATATGTCTATTGATTCAATGCACACTATGGTTACTTTTTCGATCTTGTCCATCGTCCTGCTGATTGCTTCGTGCAATACGCCGGTGACGCCGGACGATCCCAAGCCGGAGGTCCCCACCATCGGTTTCTCGGCCAGTGAACTGGTCGTGGATGCCGAGGGCGGGGAGGCCTCCGTCAAGGCGACGGCTTCTGCGACGTGGACGGTGGCAGCGGACGGCCAGGGATGGTTCTCCCTGGCCTCGCCGACCCAGATTTACCGGGGCGAGAGCATCTTGAAAGTATCCGCGCAACCGAATAATACGCAGTCTCCCCGTACGGGCACGATTCTTTTTAGCAGTGGTGAGACGAAAGCCTCGCTGAAGGTAACCCAGCCCAACTTTGTGCCTGCGTTGTCTTTCTCTCCGAGTTCGGTGACGGGCGAAGGAACGGGGGGCGAGATGGTCGTGAAGACCACGGCCAATGCTTCCTGGACGCTGGAAGAAGCCGATATGGATTATTGGTTCAGCATCTCTCCCAAAACGATTGGTAAGGGAGATGGAGAACTGAAGGTGAAATTCAACCGCAGTTATGTCGCTGAAAAGCGCACGGCGCAAGTCCGTTTCCGCAGCGGGGATGCAGTGCAGACGCTTGTCGTCACGCAAAATGAAGGCGAGCCCGTACCCAGCGGTGCGTATGTGCCGGAGGGATACCAATTGGTGTGGCAGGATGACTTTTCCGGTATCTCAACCGCGTTGTTGGAAAAATGGCGCTATGAGGATTGGGCACCGGGTCGCGTTAATCATGAATTGCAACGCTACGTGCCGGATGACCGGCGTACTGCCTATACCCAGGACGGTGCACTGTATATCGTGGCACGTAAGGATGGCGGGCAGGTGATCTCAGCCCGGATGAATAGCAGGGAATCCTGGCTCTACGGTTATTTCGAAGCAGCCATCTGGCTGCCGAAAGGCAAGGGAACCTGGCCGGCGTTCTGGATGATGCCCAACGATCAGTCGAAGGGCTGGCCTGCCTGTGGTGAGATTGACATTATGGAAGAGGTGGGTGTCGATGCATGCATTACATCCTCCTCCATCCACTGCGAGGCGTACAATCACGTGAAGAATACCCAGAAGACGGCCAGCCGCACGACCGCGGGCGCCGAGAGCGAATATCACGTGTATGCACTGGAATGGACAGAAGATGCTATCAGGACCTATATTGACGGAGTCCTGCTGCTTGAATTCAAGAACGACCGGTCGGGACGCGAAAGCACCTGGCCGTTCAACAAGAAATTTTATATAACTTTGAATCTGGCTTGGGGCGGTGACTGGGGCGGCTATGCCGGTGTGGATGAGAGCGCGCTTCCTTGCACGATGAAAGTAGATTATGTACGTGTTTACAGGAAATGAACAATAGAACCATCATTTTGGCGGCGTCCATCCTGATAGTTTTGCTGCTGGCTGTTTCTTGCGCGCAGCCCAAGCCTTCTACCATTGGATCGGATGCCGCCCTGGAGCGGCAGGTCGACCAGTTGCTGGGGCGGATGACGCTGCAGGAAAAGATCGGCCAGATGAATCAGGTTTCTGTCGGCGGCGAGGTGTCCATTTATGCGGATGCTGTCCGGCAAGGGCAAATCGGCTCGATTCTGAACGAGTCAGATCCAGTCAAAATCAATGAATTCCAACGTATCGCCATAGAAGAGACCCGCTTGGGCATTCCACTTTTGGTGGGCCGCGACGTGATTCACGGATTCCACACCATCTTCCCGATACCGCTCGGCCTGGCGGCGACGTTCGACCCGCAGCTGGTAGAGGAAGGCGCGCGTGTGGCGGCATTGGAAGCTACGTCGCAAGGCATTCGCTGGACCTTCTCCCCGATGCTTGACATCGCCCGTGATCCACGGTGGGGGAGAATGGCCGAAGGCAGCGGTGAGGATACCTGGCTGGATGCCCGGATGGGCGAAGCGATGGTGCGCGGCTATCAGGGCACTACGATCGACAGCACGTCGATGGCGGCCTGTGTCAAGCACTTCGTGGGCTATGGAGCTGCCGAGGGTGGCCGGGATTACAACAGTACGTTTTTGACTGAGCGTCAGTTGCGCGACATCTATTTGCCGCCATTCGAGGCGGCCGTGAAGGCTGGTGCGATGACGTTGATGACGTCGTTCAACGACAATGACGGTGTCCCTTCCACTGGAAATACCTTTATTCTGAAAAAAGTCCTTCGTGAAGAATGGGGCTTCGACGGAATGGTGGTCACAGACTGGAATTCGATGGGCGAGATGATTGCCCACGGCTTCGGTGCCGACCGCAAGGAAGTGGCGCGGCTGGCTGTGAATGCCGGCGTGGATATGGATATGATGACATTTGGCTTCTTATCGCATCTGGAGGAATTGGTCCGTAGCGGTGCAGTAAAGGAAGCTGCCATCGACGCCGCCGTCCGCAACATTCTCCGCGTTAAATACCGTCTCGGCTTGTTCGAGCATCCCTACGTGGATGTGGCGGCCGGTCAGGCAGTCCAGTATGCACCTGAACACCTGGCAGCGGCTCAGCAGACGGCTGAAGAATCTGCCGTTTTGCTGAAAAACGACGGTGTCCTGCCGCTCGATGCCGCTAAGATCCGCAGGATTCTGGTTACCGGTCCTTTGGCCGATGCACCCCACGACCAACTTGGAACTTGGAGCTTCGATGGAGATAAGGCACACACCGTGACACCGCTTGATGCGCTGCGCGAGCGTTTCCCCGGCCGGGTGGACTATTTGCCTGGTCTTGACTTCAGCCGCCAGCAGCGTGACCGCTTTGACCAGGTGGTCGCGGCAGCCCGGCAAGCCGACATCGTACTTGTCTTCCTGGGGGAAGAAGCCATCCTCTCGGGAGAGGCGCACTGTCTGGCCGACTTGAATCTGATGGGCTCACAGAGTACGTTGCTCGCTGCCCTCAAAGAGACAGGCAAGCCGGTGGTGGCCACGGTGATGGCTGGCCGGCCGCTTACCATCGAACGCGACCTTCCCAACTGCGACGCGATGCTCTATGCCTTCCATCCCGGCACGATGGGGGGTCCGGCGCTGGCCCGTATCATCTTCGGCGATGTGAACCCGTCCGGTAAAACGCCGGTTACGTTCTTGCGCACGGTGGGACAGGCTCCCCTCTATTACGCTCATCACATGACGGGCCGTCCCTACAATGGAGAAACCCTTTTGGCCGACATCGATTTGGAAGCAGGGCAGACTTCACTGGGCAACACTTCTTATTATCTCGATTATGGCGCGTATCCGTTGTTTCCCTTTGGATATGGCCTCAGTTATACGTCTTTCGCCTATTCCAACATTTCGCTGGACCAGGATGTTTATCCGCTTGACGGTGTTCTCTCCGTTTCCTTTGATCTCGCCAATACCGGCGATCGGGACGGTACGGAGGTGGTGCAGGTTTATATTCGGGATCTGGTCGGTTCCGTTACACGACCGGTGAAAGAGCTGAAAGCCTTTGAGCGGGTGGCATTGAAAGCGGGTGAAAGCCGCCGCCTTCAGGTCCGGATACCTGTATCCGACCTGGCCTTCTTCGCGCTGGACGGCGTGAAGAAAGTGGAGCCGGGTGAATTCCAGCTCTGGGTGGCAGGAGACAGCGCCTCGGGCGATCCGGTATCATTTAAAGTACATTGACAATGGGTAAGAAAGGACGGGCGATCATTGGTTCATTACTGATGCTGGCGGCGGTTTCCTGTGCGGAACCGCCGGCCGGCATTTTGCGTGCTGTCAAGGTGGAATGTGAAGAACTGAAGATTCCACAAAACGGAAGCGTATCATTCTTGTTTCAAGTCGATGAGGCGGAGTATGCTTTCGACCTTGAGAAAGGCGTTGAACTGCTGATCGCCAAGGGTCCTTTCTCCGCTTCAAGGAATTTCTATCTGGAACACGTGGAGCGGGATTCCGTCCCCGGGCTTTACAGAGCCTTCGTCAAAGATAAAGGAGTATCCGATGATTACTATGAGGAGGTCACCCTCGGCGTCAGCAAATCGGACGGCGGAATGATGCTTTCTGCCCCTTTCTACTGTGTGGGAGAGTATGGCGGCCCGCTGGGTCCTGTCCAGAAGACGGGTTTGCCCATCCTTTATCTCGATACCCAATACGGTGCGGCCATTACTTCGAAGGAAACGTATGTGAAGGCGGGCCTTTCGCTGCAGGAAGCGGGGTCAAGAGAGATTTCCGAGCCGCTGGCCTGTTCAGTGCGCGGCCGTGGCAACACCACTTGGTCGTGGCCGAAAAAGCCCTATCTCGTGAAACTCGACAGCAAGGCCTCCCTGCTGGGAATGCCGGCCCACAAGCGTTGGGTGCTGCTGGCCAACTTTATGGACCGGACGATGATGCGCAACCTCGTGGCGATGAAGGTTTCTTCGATGACGAAACTCGACTGGACGCCGCGTTGCCAAAGCGTGGAACTGGTCCTGAACGGGAAGCATCAGGGTACCTATCTGCTGATCGAGCAGGTGCGTGTGGACAAGAACCGCGTGCCGGTGGGTGACGACGGCTGGCTGCTCGAGTCGGACTTTCACTTCGACAATGAGGTGCAGTGGGTGGATCCCCACGGACGCTGCGTGGAGAACGCCAGCGGCATTCCCTTCGCCATCAAGAATCCGGACACGGACGACATCACGGCGGATCAAGTGGCTGAGATCAAGCAGTATATCTCTGAAACGGCCGAACTGATCTACGGCGCTTCGTTCGCCGACCCGGAAAGCGGCTATGCCAGCCGCATCGACGTGGCCTCCTTTGTCGATTACTGGATCGTGTTCGAGGTTATGGGTAATCACGAGCTGGGTAACCCCGGCAGCGTATTTTACCATCGCAAGCCCGGAGGCAAACTGATGGCGGGCCCCTGCTGGGATTTCGACTGGGGCGTCCTTTCATATACGGCCAATCCGCAGGCCCGGACGGGCCTGGTCAACCGGAACGCCTGCTGGTACAGCCGCCTCTTCGAGGATCCCGTTTTTCACGCCCGCGTGAAGGCCCGTTTTGCGGAGCTCCTGCCCCAGCTCCAGACGATTCCCGACTATATCGACGAGTTGGAGAAACAGCTCTCCAAGTCGGCCGCCTTGAATTTCCAGATGTGGAACCCTGCGGAAGATGCCAATATGAACGGCTGGCGGATCATCAACGGTGACGAGAATATGACTTTCGCCGAAGCCGTCGCCCGTCTGAAAGCCATTTACATTGAACGGCTGGAGGTCATACAAGACAATCTGTAATCTTTTTTTCTAACTTTACGGAAAATTCCGCAAGATGCCCCGTTCCCTTTCCGCCCGCCTGAGTATCTGGATCGTACTGGCTTCCGCCCTGTTGTTTCTGGGACTGATCTTCTATTTGGGCCGGGTATATAACGTGGGTGTCAACAAGGAAGTAGATAAGGATGCCGTTCAGGTTCTTGACAATGCCGTGCTGCGGCTGGATGACATTCTCGACGATGTGGAGCGCTCTACCCATATCCTGGCCTGGACGGTGTCCCGGGACCTGGCTCGTCCGGATGAGATGATCACCTATTCCAACGCAACGGTCCGTTACAATGATCCGATCACCAGTTGTTCCATTTCGTTTGAACCCTGGTATTACAAAAGCAAGGGAGAGTTCTATTCCATCTGTACCTGGCGCACCCGTAGCGGAGAAGTCCTCTGGGAGCAGGAAGGGGACGAGAGTTACGTCTATTACGAGAAAAACTGGTATCTGCGCACGAAACAATTGGGTACTTCCTGCTGGACGGAGCCCTACACGGATCTCTACGGAGATGAGGTGCGCGATTCGGAGGCGGAGATCATCGTATCGTTCTGCGAGCCTTTATACGAGCGCGACAGCGTTTTCGTGGGTTCCGTTTCCCTTGATCTGTCGATTCGCCGGCTGTCTGCTGAACTGAATGACGTTCAGCCCTATGCCAATGCTTTCTGTGTGCTGGTAGGCGACAATGGCACCTATCTGGTGCACAAGGATCCGTCCAAACTGTATTATCATTCGTTTTTCTCGGATGCGGAGGAAATGGATCTTCCTGAACTGGAAGAATTGGGCAGGGCTATGGACCTCCAGCAGGAAGGGAAAAGGGTCATACGGATAGACGGAGAGAAATATCTCATCTATTTCCAGCCGATTCCGACGACGGGTTGGAGTATGGCGCTGTTCTGTCCCGAGAGCGACATCTTCGCCGGGTATCTGGCCTTGCAGCGCAGCCTGTTGATTGCCCTCATCATCGCCCTCCTGGCGATGTTCTTCCTGTTCGTCTTCCTCATCCGCCGCCAGCTCAATCCGCTCGGCCGCCTGGCCAAGGAAGCCGATTTCATCGCGTCGGGCGACTTTACCCATCCGCTGCCGCCTGTCAAGCGGAAGGATGAGATCGGACTGCTGAACCGTTCGTTCAAGAATATGCAGCAGTCGCTCGTCGCTTATATCCAGGAAGTTACGCAGGCGGCAGCCTCCCGCGAACGGATGAAGAAAGAACTCCAGATTGCTCGCAGCATCCAGATGGGAATGGTGCCGCACGAATTCGATCTGGGAGACGAGGTGGACTTGTATGCCTCTATGGCTCCGGCCCGCGAAGTAGGCGGCGATCTTTACGATTTCTTCATCCAGAACGACAAGCTCTATTTCTGTATCGGCGACGTAAGCGGAAAGGGGGTGCCGGCCAGTCTGATAATGTCCGTATGCCGCTCGATGTTCCGCATCGTGGCCCGTCAGAATCTATCACCCGCCGAAATCGCCAGCCGTATCAATGACATCCTGGCGGAGAAGAACGACCAGATGCTCTTCGTGACGATGTTCATTGCGTCCGTCGATCTCAAGACGGACGTGATGGAATATTGCAATTGCGGCCACAATGCGCCCGTGCTGCTATCCGGTTCCGGCCATAAGCCTGCCTTTATCGACTGCAAGCCGAATACGGCTGTGGGCATCCTGCCCGGCTTTGCATACGAAGGTCAGCGGATCGAGGACTTCAGCGACAAAGTGCTGTTCCTCTATACCGATGGTCTGAACGAGGCCGAGAACGAGGCGCACGAACAATTCGGCAACGACCGGATGCTCGAAGAGTTAGGCCGCGAGGCGTTCCGGGATTCCCGCACATTGGTGGATCGTCTCAGCCAGGCCGTGGCCGATCACGTGGCGGGCGCCGAAGCGAGCGACGATCTGACGATGCTCTGCTTGAAAATTACTCCAGACTGTCGAGCTTGACGTTTTCGAACGACGTCAGGCGTTCCATCAGGTCAACGATCTTTTCCCGTTTGTGAATACGAAGGATGACCTCCGCCCTGAACACGTCCCCTTGTTTGGTCAGGTAGGAATGAATGACGTTTTTGTCCAGTTGCCGGACGACATCCATCAGTGCCTTGTTGTCGGTGGAGGTGAACACGGCCGAAGCGGTACGGAATCCCAGGCGGAAGTTCCAGGCATTGAGGATTTCCATACAAGCTAATACCAGCACCGTGCAGATCAGGGCCATCAGCAGCATTCCGCTGCCCGCGCCCAGGCCGATGGAAGCCGTTACCCAGAGGCCGGCTGCGGTGGTCAGACCGGTGATGGTATTCGCTTTGCTCTTGATGATCAGTCCGCCACCGAGGAAACCGATGCCGGAGACCACGCCGGCAGCGATACGGGCTGCATCGAAGCGGGGCGAATCCGAAAAACCGTATTTGGAGATCAGCATAAACAGGCAAGCGCCCATAGCGACCAGCATATGGGTGCGGACACCGGCGCCTTTTCCCCTGAATTCACGTTCGTAACCGATGGCGGCGCCCAGAAAAGCGGCGGCGACAAGACGAACAACCAGTTGGACGATCTGATTGTCCCAAAGTTCAGCAAGAGTCATATCAGTCTTTGATGAAAGCGTTTAAATAAGCGAGGATCAGATCGACGGCCTCATCTTCCGTCAGAGGGTCCATATTGATGACCAGGTCGTAATTCCGGGCATCGTAGCGGCTGGTGCCGGTGAAGCGCTTGATGTAGTTCTCGCGGGACTTGTCCACGCTGTCGATGACGGCGGCGGCCTGTTCTTCGTTGAGGTTCTGCTTGTGCATCACGCGCGCCACCCGGTGTTCGCGGGAAGCCGTGATGAAGACATCGACTTTGTTGGGATGGTCTTCCAGGACAAAGAATCCGGAACGGCCTGCGATGACGCAGGATCCCTCTTCGGCAATGCCTTCGAGGATCTCCATTTCAGCCTTGAAGACGTCATTCGTGGTGACGTTGGAACGAAACTCCTGGATGAACTTGCTGTCTGTGTCCACGATGTTCTGCGCCTTGGGTACCGGAGCGACCCAGTGGATGAAGTCGGCCAGCCAGTTCTTCTTTTCGCTCTTGAGCTCTTCGATGTGGGAGGCGGTCAGGTTGAATTTTTCCCGAAGGGCATTGATCAGGTCTTTGTCGCTGTAGCGTACGCCCAATTTTTCGGCCAATTTCCGACCGACTGTGCGGCCTCCGGAACCGATTTCCCGGCTGATGGTGACAACGAATGGTTCTTTCATATCTCGCGTTTTTGGGTTTTCTTCAAATTATTCCTCTAATATACGGATTATTTTTGGGAATACGTGTCCTGAATCAAAATTTCGGATGTCTCCAATTTCATATTCTTGTCGTATTCGTCGTGACGGACATAGCCGATACCCGGGGCATACCAGGTGTCGCCCCATACATCGACGTGATGGAACGGACCCTTTTCTACCTTCCGTTCCCGGGCGACCACACAGTCGAATGTGCCGGCCGGCGTGGTGATTTGTTCCCGCCGCAGGACTTGTCGGCCGCTGATATCGACGGTCAGTTCGAAGAGTCCGGCTTTGACCACACAGTGGGAGTCGGGGAGGGTGTCGCCGGGCTGCATATTCGCCGGCATCAGGGCGGGATTGCCCGTCGCTGTGATATCTGTGTGCGGCAGCAGGTTCTTCAAGACCATCCGGACGGTGCCGCCGAAATCCATTTCCACGTCATTGTTGGCGTTGATCATCACGGAAAGGGAGACGGGACCGCCATAGATCGGCCGGCCGTTGGCCTTGGCGAGGGTCATCGTGTAGGGGACACGGCGGGCGTCGCCGACGGACTCCACCTGTCCGAAATCCAGCGTGGTGGTCTGCGTGACTTTCGTCGTTCCGGCCTTGTATCGCTCATAATGCAGCGTCCGGTTGCCCACGGTCACGAAATAGGGCTCGCCCGCGTGGGCGCACACCACGGCCGAAAAGGTCAGGAATAGACTGATGCAAATCGTTTTCACGCAAGCAAATATACTAAAAATCTAGAAACGCAAGGTCACGTGTCCGATGGCCGTGAAGCCGGCTACGGGGATGAAGCCGATCTGGTAATAGCGGTGGTCGTTCGGATGGCCGCCGCTGGCATAGATGGCGCTATAGACCCAGCCGCTCTGCGCGACGCGGGCGTTGAACAAGTTGCTCAGGTCCACACCGAAATCGATCTGCCTGACGCCGTATCCTTTGGGAATCTGGAACGTGTAGCCCAATGACAGGCTGGAGAGGCTGTAGGCGGGTAGCGAGCGTTCCTCGTTTTCCGTGTTGTCGAGGTACATCCGGCTCACGAAGCCCGTGTGCCACTGCGCCCGGAAACCCTTCACGCGTACGTTCGCAAAACCATTGAGGATGGCGGATGGCGAATAGGCGAGGGCTGCATTATCGTAGTGGATCACGGTCACGCCCTTGTCCCAGTCCTCCACGTATTCGTCGAAATCCAGCAGACGGTTGCGGCTCAGGGCGGCATTGGCCTCGAACGAGAGCCAGCGGGTGGCTTCGACGCCCGCGGTCAGTTCGACACCGGCGCGGTACGAATCGGGGATGTTGGTGGTCAGCGCCTCTCCGATGTCGCTCACCTCGCCGGTCTGTACCAACTGGTCACGGTAGCGCATATAATAGATATTCACGCCGGCGCGGGCCCTGCGTCCCTCCACC
>Ga0310696_10011172_pt1 | contig 10254 bp, 8 predicted proteins | sample AusTroGonzalo_MG_4_FD_203885 | JGI IMG/M metagenome (GOLD analysis project Ga0310696, IMG submission 203885) | Bovine rumen microbial communities from tropical cattle in Woodstock, Queensland, Australia - Gonzalo_02 (v2) (version 2) | ecosystem: Host-associated > Mammals > Digestive system >... | reverse complement strand
ACGATGCGGGCGGCGGAAACTTCGCCGAAGGCGGCGAAAACGTCACGCAGCTGGTCGCGGTTGATGCCGTAGGGCAGATTGCCTACATAGATGTTCATCCTTGTTCCTGATCCTTTCTCCAACTCCCTGAAGGAAGACCGCCGGAAAATACCGGCACGACTTGTGATCCTGTTTATCCCTATTGTTGTTACGGCTACCGGGAAGCGTTCTGAAAACGCCGACGACAGGAAACCACGGATCAAGGCATACCGCCGGTATTATCAAATCCCCCGCACGGCCAATACATTATCACCGATTTTGCGTTATTTCAAACGGCATATCGAAAAATTTTTTGTTTTTTTTCGAAATCGGTCCGGTTTCGGCATAAAGAAGCCCCGTTTCCCGGGGATTTTCCGCCCGGCACCGCTCCCCCCGGGAAAAAGTGTCGCGCGACAGGGACAACCTGTCGCGGCCGCCGCGCCAGATTGTCCCACGGGGGAACGCCTTCCGTGCCCGGAGGCCTGTTTGGCACGCCCCGTGCTCATGCCGTGACGAGATCCGGTGAAGAGGCCGGAAAAAAGAGGAAGGAGTACGAAACTATGAACATGCTGGCAAGAAACAGGAATCCGAGAGGTCTCAACTTCGAGCTGTCCACGCAGCCGCTGGAAGAGATGGTCAAATCGATGTTCAGCTGTTTCCCGGGCTTCCGTTCGGACCTGGTGTTCGGCGGGCAGATCGACACGAAGCTGGACGTATCCGTCAAGGACAAATACGTGGAAGTCAAATTCCCCTGCCCCGGACGCTGCAAGGAGGATTTCGAGATCGAGGTCGTCGGCGATTTCCTCACCGTCAGGGTCGTCGACTGCGGCAAGCACAAGGCCTGCTGCGACGACAAGCGCTACGTCATCAGGGAGCGCGTCTGCGAGAGCTATGAAGAGAGCGTCAAGCTGCCGGTGCCGGTCAAGGGCGCCGAGACCCGGGCCAAATACGAGCACGGCGTCCTCGAGATCGCCATCCCCAGGATGAGCGAGGAAAAGAACGGGACCCACGTCGTCAAGGTCAGCTGAGGATCCCGAAGCGAAAACGGTGCAATGATGAAAAATAAGGAGTACTGCAGAATGGAAGACAAAAAGTGTTTCAGCGTGCCGGAGAACGCCGTCGAAGTGCGTCCGGCTGTGGATGTGATCGAAGAGGACTGCGGCGTCAAGATCATGTTCGAAGTCCCGGGAGCCAACTCCGGAAGCATCGACGTCTCCGTCGAGGACGGCGTGCTCACCATGCGGGCCGTCAGCTCCCTCACCCGCAACGGCGGTCCGATCTGCTATTACAGGGCTTTCCAGCTCTCCGACATGGTGGATGTCTCGGGCATCCAGGCCAAAACCCAGGACGGCGTGCTGACGCTGTGTCTGCCCAAGTCCGAGCGGGCGACCGTCCACAAGATCAAAGTCGAGTAAAGGCATCTCCTTTTGCCGGATCCCCCGTATCCTTCGGGACGCGGGGGATTTTTTTTCTTTCCGGTTGAAAAAAAAGCCGGCCGTGATATATTTTCCCTGACGCCGGCGGCATCACGCCGGCAGCAGGAGGGAAAAAAAATGAAGATCTGCGTGGCAGGCGACGGCGCGTGGGGCACGGCTCTGGCGATGAACGCCCTTTCCAACGGGCACGACACGGTCCTCTGGGGCGCTTTTCCGGACTATCTGGAAGAGATGCGCCGGACGGGGGAGAATTCCAAATTCCTGCCCGGCGTCCGGCTGCCGGAAAATCTGGTCTTCGAGCCGGACATGACAAAAGCCCTCACCGGAAGCGCCCTCGTCGTCTGCGCGACGCCCACCCAGTTTCTCCGGGGCGTCCTGCAAAAAATGAAGGGCCGCCTCCCCGCCGACGCGGTGATCGTCAACGTGGCCAAGGGCATCGAACTCAATACCTGGCTGCGGATCGGCGAGATCGTTTCGGAAGAGCTGGGAAAAGTCACCTACGCGGACCTCTCGGGCCCCAGCCACGCCGAGGAGGTTTCGCGCAAGGTCCCGACGGCGGTCACCGCAGCCTCCGCGGATGCCGCGGCGGCAAGATTCGTCCAGCGGGCGCTGATGAACGAGCGCTTCCGGGTCTACACCTCCGCCGACGTGGCGGGGCTGGAGCTGGGCGGCGCGCTCAAAAACGTCTTCGCCATCGCCGCGGGCATCATCGACGGCATGAGGCTGGGGGACAACCCCAAGGCCGCCATGATGACGAGGGCCATCGCCGAAATGGGCCGTCTGGGCGAAGCCCTGGGCGGCCGGCGCGCCACCTTCAGCGGGCTGAGCGGCATCGGAGACATGATCGTCACCTGCTGCAGCGGGCACAGCCGCAACCGGCACGTGGGCGAGGAGCTGGGGAAAGGCCGCGCCCTGAAGGAGATTCTCGCTGAAATGGGCATGGTCGTCGCCGAGGGCGTTCCCACGGCGAAGGGCGCGTACACCCTGGCCCGGCGGGCCGGAGCGGAAACGCCGATCATCGACGAAATTTACGCCATTCTTTATCAGGGGAAACCGGTGAAGGAGGCCATGTTCTCCCTGATGACCCGGTCCGCCCGGCCCGAAGAGGACTGAGCCGGAAGGGAGCCGCGGGGAAAAAATTTTTCGAAGGTCACGATATGAACAACTTGAGATTCGAAACGCTTCATCTGAGGGGCCGCAGGGTCGGCCCGTCGTCGTGGTTTCCCGCCCTGCGGGAACTCATCAAATCCGAGATCTCGGCCGAACTGGACGAGGACGACGGTCTTTTCATCGGCTACGGCATGTTCCGGGACGGCCTGCCCTACACGCTTCAGGACAGTTACGACACCCCCGAGGAGGAACTCGACTTCAAAGCCGCCGTGCTGGAAAACAAGTACCTGAAAGCCGTCTTCCTGCCCGAGCTGGGCGGCCGGCTCTGGTCGCTCCGCGACAAGGAAAACGGCAGGGATCTGCTGCTGGAAAACACCCGGCTCCTCCCCTGCAATCTGGGGATCCGCAACGCCTGGTTCGCAGGCGGCGTCGAATTCAACTGCGGCCGCCGCGGCCACGACGAACAGACCATGTCGCCCCGCTTCTGCGCCGTGGTCGAGACGCCGGACTTCCCCGTCCTGCGGTTCTACGAGTACCAGCGGGACCGGGGCACCCCTTTCCAGTACGACTGCTTCCTGCCGGAGGACTCCCGTTTTCTCTACATCCGGGGCCGCATTTTCAACCCGGACGACACCGTTCAGCCCATGTACTGGTGGAGCAACATGGCCCTGCCGGAAGTCCCCGGCAGCCGCGTCGTCGTTCCGGCGAAGGAGGTCTTCGCCAACTGGTACAGCGGCGGCTCCCACGCGCTGGCGAAACTTTCCCTGCCCGACGGCGAGGGCTTCGACGGGACCTATCCCGTCAATTTCGAATACGTGAAGGATCACTTCTACGACATCCCCGAAGACGTGCGGCGCTACGAATGCCTCTTTTATGAGGACGGATACGGCTTCTGCCACGTTTCCACCAAACGCCTGCGGGGACGCAAGCTCTTCGTCTGGGGGCAGTGTCAGGGCGGACGCCACTGGAACAGAAAGCTGCTGGGCCCCGGACTGGACTCCTACATCGAACTTCAGGGCGGTCTCGGCCGCTCCCAGCAGGAGTGTCTGCCCATGCCCCCCAAAACCGCCTGGGAGTGGCTGGAGGGCTACGGCTCCCTCGTCATGAAGCCGGAACAGGTCCACGGCAAGTGGGAGGACGCCGTCGGGGCCGTCACCGCCGCGCTGGACGGCAAAATCCCCGCGGCGGCCCTTGAAAACATGCTCCGCGAAACACGGGAGAGCATCGCCCTCAAGCCGGGAAAAGTCGTCGTGAAGGGCTCCGGATGGGGCGCGCTGGAGGAACTGCGCCGGGGCGGAAAACTCGCGCCCCAGCTGGACTTCGGCGCGCCGGGCCCCGAGCAGACCCCCTGGGTGGAACTTCTGCGGACGGGCCGCATGACCGAAGCGCTCCCCGCCTCCTATCAGGTCTCCGACGCGTGGTTCGAGCTGCTGAAAAAGGCCGTCCCCGGTCCCCAGGTCCACTACCATCTGGCACTGAACTATTTCCGCCGCGAGGACCGGGAACGGACCGAACGGGAACTCGCCGCCGCGGGCGATCCCGCCGACAGGCGTCATCTGCTCCACGCGTGGGCCAATCTCCTCGATCGGCAGGGGCGGCGGCAGGAATCCGCCGACATGATCCTGCGGGCCGCGCTCCTCGATCCCGCCGACACGCCCTTCGTCAAGGAGGCCCTGAAAATGCTGCTCTCTTTCGGGGAGTACGGCAAAATGTTCACCCTGCTGGACCGTCTCTCCCCCCGAGACGCCGCCCTGCCCCTCGTTCAGATGATGAAGGCCGCCGCGCTGGCTCACACCGGCCGCCCGGACGAGGCCGAAGCGATCCTGACCCGGGACGGCGGGCTGGATGTCCCCGACATCCGCGAGGGCGAAAACTCCGCCTCGCAGCTTTATATTTTCATCAAAACGGAACAGGCCCGGAATGCGGGGAAGGAACTCGATCCCGCCTCGGTCGCCGTTCCCTTCCTTCTGGACTTGCGCATGTCCGAAGGAACTTTTCAGAGAAAAGGAGAGCCGACGAAATGATCGACCGTATCCCCGTCGAAAAACTGCAGCAGATCCTCGACGATGCCGTTGCCTCGGGCGAGGAGTGCGGACTTGAGCTCGCGATCTTCCACCGGGGGGAACCCGCGGCCGATCTCCGCGCCGGATACGCCGACGCCGCGAGGACCCGCCCCGTCACGTCCGAAACGCTCTTTCCGTTGTTCTCCTCCGGCAAGGCCCTGGCCGCCACCGCTTTCCACATGCTCATGGAGGAGTCCGGCACCGCCTATACCGAAAAAGTCTCCCGCTTTTGGCCGGAGTTCACCGGGGACGGCAAGGAAGATCTCCAGATCCTCCACGTCCTGAGCCACCGCACGGGACTGCACCTCCTGCCGGGCGTTCCCGACACCTCGCCCCGGCTGGCCGACTGGCCGTACATGGTCAAAAAAATGGAACAGGCCCGCCCCCGGTGGACCCCGGGGACAAAATGCGGCTATCAGGGCATCACCTTCGCCTGGCTCCTGGGGGAACTGGCCTTCCGCATCAGCGGCGTCCCCTTTCAGGACTATATCCGGGAAAAACTCCTTCTCCCCCTCGGCGTGGAAAAACACCTCTTTTTCGGCATCCCCGAAGCCTTCGACCATGACACGGCGGAAATCGACGACAGCGCCTTCGGCGGCCGCCCCTGCTGGACGAAGAACTTCATCTCACAGGTCCCCCTGCGCCGGGGATTCATCCCCTCGGCCAACGCCATCGGGACCGCCAGCGCCGCAGCAAAAATCTTCAACGCCGTCACCCACGCCCCGCTCCTCAAGACCGAAACGCTCGAGAACGCGACGCGCCTTTTGCGCGCCCCCGACGACCCCGTGCTCCCCGGCGCCTGGGAGAAATTCGGCCTCGGCTACGTCCTCCCCTGCTGGGAGACCCGCGGAGGCGACATCTTCGGCCACGGCGGCGCCGCCGGCGCGGAACTCCTTTTCTGCAAGTCCGAAGACCTGGCCCTGTGCTTCGTCAAAAACCGCATTCTGCCCTCCCACCCCGTCCACCCCGTGCGCGACAGGATCTCCCAGGCCCTCGGCCTCCCCACCCGCTTCTGGTAAGCGGGGGGAGGGTTTTGAGAGGACGGACGGGCCGCCGCATGACAACCGGCCGCCGCGATCCGATATGCCGCCGGACGAAAATTTCCGAAAAAGACCGGAAGGGCTATTGACATCGCCTTTTATTTGATGTATAATAAATATGAAACGATATACAACGAACCTCAGGGGAACAATGAAAAGGACCAAGTACGAAGAGGTTGCGGAGAATCTGCTCCGCAAGATCAACGCCGGCGCGTACCGCGGCGGCAAACTGCCCTCCATGTCGGCGATCGCCGGAGAATACGGCGTGAATCTCCAGACGGCCAACCGGGCGGTGAAATTCCTCGAACAGCGCGGCATCGTCAGCTGTTTCACCGGCAAGAAGGGCACGGTCATCAATGCGGCGCGCGCGAAACTCACCGCCGCCGTCGCCGGCGACGGGATCTTCGTTGCCGATCAGGCCTTCGGCGGCCGGATGCGCACCCGGATCCGTTTTGTACACAACTACCTCAACAGCAAAATGCAGAACTGCTTTCAGGAGTGCGTCCGGCGTTTCACCCGGCAGTACCCCTGGACCGAGGTCGAGATCGTTCCCGTCGACACCCTCGGGCGGATCGAAAGCGGCGAGTTCCCCTGCGACACGGTCCTTCTGAGCGGACGCGACGTCCGTTCCCTCGCCCGGCGGAGAAAACTTCGGGATCTGGACGATTATCCCCGCCTCGCAGGGACCGATGAGTCCGAATTCTGCCCGGGCCTCCAGGACAGCTGCCGGTGGGACGGGACCCTTTATGCCGTCCCGTTTTCGTGGAGCGTCCCTCTGAAAGGCGAGCGCGGCGGCCGGTCGGTCTTCTCGTGGCGGGAGCCTGAACCGGTCAACGAGTCCGGCCTCTTCAACATCGGCTTCTACAGTCTCCTCTGCCTCTTTCTCGGTGAACCCTTTTCCGGCGGCTTCTTCCGGGACAAGGAAAAGGGACTGCATGAACTTCTGGAATTCATCCGCAAACTCTGCGTCTCGCCCGACGGCAAGCTCACTTTCTGGGACGATCCCGAGGCGCTCCGGAATTTCGACGCCGAAAAAGGCCGTTTCCTCTGCGGCTACTACTCCACCATCAACACGGTGATCGGCCAGGCGAAAAACTGGCGCTACGCCCCGCTGCCCCCCTATCCCGGCGGCCGGAACATCATGGCCACGGAGTGCCTCGCCGTCAGCGCCGGAACGGAAGCGTTCCCGGAATCCCTGCTCTGGCTCAAATTCCTGCAGAGCCCCGAGGCCCAGCGCGTCTTCATGGAAAGTCCCAGTTTCCTCCCCGCCCGAAAAACCCTGCTGCGGGAGATGCCCGCGGAACTGGTTTCGACGCTGGAAAAGGCGGCGGAAAACGCCGTCCAGCCCCAGTTGTCCTCCAACGGGCTCTACCGGCTTTACAGCTGTGTTTACCCGCTGCTGGAACGGTATTTTTCGGGCGAGATCCGGGAGAAACAGGTGATCCCCCGGATCCTCGAAATGCTGCGCGAAGAGATCGTTCTGGACGATTTACAGGAGAGTTTCCCTGTATGACAACGACAAAAATGAAGACCCTCCGCCGGTTCGAACCGGACATGGAGCGTTTCCCCGCCGTCGTGATCGAAAGCGACGACTGGGGCGCGGCCGAGGTCGTCCCCCGGGAAGACCTCTGCGGAGCCGTCTCGCAGCTGGCGCCCGGCGGCCCCGTCTTCTGCAAGCTGGAGAGTCCCTCCGAACTGCAGGCCCTTTACGCCGTCCTCGAAAAGCACCGGGGCAAGGACGGCATCTCCCCCGTTTTCACCGCGTTCACCTGCGTGGCCAATCCCGATTTCGCCCGCATCCGGGCCAACGATTTCACCCGCTACGAGGACACGGCCATCGACGAGGGCTTCCCCGCAGGCTGGGACGGGCGGGGGCTGCTCGAAACCTACCGCGACGGCATGAAGCGGGGCGTATGGTGTCCCGAGTACCACGCCAATCTGCACCACACCAGCCCCGCGCTGTGGTTCCGCCTGCTCAAGGAGGAGAGCCCCGCCGGGGAAAACGCCCGGAAACTCTTCGACATGAACTGCTACTGCCAGGTGACCCACCTGCCGGAGTACACCGGATACGCGCCGGACGAAATGCGCAGAATCATCGAAACGGGCTTCGGCCGTTTCGAGCGGATCTTCGGCTACCGCCCCCATGCGGCGGTGACCAGCGACGCCTTCCCCGAGACCGTGAAGATGTGGGCGCAGGCCGGAGCCCGGGCGGCCTGTCTCGTCAACTTCCGCACCAACGACGGCGAGATCGTCTATTACAGCAACAAACTTTGGAACTTTCAGGACCCCGGCGCCCGATGCGGGGACATCGACGCCGAAAAGGACATCGTCTATCTGGCCCGCAATGTCTGGTTCGACCTGGCGGGGCCGTCGTATCTCACCGGCGCCTCCGCCGAAACGGCCTTCGAAGCGGTCCAGAACAACCACCGCATCTGGCACGATCCCGCCGTCGTCCAGATGCACCGGGTGAACTTTTCGGCCTATCCGGCAAGTTCCGCAGGTCCCCGGCTCGCGGAGCTGGATAAATTCCTCGGCATGCTGGAGTCCCGGGGCGTCTATTACCTGACCACCGGGGAGCTGGCCGATCTTTATTACCGGGGCTGGTCGAAAAGGGAGGTCCCCGGGGGCACTCTGATCCGCAAATGGAGCGTCTGCGATATCTTTTCCGCGGAGGCGACCGATCTCGACAACGGCAAAACGGTCGAACTCGAACCGAAAATAACAGGCAATTTCCTATTGCACCAACAGAAAGGAGCAGCGTATGAAACAATCGGATCTTCTTTGTGACGCCGCGGGCGGACGGGAACGGGGGCACACGCCCCGGGAGGCGCGCCGTTTCACCCTGATCGAGCTTCTGGTCGTGATCGCCATCATCGCCATACTGGCCGCGATGCTCATGCCGGCTCTCCAGCAGGCCCGGGAGGCCGGCAAGGAGATCTCGTGCAAGAACAACATGGTCCACGTGGGCAAGGCGACCGAGATGTACTGTTCCGACAACCGCGAGATATTCGTGCCCCGCAAGGCGACGTGGGCTACAAGCGACGGCAGGGCGTGGGGCCGGCTCCTCTGGGACGGAAAATATTTCGCCTCCTACCCGGTCTGGCCGAATCCGGGCAACAAGACCTACCAGCAGTGGCAGATACGCGCCATGGAGTGTCCGGCCGAGAACCGCCAGAGGATCGCCTCGACCAACATGAACCACGTCAATGTCCAGCTCAACGGCACCTACGATTTCGCGATCAACATGAACACCCATCCCGTCCTTCCGGGGACCCCCGTCTCCCGAACGAAGCTCCGGCTCCCCTCGACCACCATGCAGATCATGGACGCCCAGGACGCCTGGATCCAGTACAATCTGCCCGGCAACGCAAAACTCCGGCACGGGAGCCGGTACAGCGTCCTCTATGAAGACGGCCACGGCGGCAGCGTCGATGCCGGTCATCTCGTTTTCGGCGGCGGCTCGGCGGCTTACGGCGTCCCCTACTGGGCGTCCACAAGTTCTTCCGTCAAGGCGAGATTCTGGAAAGATTAGAACAAACCGAGGAAACCTTTTCAAAAATGAAGATATCCGTTTTTTCCCTTTCCCTTGCGTTTCTCTTTCTCCTTCCCGAAGCGCAGGCCTTCGATTTCGCGCAGAACGGCAGGACGTTCACCGTTTCCGGCAAAAGGATCGAGCTCACCGTGCGCGACGCCGCGGTCGTCGGGGTCGTCAACAAAGAAAACAAATTCAAGCTCACCTCTCCCGAAAACACGGTCGATATGTACGTCTCGGGATTGGGCAACATGACCGGCAACGTCAAGGAGCTCTCCCGGACCCATTTCCCCTGGGGTGAGCCCGTCATCAAGCAGAACAGAAAGCGCCAGAAGTCCCCCGTCTACGGCAAACCCTGCGCGCAGAGCAAGATCGAGGTCAAAAAGGGAAATGACGGCGTCTCCGTCACCTGGAGAGGGCTGGACTTCAACGGCGATTTCCAGAAGGACGACTTCATCACGCTGACCTTCTCGGAGGACGCTTCCGGCGCCGTGAGCGTCCGGCGGCAGGGCGGCGGCCGGGCCGGGGTCTTCGGGATCGGCGTCCCCGTGAAAAACCTTCCGCCCGACGGCATGGTCTACTTGCCCAGCTTCGGCGGAATGGAGTACGCCGCAAGCTCTCCCGATGAGGAATTCATCAGTCTTCAGGACACCTCGCTCTTCATCGAGGCCCCGCTGATGATCTACGTCAGACAAGACAACGCCTTCGGCATGTGGGTCGAGGACGCGACCTTCCGCCCCTATTTCGGGATGATGGAACGGAACAAAAAGGGCTGCGCCATGGTCCTCGAGGGGCAGAACATCATCCCCTACGAGCCGCAGAAGGCGATCGACGCCCCGGCGGTCAAGTTCGACGTCTTCGGCGATTCCAGCTGGATCGCCGCCGCCCGCCCCTACCGGAACTGGTATCACAAGGCCTTCGCGAAGGAGCTCGCCATCCGCGACGCCAAAAGCTGGGCCGACGACATCTACGTCATCGCCGACGGCGGCAACAGCGCGCCGGGATTCCAAAACCTCCTCAAGTATTTCAAAAAGGAAAACGTCCTCATCCAGATC
>Ga0310696_10011171_pt1 | contig 10254 bp, 5 predicted proteins | sample AusTroGonzalo_MG_4_FD_203885 | JGI IMG/M metagenome (GOLD analysis project Ga0310696, IMG submission 203885) | Bovine rumen microbial communities from tropical cattle in Woodstock, Queensland, Australia - Gonzalo_02 (v2) (version 2) | ecosystem: Host-associated > Mammals > Digestive system >... | reverse complement strand
TCTGCACCACCGACCGTGAGCGCAAGGACGCCCTGGCCGAGCTCGAGCCGTTCATCAAGGCTTCCGTCAAGAGCACCCTCAAGGTGATGGACGGCAAGCCGGTGGTGTTCCGTCTGCTCGACCCGCCGCTCCACGAGTTCGTCCCGACCACCAAGGAGAAGACCGCCGAGGTGGCCAAGGAGCTGGGTATCAGCGCCGCTGAGGTGACCCGCCGTGGCGAGAGCCTGCACGAGGTCAACCCGATGATGGGTCTGCGCGGCGTGCGTCTGCACGTGGCCTACCCGCTCATCGCCGAGACGCAGTACCGTGCCATCTTCACGGCTGTGGCCGAACTGACCCGCGAGGGCTTCCACCCGCAGCCGGAGATCATGATCCCGGTCACGGTGTCCGCCCGCGAGCTGGGCTTCCAGCGCGCCATCTGCGAGCGCATCAAGGCTGAGGTCGAAGTGGCCAACGAGATGATCATCCCGTACAAGTTCGGTACGATGATCGAGATCCCGCGCGCTGCCCTGACCGGCGACCGCATGGCCCGTACCGCCGAGTTCTTCTCCTTCGGTACGAACGACCTCACCCAGATGACCTTCGGTTTCTCCCGCGACGACGTGGGTACCTTCATGGGTAACTACCTCGGCCACAAGATCCTCGATAACGACCCGTTCCAGACCATCGACACCAAGGCTGTCGGCAAGCTGGTCGAGATCGGTATCCAGGGTGGTCGCGCCCGTCGTCCGGAGCTGAAGTGCGGCGTCTGCGGCGAGCACGGCGGCGACCCTGACTCCATCGCCTTCTTCAACAAGATCGGCGTGGACTACGTCAGCTGCTCCCCGTTCCGTGTGCCTATCGCGCGCCTCGCTGCGGCTCAATCCGCCATCAAGCAGTCCGAGTAGACTCGGCCTGCTTGACGCCTTCGGCGCTTATGACGGGGGAGGTTTCCCCCGAAACCCCCTCGGTCGCTTCGCTCCGAAGCGTCCATGAAAAAAGGCCTGGAAGTAAATCGCTTCCAGGCCTTTTTCTGTCATTCGCCGACTTGATCGGCGAATCTCCGGTTATTTGACGATCACGACGACGTTGTCGATGCCGAGGCGGACGCGGAGCCACTGCTCGATCCGCTCGCGCCCCTCCTCCTGCAGGGGCTGGACGCTGTGGACGATGGCGACGACGGCGGCGGAAGCCTGGCCGTCGGAAGCCTCCACGCGCTGGCCGCGGGTGAGCGTCACCTCGGTCACGCCGTCATACTGGGCGGCGATTTCCCGGGTGATCAGCTCGGAAGGCAGCTGCTGCGCCTTGTAGAATTCGATGGCCGTCGAGAGCGAATCCACCTGACCCTTCAGGCGGCGGATCTCCTCGTTGTGGCCGTCCATCAGGCCGCGGATGAGCTCGGACTCGGACATGATTTCATTCTGGTAGGCGGCATCCTCATGGATGACGATCTGGGTCCGCGTGATGCCGACTTCCTCGGCGTTGAGGTAGAGCCGCTCCCGGGCGGAGGATTCCAGTTTCTCGCCGGCCAGGTACAGTTCGAGGGTGGAGGGCTTGCTCTCGATGTTGGCGTGATAGTCGTAGATGATGCTCTTGCCCAGGTTCTTGTTCTGCTCGACGAGCAGGCGGGCGCTGCGGGCGAAATTGTTGTCCCGGATCATCTCCATGGCCGAGAACACGCTCGGGACCAGGAGGAGGATGAGGATCAGGGTGATCCAGCGTGCGCTGCGCCGGCTCTTGAGCTCATCTTCGCCCACGGGGGTGAAGTGCAGCAGGTAGCGGACCGAGACGAAGGTGGCCAGGGTGATGAAGACGGTGTTGATGATGAAGAGGTAGAAGGCGCCGACGATGAAGTGCCAGTCCAGGTGCGAGAGGCCGTAGCCTACCGTACACAGCGGCGGCATGAGGGCGGTGGCGATGGCCACGCCCGGAATCACGGTGCCGCCCTTCTCCTTGCGGGAATTCTCCAGGATGCCGGCGAAGCCGCCGAACAGGGCGATGAACACGTCGTAGAGCGTCGGGTTGGTGCGCGCCAGCAGCTCGGTCTGGTGCTCCAGCTCGAGCGGGGAGACCAGGTAGAAGAGGGTGGAGGCGAGGATGCTGATCACCACCATGACGGCGAAATTCTTGAGCGCTTCCTTGACCAGCGCGGTGTCGTTGGTGCCCAGGCCCAGGCCGAATCCGAGGATCGGACCCATCACCGGGGAGATGAGCATGGCGCCGATGATCACCGGGATGGAATTGAGGTTGAGGCCCACCGACGCGATGATAATCGCGCACGCGAGAATATAGACGTTGGGACCGCGGAAATGGATGCCGTTGCGGATGTTGATCGCCGCTGCATCTACGTCCACGTGGTCCCGCATGTTGACCAGAATCCTGAGAAATCGAGAAAACTTGTTCATACCGCTATTCTTTGTCGTACAAATATAAGGATATAATTGTTATATTTGTAGATGCTGAATAACCAAAACACACCCACGATATGGCAAAGAAACAGACGAACGGTTATCCCTGGAAATTCTGCTCCCTGGGTGGAGTAGTCCGGGTGAACATCACGTCGGGCGAGGACATCGCCCATCTGGGCGAGCTGGACCAGAAACTCTGGACGGTCCTGAGCTGCCCGACGAAAGATCTGGAATTCGAAGAGCAGACGCTGAAACTGATCGATGCCGACGGCGACGGCCGCGTCCGGGTGGACGAAGTCGTTGCGGCCGCACAGTGGCTGACTTCCGTCGTGAAGGACAAGGATGCCATCCTGAAGGGCGACAGCGTGTTGAAGCTCGACGGCATCAACACGGACTGCGAGGCTGGGCAGAAACTCCTCGGCTCCGCGCAGCACATCCTGAAGAACCTCGGCCTGGACAAGGACGAGATCAGCGTGGCGGATGCATCCGACAGCGTGGCCATTTTCAAGGATACGAAATTCAACGGCGACGGCGTGATCACGCCGGTCTCCGCCGACGACGAGGCGCTGAAGGCGCTGATCGCCACCATCGCGGAGAAGGCCGGTTCCACCCCCGACCGCAGCGGCGAGGTCGGCATCACGGCCGAGCACGTCGAGGCGTTCTACGCCGCCCTGGCGGAGTATGCCGCCTGGCAGGACGCTGCCGAGGCCGGCAAGAAAGAGATTTTCCCGTATGGGGAGAACACTGCAGCCGCCCTGGCCGCCTGCGAAGTGCTGAAGGACAAGGTGGCCGACTACTTCATGCGCTGCAAGCTCATCCGTTTCGACGATGCCGTGACGGCCGCCGTGGACGTGTCCGTCGACCGGCTGGGCGCCATCAGCGACAAGAACCTCGCGACGCAGTCCGAGGAGATCTCGTCCTGTCCGCTGGCGCGACCGACAAAGGACGCCGTCCTCCCGTTCGACGCCATCAATCCGGCCTGGCAGGCGCAGTTCGCTGCGGTCAAGGCCCTGGTGCTGGATGTCGATTTCCCGAAGGCGAAAGGCATCACCGAGGCCCAGTGGGCGGAGGTGCTCGCGAAGTTCGGTGCCTATCAGGCCTGGATGGCCGACAAGAAGGGCGCTTCCGTGGAGGCCCTCGGCCTGGAGGAGGTCAAGGCCCTGCTGAAGGCCGACCGCAAGGCGGAGCTGCTCGCGCTGCTCGAGCAGGACAAGGCCCTCGAGGCGGAGTCCCTGTCGATCGACGACGTGAAGAAGCTCATGCTCTACTATCGCGATTTCGCGAAGCTGCTTCGCAACTATGTCCTCTTCACGGACTTCTACGGCCGCGCGGACGGTACCCGCGGCATCTTCGAGGTCGGCAAGCTCTACATCGACGAGCGCTGCTGCGACCTCTGTATCAAGATTACCGACATGGGTGCGCACGCCGACATGCCCAAGCTCAGCGGCATGTTCCTGCTCTACTGCAAGTGTACCTCCAAGACCAAGGGCGAGACGATGGACATCGTGGCCGTGATGACCGACGGCAAGACCGACGACCTCCGTCCCGGCAAGAACGGCCTGTTCTATGACCTGGACGGCGGCGACTGGGATGCCGTGATCACCAAGGTGGTCGAGAACCCGATCAATCTGAAGGAGGCCTTCTGGAGCCCCTACCGCAAGGTGGCGCGCTTCGTTTCCGAAAAGATCGACAAAGCGGCAGCCGAAAAGGATGCTGACGCGATGGCCAAGCTGACGGCCGTCGCGGACACCAAGCCGGGCGATGCGCCCAAGCAGCCGTTCGACATCGCCAAATACGCCGGCATCTTCGCGGCCGTCGGCATGGCCATCGGCGCCATCGGCGCTGCACTGGGCCTGATCGGCGAATCGCTCAGCAAGATGCCTTGGTGGAAGATCCTCGTCGTGATCGCCGCCGTGATGCTTCTCATCTCCGGCCCCGCCTGCTTCATCGCCTGGCGCAAGCTGCGCAAGCGCAACCTGGGCCCGGTGCTCAACGCCAACGGCTGGGCCATCAACTCCAAGGTCCTGGTCAACGTCCTCTTCGGCAAGAAGCTGACCAGCGTGGCCAAGTACCCGAAGCTCAAGCTCAAGGATCCGTATGCCAAGCGGACGCCCTGGTGGCGCAAGTGCCTGCGCTGGCTGCTCATCCTGGCGGTCGTCGCCTTCGGCGTCGCCTACTTTACCGACAACCTCGGGTGGATGGGCATCGAGCGCAAGGCGAAGACCGAGCAGGTCGAAGCCGCGCCGGCTGCAGAGGAAATTCCGGCCGCGGAAGAGGTAGTTCCGGAAGCAGCCGAAACCGCCGAATAGCATGGAGAAATCGAAGTTCTTCTCCCGCGAAAAGGCCAATGTCGGCCTGTTCTGTGAAGTCTTCCCGCCCGTGATGGACGGCGTGTCCGTCTGCATGGAGAATTATGCCTACTGGCTCCAGAAGAAGGTGGGCGGCGTGGCCGTGGTCACGCCCCACGTCCCGAAGGCGGACTACAGCGTGCATGAGTATAAGGTCTTCGACTACATGTCCATTCCGGTGCCCAAGCGGCGCCCGTACATGACCGGCATTGCGGCGTTCGACCCGACCTACCTGGCCAAGATCGCCACGACGCGCTTCAAGATCGTGCACGCGCATACGCCTTTTTCCGCCGGTTCGGCGGCGCTGAGCATCTCCCGGGCGCAGAAGATTCCGCTCGTGGCCACGTTCCACTCCAAGTACCGCGACGACTTCAGCAAGATCCTGCCGAGGCTGGTCGTGGATATGATGATTGACTCCGTCGTGGACTTCTTCGAGCGCGCCGACCTGGTCTGGGTGCCGCAGGAGTCCGTGATCGACGTGATCCGCGAGTATGGTTACAAGGGCCACGTGGAGGTGATGGACAACGGCTCCGACCTCGTGGCGGACTATCCCGAGAAATACTTCGTGGAGGCCCGGCAGCGGCTGGGCATCGCCCCGGAGGAGTTCGTGCTGCTCTTCGTCGGCCAGCACGTCTGGCAGAAGAACCCGCAGCTGACCATCGAGGCGCTCTCGCGCCTGGAGGACGTTCCTTTCAAGATGTTCTTTGTCGGCAACGGCTATGCCGCCGAGGAGATGAAGGCCATGGTCAGCGAGAAGGGCCTGGACGGCAAGGTGACCTTCGTGGGCACCATCACCGACCGGGCGAAGATCGTCGATTACTACGCCGCCTCCGACCTGTTCGTCTTCCCGTCGCTCTACGACAACGCGCCGCTCGTCGTACGCGAAGCGGCGGCCCTGCATACGCCTTCCGTGATGGCCATCGGCTCCACGGCCGCGACCATCCTCCAGGATGGGGAGAACGGCTTCCTCGTGGAGAACGATCCGGATAAATTGGCGCAGCTGCTGCGCGAGCTGATTCATGATCCTGAGCGCGTGCATCGCGTGGGCGTGCAGGCGTCCAAGACCATCGTCCGCTCGTGGGAAGACTGTGTGGAAGAAGTGATCGACCGCTACAATGCGCTGCTGCGCAGCCGCGGCCTGCCGCTCATCGAACGTCCAGCGTAGCCTGCGCCGAGACGGCCTCGCCCCGGGCGCTCAGCCCTTCCGCAACCACTTCGAAACGTCCGCTGTAGGCGGGCGTTTTGCATTCCAGCTCCACGCTCTCGCCCGGGGCGAGGGTCAGCAGCGGATGCCAGTAGAGCGTCTGTCGGTAGTCCGGGTAGTCGCTGCCGGCGCGGGTGCAGGTGTAGGCCATGGGCAGGGCGCAGCCCTGGAAGTCCGCGATGCGGACCTGGCTGTCGAACTGCATCGAAGGGAGCGTACCCTTGTAGGTGACGAAATTCGCCACGCCCGGGAAGCTCCGGACGCCAAGCAGGTAGTTGTCCGTGTAGATGTCGATGGATTTCACCAGCAGCGGGTCGTAGTCGAGGATCTTCGCGTGGTCGAGGACCGGGATGCCGTCCAGCAGGACGAGGGCGCTTCCGCGCGGGAAGTAGTAGTTGCCCAGGTAGTCCGGCAGCCAGACCTGGAGGCCCCGCGTGCCGTTCATGCGCCGCACGCGCATCTCCGGGATGAATTCGATGAAGAGCTCCTCCATGACGGGGAAGCGGGTGTAGTCGTCGAGGGTGTAGCGCGTGCGATCACGCTCGTCGAAGATGCGGTGCATCCGGGCGGGCAGGGCCGCGTAGAGGGTGTCGGCGTCGAAATTCTTCTCCAGCTGCATGCCCAGGCCCCGCAGCTCGAGCTGGCTGGCCCAGCCGGCGTACAGCGGCAGCGTCGGGACGTCGCCGGCGGGCAGGTTGCGGAAGGGGCTGATCAGCTCCAGATGGCAGGCCTGGTCGGGTTCGAGACCTTCGATTTCCAGAAAGACTTCCCGGTCGCCGTAGATGTTGGAGGTGAAGAAGGTGACCGTGCCGTCTGCGGCGATGGATTCGGTATAGACGTTCTCGCCGGAGCCCGGCGAGGAGATGAAGGCGTACTTTTCGGTGAGCGTGCCGGCGGGGAGGTTGTCCGCACCCACGACGCGGGCGCGGATGATCTCTCCCTCGTATTCGGGCACGACGCTCTCGTCGAAGCCCCGGGCGGCGGGCAGGGCGCGGACTTCGCGGACGAAGTCGGCGATGTGCTTGCCCTGCGGCGCAGGGATGCCGTCGTCATGGCGGACGCTGAGGCTGAAGCTGATGGCCTCCGCGCCGTCGTTGGTCAGGCGGATGCGCGTGGAGCCGGCGGGCGCGGCGCTGCCGGCGTCGAGGTGCAGCGCGCCGGCCGACGGGGTGGCCGTCGCGGCGATGGGGGCCTCCGGAACAATCTGGACGCCGCCTTCGACGCGGTCGGTGCTGAAGGTGTTGAAGACGGACAGCGTCCGGATGCCGGAGAGCGGGTCGAAGCCCTCCTCCGAGGCGCCCAGCTGGGTGTAGGCCAGGAGCTTGTAGTTGCCGGTGGGCAGGGTGGTCGGCAGGGCGAGGAAGCCTGCGCCGCGACCGCCGTCCAGGGCGATCTTGGCCGTCTGGACCATGCCGGTCGCGGAATGGAGCTCCACGTAGGCCGTTTTGCTGAAGGCGGAGAGCTGACCGGTTCCTGCATCCAGGCACCAGGCGGACAGCCAGACCCGGTCGCCGGCCACGTAGACCTCGCGGTCCGTGGAGAGGTACACGCGCTCACGCAGCCGCTCCGCACCCTGGAGGGTCAGCAGCGGCAGCAGGAAGAGGATATATATCAATAAGAACTTTTTCATACGGGTGCTTTATCTGTGGTCGTTCGGCCAGTCTTCGGGTTTGGTCTTGGTGCCGCCCAGCTGGCGGCAGTCGATGCAAATGTTCAGGGCCCACATGTAGTGGGTCGGCTCCAGACCCGCGGTTTCGTAGATGGCCTGGTAGGGGAGATAGCCATGCTTATACCAGTAGTCCATGGAGTCCAGCTGGTTGACGGAGACCTTCTCGTCGAAGCGCTCAAAGAGCCTGCCCGGCACGTAGTAGCCGGCCACGCTGTTGTCATAGTACATCGAGGCCTCGGCCTGGACGGCGGCGTTGAGGTAGCCCATCACCTGGACCGTCGGGTCCGAGATGCAGTGCACGTTGCTCGACATCTCGCTGGGCGTCGGGGAGAAGATGGATCCCTGCCCCTCGGAGTTCTGCTGCATGTTGTACCAGTAGTTGTAGGCGTTCTCGCTCATGCCCTCCAACTTAACATCGATGCGGTACATCACCTGCAGGCGCTTGTTGTCCAGGGGGATGGTGTAGAAGGCCAGCTCCTCGAAGCGGTCCTCCGTCTGGTTGGCCGTCGAGAAGATGTTGATCTGGGAGGAGTTGGCGGAATTCCAACAGTAATACAGGGTGGCCCCCTCGTAGTAGTCGACCTGCTTGAGCTGCGGCTTGTACTCGAACCAGGTGGGGATGTCGCTGTGGTATTCCCAGGTCTCGGAGAAGCTCCAGCGGAAGTGGTGCGAGCCGTTGCAGTGCATGCTCAGGCCGATCCAGAGCTCGCCGTAGTCCGGGTGGTGGCTGTAGGTGAGGCCGTCAATCGTCGGCGCGGGCATCGGGGTCAGCCAGTCGGACTCGAAGACGTTGGCGGTCTGCCCGCCTACGTTGTGCGTCTCCAGGTGGAGGCGGTAGCGCTGGCCTTCTTTCAGCGAGCGGGTGTCGAAGGTCAGCTGGCTGGTGCCGCCACCCTCGATCCGGGTGCCGTCTTCGCCCTCGACGTAACCGGTGGCGAGGACGGGAGCCGTTTCGCTGTCCTCCGTGCCGAAGGGGCGCACATAACTCAGGTTGACCTGGGTGATGCCGCCGACGTGGATGTCGCCCTCGACGACGAGGGGCAGTTCGCCGTCCTGCTTGAGATCAACCTCGTACGGATACACACAGGCGGCTGCGGCAAGCAGCGTGGCGGCCAGGGCCGCGATGCGGGAAAGATATTTCGTAGCCATCAGAATTTCAGGTTGAGGTTGATATACGGGATCGGGCAGGCGAAGACGGAGAGCATGTAGCTGTCCGTCCCGTTGAAGAAGATCGAGTAGGCGTTCTTGCGTGCGGTCACGTTGTAGACGCCGATGGTCCAGGACATGTGCGAGAACTGCTTGAGATAATGGCCGGGCTCGATGTTGATGGCGAGGTCCAGGCGGAAGTAGTCCGGGATGCGGTAGGTGTTGCGCTCCGAGTAGGCGATGCGCCAGCCGCCGCCGTATTGGAAGGTGCCGATGGGCAGCGTGACGGGGCGTCCGGTGGCGTAATCGACGTTGGCGGAGATGGAGAAGCGGTGGGTGAACTTGTAGTTCCCCGTGAGCTTGAACTCGTGCGGCTTGTCGTGCGGCGCGTTGTACCAGGCGCCGCCGTTGATGGTCTCCACCCCGCGGTCTTCCATCTCGCGCAGCAGCGAGCGGGAGTAGGAGTAGGACAGCCAGCCGGTGAGCTTGCCGGAGGTTTTCTTGACCATGAATTCCACGCCGTAGGCCTTGCCGTAGGTCTCCACGAGGTCGTCGGCGAGGTGGTCGTTCATCAGGGTGGTGGCGCCGGACTTGTAGTCGAGCTGGTGCGCGGTGCGCTTGTAGTAACCCTCCAGGGTCAGGTCGACGGTGCCGTTCGCGACGGTCCAGTACAGGCCGGCGGCGGCCTGCCAGCCGGTCTGCGGCCGGATGCGGTCGGAGGACAGCTGCCAGGTGTCGATCGGGGAGATGGAGGAGGTGTTGGAGATGAGGTGGATGTGCTGGCTCATCGTGTTGAATCCGGCCTTGAACGAGAGGTTGTCGCGGAAGGAATACTTGCCGGACAGGCGGAACTCGGGCGTGAGGTAGAACTTGGCGGGATTCAGGGCCAGCAGGCCGCTCAGGCGGACGCCGGCCTCGAGGGTCAGCGCGGGCGTGACGGTCCAGCTGTCGCTGGCGAAGATGGCGGGCTCCACGGCCTGCTGGCGGTCGAGCGACCAGCGCTTGACCAGCGATTCGCCGGAGTAAAGCGGCGCCATGATGCCGGGCATCAGGTTGTAGTAGGTGGTGTTGAGGCCGAACGACAGGTCGTGGGCGTCGGCCACCGTGTAGCGGAAGTTGGCTTTGACGAAGCCCTGGCGGATCTTGGTGTCCACGCTGTAGCCGGACTTCTGGTTCTCGCCCAGGCTGTTCTCCAGCCGGGCGCCGTACTGGTCGTAGCCCGCGACGGTCGTGAGGTTGAGGCGGCTGCCCAGGCGGCTGCGCCATTTCACGGACGCGTTGAGGTTGGCGTAGCGGAAGGCCGGGTCACGCGAGAAGTCGAAGCCGTCGCGCGACCAGTAGAAGTAGGCCTGGAGCGTATTGTTCTCATCGATCTTGTGGGTCAGGGACGCGTTGATGTCACTGAAGGAGGCCCGTCCGCCGGCGTACTCGCTGGTCTTGGGCAGCAGGTTCAGCATCCAGTTGGAATAAGTGGTGCGCCCGCCCAGCAGGAAGGTGGTC
>Ga0310696_10011170_pt1 | contig 10254 bp, 8 predicted proteins | sample AusTroGonzalo_MG_4_FD_203885 | JGI IMG/M metagenome (GOLD analysis project Ga0310696, IMG submission 203885) | Bovine rumen microbial communities from tropical cattle in Woodstock, Queensland, Australia - Gonzalo_02 (v2) (version 2) | ecosystem: Host-associated > Mammals > Digestive system >... | reverse complement strand
GGTATACAGCGATTGGAGCGAATGCAAAGAGACTCCGCGTGAAACAAAACCTTGCACTGCCAGTGGTACAAGTTGCGGCGGATATCAATATCGCAACGGTACATGTAATTCCGAAGGAACGGCTTGGAACTATAGCAGCGGTTACGGAACCTGCAACTATACGGCTCCAACCTGTCCGGACGGCTTGTACGACGAAGCAACCAAGAATAGCGATACTAAGAATACGTATGCACCGGCAGTTACACTGTGTAATGGAGCTACATGCTACGTAAAATACAATCCGAAGTGTGCTGATGAAGGTCTGTTTGATACTTGCTCAGATTCTTGCGAAGGCAACAACAAGGTAACTTGTACGGCAGTAAACTACTACGGTAAGACTTGCTACAAGAAAACTAAGACAAGTTGTTCGGCCGGATATAACTGCTCTGGCAACAATAATTGCGTTGCAAGCGGTTGTAGCGGGGCAATTCCGAGCGGTAAGTATTGTCAGATCACTGATTACGGCTCCGGATCCGGAGAATGCAATACGACAGAGAACTACTTCACGAATATGACAGGTGAGTATGCAGATCTCGGACAAATTAATCAGTTGGACATTGAGGGTCTCGGAACAGTATACTTCAGCTCGAATAATATTAAAGGCTGGTTTAATACAAACAACTGGTGTAAGGCTATCGGCAAGAATTTGCTGAGAGAAGAAGATATACCTGATAAGTATACTCTAATGAGACAGATTGCAGATATTAACGGAGGTTTGTACAGTTACTTTGATTCTGATGTTCCGTTTGCCTGTAAAGGATACAGCTATTGCTACAAGTGTGGAAGCAAGCCTAGCGCCGGTAGTGCGAATGTTCGTAATCACTACTCCACAGGCGACCGTGCGGTATGTAAGTAAGGTTTTTATTCTCAAGTAATTTTACTGAGAGAAGACCGAATTAAACTCAAAATAAATAACAAAAAAGGCGGGTGGATTTATCCCGCCTTTTTTGTTGTTCTAAATTTCATGCCCCAAAATGATAATAATAACGTCACCCCTCGTTTTCGGCAGAAAACGTCAAGAGAGTTGCTGCTTCTTATAACGGGATAACAATATGGTAATCCATTTTATTAACATCGTTTTTTATTGCTGAAGACCAGGAATGCCTTGATATATGCTACTTATAAGACTATCCCAAAAGTAATATTACCATTTTGTTAATTGTTTTTTAGGAAAAAATATGTTCATATAAATGCATAATGTTGTATACATTATTTGAACTAAATAAGGAGAAAAACAATGAAAATTAATGAATCAGGTCGTTCAATGATCGAAATGCTCGGCGTTTTGGCGATTATCGGTGTATTGTCTGTGGGCGGTATTGCCGGTTATTCCAAAGCTATGAGCAAATACAGAACAAATAAGGCAATCGACCAAGCTACAATGTTGATTACCAATATTCGTACCATGTTTGCACAACAGCAATCTTATGCTGATTTGAATAACTCTCGTGCCGTTAACTTGGCATTGGTTCCGGAAGAAATGATTGTTAATCCGGGTACTTCTATGTCAGATAGCGATTCCAGAAGATTACGTAACGTATTCTCCGGCGAAGTTGTTGTTCGTAACTCCCCGATTGATGCTTTGGATGCCAGCGGTGATGATGCTCCTAGTGCGGACAATCCTAATCCGACCACTAAAGGTCAGGGCGCATTTATCGTAACCTTCTATGGTTTGTCTCGTGATGCTTGTATTCAAATTGCTACCAGTGACTGGGGTGCGGGTTCTTCTTCCGGTTTGGTAGGTATGCATATTTGGAACGCTTCGGATGCAACCGGTGTGGCCGGTGGTACGGGTGCCAGTGCTACCAAAGGATATGATGATGATAAAGCCGATGGTATTTATAAGAACGGTTTGACGGAAACTAATGATGGTACGTATGCTGTTCCTGGTGACAGCACTTACAAAGTTCCGTTCACGGTTGTACAAGCTCAAGCTGCTTGTTCTTGTACCAACAAGACTACATGTGCCGTTACTTGGAAGTACTTCTAATTAACAGTATATTGGGTAAGATTAAGGAGCGCCTCATTCGGGCGCTCTTTTTGTATATACAACATCAATAAAGTCATGCCTCCAAATCGTCAGATTTGGTCAAGGTATCTACCGCTTCTTGTAATATAAAGGAATTTGAAGATCCCTTGACCTCGCTGTCGCTCAGAGGGATGACAATAAAAAGTATTTCGCTCGGAGGGATGACCGGGTTATAGACATACAGTGCCGTGCGAGGGATGACTTTATTAATATTACTCTGATAACTGATTTTTAATCCGCAACTTAATGTTGACAAGCAAAACCGGCAATTATAATAATACGGGTAAGGTATAGAATTAGGAGAATAGTATTGAAACATAATAAAGCCGATAATGTAGATGGCTGGCTGATTATTGATAAACCGCAAGGCATGACCTCTACGCAAGTTGTCGGTAGAACCCGTTATTTGTTGCACGCCAATAAAAACGGACATACCGGAACATTAGACCCGTTTGCTACCGGAGTGTTGCCGATTGCTTTCGGAGAAGCTACCAAGTTGGTATCGTACGTTACCGACGGCAAAAAGGAATATGAATTCGTACTCAAATGGGGTGAACAGACCTCAACCGATGATATAGAAGGAGAAGTCGTAGCAACAAATCCCAAAATTCCGGCCAAAGCGGAAATTTTGGCGGCTTTACCGCATTTTATCGGCAAGATAAAACAGATTCCCCCGATTTATTCGGCGATAAAAATTAACGGGCAAGAAGCTTATAAATTGGCGCGTAAAGGACAAGAGGTGGAAATTCCGGAACGCCAAATAGAAATTTATGCTCTTGAATTGCTTGAAGAACGCGCCGATTCGGCGAAATTCAGAGTGGAATGTTCCAAGGGAACTTATGTTCGTACTTTGGGTCATGATTTGGCGATTCATTTAGGTACGGTTGGACATTTGATGGAGCTCAGACGTACAAAATGCGGAATTTTTACGCTTGAAAATAAAATTTTGCTGGATTCTTTGGAAAAAATGGAGTATTTAGATGAACGACGGAAGTCTCTTCTGCCGATAAAAACGTCTCTGCGCGACATCGCGGAGATTGCTGTTTCGGTCGAAGATGCAATCAAATTAAGCCACGGACAAGGCTTATCGCCGAAGAATTATCGGGATTTTTTACCGGGTTCTTTGGCAGTTGTTACGTCTGCTGATTGTTTGATTGCGCTGGTGCGGATTGATGAACGTAAAATTTCACCGATTCGCGTGTTTCAAAATAATATTAAAAAGGAAATAAAAGATGTCGATTAACAGTGAAATTAAAAAAGAAATCGTAGCTAAATACGGTGCTAATGAAAATGATACCGGTTGTCCGGAAGTTCAAATTGCTATTTGGACTTACAGAATCAACTCTTTGATTGAACACTTCAATGTTCATAAAAAAGATTTGCATTCTCGTTTGGGCTTGATGAAGATGGTTAGCCGTCGTCGTCACTTGCTGGATCACTTGAAGAGTGTTAGCGAAGAAAGATATCAGGCTATCATTAAAAAGTTAGATTTACGTAAGTAATATAACGAAAAAATACGGGGTTGCGTATGGACGCAACCCCTAAAAAATCCCGATGCCTGGTCGGGTGAGGTTTAAAAAGATGTTTAGAAAGGAAAGAAAAATATGATAGAATTTAAAACATGCCGCAAAGAAATGGAATGGGGCGGCCGTAAGTTAATATTAGAAACAGGTAAGATTGCCAGACAGGCGACCGGAGCGGTTGTGGCAACGTATGGTGAAACAGTGGTTGTTGCAACGGTGGTTGCCGCTAAAGAGGTAAAGGCAGATCAGGATTTCTTTCCTTTAACCGTCAATTATCAGGAAAAATACTATGCTACCGGTAAAATTCCGGGCGGATACGTAAAGAGAGAAGGTAAGCCTTCGGAACGCGAAATTTTGATTTCTCGTCTTATTGACAGACCGATTCGTCCGTTGTTTCCGGATGCTTTCAAAAACGAAGTACAAATTATTTGTACGGTTCTTTCTCATGACCAGAAAAATGATTCCGACGTAGTATCAATGGTAGCCGCTTCGGCTGCTTTGGCTGTTTCGGGAATTCCGTTTATGGGACCGATCGGAGCTGCTAAAGTAGGATACAAAGACGGTGCTTATATATTAAACCCGAGCATTGAACAACAAGCAACTTCCGAGTTGGAATTAACGGTTGCCGGTACCGAAGAAGGTGTTTTGATGGTGGAATCCGAAGCTAACGAGCTTTCCGAAGAAGTGATGCTCGGTTCGGTTATGTTCGGATTTGAAAGCTTCCAAGACGTAATTAAATTGATTAAAGAATTGGCTGCTGAAGCCGGTAAAGAAAAATGGGAAGTTCCGAGTTTTCCGGAAGAATATACCAACTTAAGCAATCGTATTTTGAAAGATTTCGGTGATAAATACAATGAAGCTTTCAGCATTACCGATAAGCAAGAACGCGCTACGGTTTTGGGACAATTGGCCGAAGAAGTTAAAGCCAGCGTACCGGAAGAAAACGAAGTCGAAACCGCTTTTGTTGGCGATGCTATCGAAAACGTTATGCATCATACCATGCGTGAAAAAGTACTCTCAACCGGTCGTCGTATCGACGGTCGTGATACCAAGACGGTTCGTCCGATTCAATGTGAGGTAAGTTTGTTGCCGGAAGCTCACGGTTCTGCTTTGTTTACCAGAGGAGAAACTCAGGCTTTGGTCGTTACTACATTGGGTACTCCTGATGATGCACAATCGGTTGACGGCTTGATGAACGAATATAAACAGGATTTTATGTTGTTCTATAACTTCCCTCCGTTCTCGGTTGGGGAGTGTGGCAGATTGGGAACGCCGGGCCGTCGTGAAATCGGTCACGGTAAATTGGCATGGCGTGCCATTCATCCGATGTTGCCGAAAGATAAAGAGCAATTCCCATATACTTTGCGCGTAGTTTCTGATATTATGGAATCTAACGGTTCATCTTCAATGGCAACTGTTTGCGGCACTTGTTTGTCGTTAATGGATGCCGGTGTGCCGATGAAAAAGCCGGTTGCCGGTATTGCCATGGGCTTGATTAAGGAAGATGACGGCAGGGTTGCTATTTTGACCGATATTTTGGGTGATGAAGATCACCTCGGCGATATGGATTTCAAAGTTGCCGGTACCAAAGACGGCGTAACCGCTTTGCAAATGGATATTAAAATTACTTCCATTACTAAGGAAATTATGCAAAATGCTTTGGCACAGGCTCATGAAGGTCGTATTCATATTTTGGGCGAAATGGCTAAGGCTTTGGCTGCTCCGCGTTCGGAAATTTCTCCGAAAGCACCGCGTATTTTCAGTATGCAAATTCCGGTTGACAAGATACGTGAAGTTATCGGTTCGGGCGGTAAAGTCATTCGTGAAATTATCGAACAAACCAATACCAAAATCGAAATCAGTGATGACGGTGTGGTTTTGATTGCTTCCGCCAATGCCGAAAATTGTCAGAAAGCTATCGATATTATTAACGGCATCGTTGCCGTACCGGAAGCCGGCAAAATTTATAAAGGTACCATTACTAAGATTATGGACTTTGGTGCATTTGTTCGCTTCCTTGGTCAGACTGAAGGTTTGGTTCATATTTCCGAAGTGAAGAATGAACGTATTGCTTCGGTTTCCGACTTCTACAAAGAAGGTGATACGATGTGGGTTAAGTGCTTGGGTACCGATAATCGCGGCAAAATTAAATTGTCGGCAAAACGTGTAAACCAAGAAACCGGCGAAGATTTGGAAAATAAATAATCTTCGGAATATATAACAAAAACCGCGAACTTTATGTCCGCGGTTTTTTTGTTACTTAAATAGCATTTATTCTTTAATGGAAAGCAGGTTTTCGGTCATTACCCGAATATCTAAAATATTTTTATCGGTAGAATTTTCTCGACGTGCCTTGGCAATTTCCGGAGCTTCCGGTAAACCGATATTGGTCGTAATGATGCCGCGTTTATCCGTCAGAGAATATCGGGCAAAAGCTTCCTGATAGCGTTCAAACTTTTTATTGTCCGAACCGAACATCTTTTTAACGGCTTCCTGAACTTTAGGTAGCGAATAACGTACGACCAAAACCGAATTGTCCTTTTCTTTTCCTAAAATAAATTGTCCGTTAGCTTCCAATTCGTCATTTACGGATTTGCCTATTACCAGACGATGGTTGCCTATATTATCTACTAAAGGAGCAGCTTTCTCGGCTATATCCAGCAGCTGTTCGGTCTTCAGCTTATTCGGATCCAATACCCCGCCGTATTCCCGATGGAGCATAATATAAAGAAGTATGGCCGAAGCTACCGGAATTTTGTGATCTTCATTACTGTATTGCTCTTTACTTTGTTGTTGCTTTACAGAATCGAAACCATTGTCTTTTTTCAAGTCGAACATTGAAAATGCATGAACATCTTGTCTGCCTTCAATCATTCCGTTAATGTACTTTTCAACAGAACTCATAATGCTGTTATTCGGTATTTCATTTAAGGTGTCCATACGCAGTTGTATAAATCCGCCCAGTAATTGCGTATAAAACGAACAGCCCTTGTCGGCAAAGCTTTTAAATTGCATTTCTTGGTTGGCATTCTTGGCAATTCCGAGAGCCTTATTGAGAACTTCCTCGGTATTATGAGGATAGTTTTTCTTTACAACATTTCTGAATTCATCAAAACAATCGCTTAAGGTTTTACTGCTGAGCGACGGTTGAATGCCCAAGTGAATTTGGTTGTATCCGGCTTTTGCTAAGCATCCTTGCAATTTCAAAGCATCTTCTTTGGAACCTTCTTTTATCGGGCGAGCCGTAAAGTCTTTCGGATAATCTTTGCGGTAGCTGGCGGCATCGGCTTTGCTGAAATAGCTTCTGACTTTACGATTGGCCTGCTTAACCGCATCACTGTTACGCGATACTCGGTAACTGACATCCAATCCTTGTATAATGCTGTTAATTTCCTCTTTAAACAGCGGTTCTTGAGTAGCGTTGTTTTTCCGCTCTTTAAGTTTACTCAACACACTTTTCTTGGCGTCAGCCACAAATTTTTCCATACTTTCATCAATATCACCGCTCATGAATGATTTTACAAATTCTTTGCGATCGATTTGATTGTCTTTATTGCGTCGGGATTTGTTATGCGCGTCAATATAAGGTTTGAAGACTTCATCATAAACTTTTTCGGCGTTTAAGATAACGGTTTCACAATCGTTTTCGGAGAGCTTTTTATAGTCCGGTACGGAGTCCAAAAGAGCCTTGCGCCACTTTTTCATCAATTCTTTAGTCTTTTCATTGGCAATTTTTTCGTCTTTTTCTTCGCCGATTTCCAATATTTCCGGAAATTTATTAAAAACAGAATCGGCTTTATCTTCGTCTATTTTCCCGTTGAAAGCCTTCTGTACGAACATTTTTGTATAACGGGTAATTCTCGTGATATCATCTTCATTATTACGCTTTTCATCTAACAGTTCCAAACGGCGAAAGGTTTTCATTAACGTGATTAACGCGTAATCACGCATATCTTGAACCACGAGGCCGTTATCTTTATTATTTGCCATATTTATATCTCCTGATTATCAATCATTATATCATAGTATTTCATTTTGTCAACAAAGTCTAAAAATAAAATTTGACAAAAATATTGACATTAATTGCAAATCGTGTTATAGGTCATGATACGTAATTAAATTTAGATATTATGGTGAGTTTGGAATTTATGCGCCGTTTCTATGCGATTCCGCGCAAGTACAAGTTGAAATGGGCTGTCATTGTCGAAGAAAACAAAGATGGCGAAGTTTGTTGCCGTTTAGGTGTTCTGCTTGACGGAACTTCCAAGGTGGTAGATGTGATGAAACGAAAGTTTATCCAAAGCAGCCTTCAAATGCCGGTTAAGCGCGAGACTTATCCCGCTAAGAAGGTGTCTGACGGGAAGTATGTACAGTTTGATACTGTCGACGCAAGCGTTTGCAAAAGCGTTCGTGTTTGCAATCGCGAACTGGAAGTCGAGTATTTTACCGCTCACTACTCTCCGGAGCTGATGGATACGTTCGTATTCTAGAAACTAAAAGGGTGTTGATTAAAATCAGCACCCTTTGGTTTTCGGGGATTCGCGCTTAAAAATAATTCACCGATAATAAAAACTCTTGCATTTTATGAAAATCTATTGTACATTGCCGCTACTTCCGAGAAGGCAGATTATTTGCATTTTGGCCTATAATCTCGTTGCGAATAAATGTTCGTAACTATCGGGACAATAACGTTAATAATAAAAAAAAGGAAAATTTAATGAAAAGTATCGTTTCTGCTAAAAAGAAGAATAGTCGTCGTTATGGTGACAATCTTTGGGGTGATGCTAACAGCCCGTTTAACAAAAGAAGTTATGGCCCTGGTCAACATGGTCAAAGAAAGAAAAAAGTTACCGACTATGGTGAGCAATTAATTGCAAAGCAAAAATTAAAGACCTATTATGGTAACATTTCTGAGAAGCAATTCAGCAAATATTATGCCGAAGCTATTCGTCGTTCCGGTGATGCTGCCGAAAACTTAATCGGTTTGTTGGAATCTCGTTTGGATAACTTGGTATACAAAGCAAAATTTGTACCGACCGTATTTGCAGCTCGTCAGTTTGTAAACCATGGTCATGTTACCGTTAACGGTAAGAGAGTAAACATTCCGTCTTATATGGTTAAGGCCGGCGATGTTATTGAAGTTCGCGAAAAGTCTAAAGGCTTAGCTATGGTTGCTGCCGCTATCGAATCGCAATCTCGTGATTTTCCGGGATATTTGGAAGTTGATGCAAAGAAATTGACAGCAAAATACACATTTGTTCCTAAGTTTGACGATGTTCCTTATCCGGCAATTATGGAGCCGAATCTGGTTATCGAGTACTACTCTCGTTAATATTAGGTTATTGTTTTATAAAAATATCGAGGATTGTTGGTCAGTCCTCGATATTTTTTTTATTTGATATTTATGTTATTTTTTTGTTTTAGTTTTGGTGCCGGTTTCGTTGTTCTTGTGTTCATTATCTTTTGAAAAAGATGCCTGATAGTCCTTGTCAAAATCTCCATTCACTATAAAATTTTTGCAACATGTTGCTAAATTTTTATCGTTAAGAGAGTTCCAGGTCTTGGCGGCAAGTTTTTTAATTTTTTCGGCATATGAATTTTCATTGGGAACGGAAGCAAGCGGAAAACTTTCATATCTTGCCGTAAATGACTTAAAAAGTTTGGCTAACGGATTCGAAGAGAAAATGATGCCGTGATTAATTTCTGCCGGCAACTTATCAATTTCAATAGCATTTCTGGTGGCGATATCTTTGAACATCGGACCCAAGATGAAATTTATAATCTTTTTATTTACAAATAAGTCGGCAAAATCACTTCCGGAATTAATAGGGTTTATATCGATTACCCCCTCGATGTTGTAACGGCGATAATTTTCGCACTCATTTAAGAATTTTCGGGTGATAAGACAGCTCGCTCCGGCATTTATGATAAATAACTTACCTTTGATTTCCATATGGTCCAGCATTTGAGTTAAAATATTGGCATGAAAACCGACGCCTCGTCTCAGCGTTGCATAGCTTAACGGTATAATATTGGCATTTATATCATCTAACTTGGCAGCAAGACCTTCTATTGAAGACTTCTTTTTTCCGAATCCGTGTAAAATAATGACGGTATTATCCTTAGGTTCTTTCAGCTCACACGCGTGTATATATTTAATAAGCGTTTCTTTGCATTGCTCAAACGTTCCGGATTCACGACGAACTCCGAAAGAATCGACCAAACGATATTTGAGGCTTCTGACGTTTAGTTGTATAACCCAATTATCATAGTTAAAAACGTCTTCCCAAAAGAAACGACTGCCGAAAGTAAAAAAATCAAAACTCATTGACTTATTCTCCTGATGATAATACGAATCTAGAGATAAAAAGATTAATAAATACTTAACGTTTTGTTTTTTTGTGATTTTATGAAAAATATCCGCTGTGTGACGGGTATTTTTAAAATTATAAGGTCTCCCGAAACAGTAAAAATCAACCGGCGCATTAAAATATTCAACAAATAAAAAATAAGTAAAAACAAATAGTTATCGTAAGTGCAAAAAAAAGTTTAAAAAAAAGTGCAAAAAGGTGTTGACAATAGAAAAGGTATGCAATATAAAACGCGTTACCGGCCGCGAGGTTGGTCTGCAAGACCGGAAGGTTTTGTGCGGAGCAAAGAGCT
>Ga0310696_10011167_pt1 | contig 10255 bp, 5 predicted proteins | sample AusTroGonzalo_MG_4_FD_203885 | JGI IMG/M metagenome (GOLD analysis project Ga0310696, IMG submission 203885) | Bovine rumen microbial communities from tropical cattle in Woodstock, Queensland, Australia - Gonzalo_02 (v2) (version 2) | ecosystem: Host-associated > Mammals > Digestive system >... | reverse complement strand
GCCTTCACGTTCAAGAAGGACAACTGCGCGCTTCTTGACAATGTCAAGAAGGGCCAGCGCGCCAAGGTGCGATTCGCCATCGACAGCCGTGTGTGGAACGACCCCAAGACGGGCAAGAACAGGTTCTTCACCGACTTGACGGCTCTCAAGTTCGAACTCGTCGAAGCGGACGGCTCCTCTGTCGAGCCCGTTCCCGCTCCGGCGGAGCCAGAGGACGTGGTCGCCGCCGGCGACCCCGACGACCTCCCGTTCTGACCTGATGACGTGGCGGGAGACACTCGAGCGCACCGCGTCCTACCTCGCCGGCAAGGGCGTGCCCGACGCGACGGTCGCCGCCGAGCTTCTTGCCGCGCGCCTTCTCAAATGCGGACGCGGCTTCCTCTCCCCCCGCCTTCAGGAGACGGTCGTTGAACGTCATCTTGAGGCCCTTCGCCGCGCGATGGCGCGTCTTGCCAATGGCGAGCCGCTGCAGTATGTGCTTGGCGAATGGGATTTCCGTTCGCTCACGCTCTCCTGCGACCGTCGCGCGCTCATACCGCGCCCCGAGACGGAAGAGCTCGTGACGCGCGCGCTCGCGTTTCTGAAACGCCGCCCGTCGGATGTGCCGCCGCCCGTCGTCGTGGACGTGGGGACGGGTTCCGGCTGCATTATCCTCTCGTTGGCGGCAGAGTACACGGCCCCGGCGGCGTTCGTCGGAATAGACGTCTCGCCGGACGCCATCTCCCTGGCCGCCGCGAACGCCGCACGATGCGGCCTCTCCGATCGCGTCCGCTTCGTGCTCGCCGATGGCCTTGACGACTTCGACGAGCCGGAGTCCATCGACCTCATAGTCTCCAATCCTCCCTACATTCCCACTGCCGACTGCGCCGCTCTCGATCCGCGCATTCGGGACTGGGAACCACGCTCCGCGCTCGACGGCGGCCTCGGCGGCCTTGATTTCTACGAGCGTTTCGTTCCCGACGCCATGAACATTCTCAAGCCCGGCGGCGCCGTGTTCTTCGAAATCGGGGACGGCCAGGGGCCCGCCCTGGAAAAGCTTTTCTTCGAATGCGGCTTCGACGACATCAGAATCGAGAAGGATTATGCCGGCCACGACCGCTACGCCTCGGCGACTCTGCCCGCTGCTTCATAGAGGTTTTCGCCTCCCATGATTCCAGGGTTTGGATCGCCTGGAATTTATAGAATCTCTAGTTGCTCCACCATCTCCGCTATATGGTATAATCTTCGCCATGAAAAAAGACATGCGAGGATGGGTTGATCTCCAGATCAACGGATACGGCGGAGTGGACTTCAACGCGCCCGGCTTGGAAGTCGAGGCGGTCAAGGCCGTCGCACGGCGGCTCGCGGAGGACGGCACGGCCGCCTTCATGCCCACCATGGTCACCGGCGATCCTGAAATGCTCATAGCCAACGTGCGCACTGTCGTGGCCGCGCGCAAGGCCGATCCTGAATGCGCCAGGCGCATCATCGGATTCTTCTTCGAAGGACCGTTCATCTCGCCCGTGCCCGGCGCCGTGGGGACGCACCCCGTCGAATGGGTCCATGCTCCTGATGTCGCCATGTTCGACCGCTTCCAGGACGCCGCGGAGGGCCTTGTGCGGATGGTGAACGTCGCCGCCGAGATCCCCGGCATGCCAGACTTCGTGCGGGAACTCGTCTCCCGCGGCGTGACCGTATCCCTCGGCCATCAGATGGCCGCCAAGCCAGAGGAGCTGGAGCCGTGTCTCGCCGCCGGCGCGCGGGCCTTCACGCATCTCGGCAACGGCATACCGAACATGATTCCGCGCCATGACAACGTGATCTTCTCGGCCCTCGCCGACGACCGCGCGTCCGTCATGTTCATCCCCGACGGACACCAGCTGCCCGACACGATGCTCAAGATCTACTTCCGCGCCGTGCCTCGCCACCGGCTTGTCGCAGTGTCCGACGCGCAGTATCCCGCCGGCATGCCTCCGGGCGAATACGACGTGTGCGGCTCCCGCGCGCGTCTGGAACCCTCCGGCCTCCTTTGGAATCCCGCGCGCAACTGCCTCGTGGGCGCCACGACGCCCATGGCGAAGATGATGGATCTTCTCAAGAGCCGTATCGGCCTCGCCGACGAAGACTGCATTGCAATTGGCCGCGACAATCCCCTCCGGCTCATCGGTCTCGATCCGGCCGTCCTGGACTGACGATGGAGATTCTAGTCTCCAGCCAGATGGCCAGATGAGTATGTGATTTTCCCGCTTGCGTCCGGGGGCGGGATTTGGTATCATATTTCTCGATTTCATCCTTCGGGGATATAGCTCAGTTGGTAGAGCGTCTCAATGGCATTGAGAAGGTCAGGGGTTCGACTCCCCTTATCTCCACCAATTTGAAAGTGCGTCTCGCCCAGAAGAATAAAGGGGTGGACGTGCTTTGTTGTTTTGGGCGTCCAGGTCTCGCCTGCGGAATGCAGACCGAAAGTTATTAGAGTCGCGGCGGCGTTCATAACGTTGCGGCAGATGAACAGAAAGAAGGAAGGCATGGAAAAGAGCAGAAGCGCGAGTTTGTTGCTGTCGGCAGTGGCATGCGGAGCATTGTTCGCCATGACTACGGCTGGCGGCCCCGACGGATGGGGCGCGGCGGCGCTGCCGATGCCGACGGGCAAGGCCACCGTGGTCAAGGGGCTCGGTCGCGGCGACGTTGTTACGAGCTGCGTCCCAGTACGCGTCGGCAACGTCGTAACAGCCCTCAACAAGAAGCTCGAGATGGATCCGAGGAGCGGCAGAATCACGCTGGTCGTTGATGATGATACAGTCTTCACCTGCGGAGAGAGCTACTGTTTCGTCGACGGCAAGACGGGGATGAAGTCATGGGGCGTCTTCTCCACGGGACCTCGAAGCAGGAAGTGGCATTCGCGCATCGAGAACCGCGAGGATGGCGGCACATACGTGACGGAGGCGTTTCTCAGGACTTCCTCCGGCGAAGAATATCTCCAGAACAGGACGACGATGACAGTTCTCCCCGACGGAATCGTAAAGGCCACGTTCGAAGGGTTCCCCAGCCGCGACGAGTCGATCGTCAAGATCGACAATCCCGGCGGGCTCTACTTCGGCGGCGGCGCAAAGGCCCTGCCCGGCAGCGCGGCGGACTTCAACGGACGGGTCGTGACGTTCGACGACAATCCATCGTTCAAGACGGAATGCAACGGGCTGGGGAAGAACGCCAGGGACTATTCGATCATCTACTATAAAGGGGACGAGGCCAGGCAGTTCGGACTTACCGTCGCGAAGGGGTTCTCCGGAACCGTCGGCTGGGGCGTGTGGACGAAGGGTACGCTCCACGGAAGCTTTGGCGCCACTGGCGTGAAGACGGTGTACATAGACGTGCGCAGCGGCGTGAGACGCGCGACGAACCCCGATATCCGCGGCGGAATCGACTGGCGGGCCATCGAGGGACTCGAGATGCCCGAGGAACGCAAGAACCTCTTCGAGAACGTATCGTTCGAACGCGGCTGGCGTTGCTGGGACTCGTTCAAGCTCAATGGCGGCAAGGGCTTTACGCCCGCCCGCTGGGATGTGGAATTCTTCGCGATAGACGACAAGACGGCCCATTCCGGACGCCGTTCGCTCAGGTGCTACGCCCCGGAGTGGCGCGAGGAGCACGCCGTCAAGCACGACTTGTGGGGCTATGCGACGATGTCGACGACGCTTTGCCCCGTGCCAGACCCGGGACGCTACACCGTGAGCTTCTGGGCGCGCGCGACGGACACGAACGTGCTTCTGAAGGCCTGGTGCCCCGCCTTCTCCTACACCGAGACCTATCCACGGATCTCCCGCTACCTGCCGAAGACAAAGGAGACGTACGCGCGCTTCTTCTTGACGAAGGAGTGGCGTCGCCACTCGTTCTCCTTCGATCTTCCCAAGGCCGATCCGCTAAAGCTCGTCTTCGTGCTCGGCACGCCCATGGGCACGCCTCAAGGATACGCATGGATAGACGATGTGCAGTTCGAGAGAGGAGGAGAGGCCACGCAGTTCGAGGCCCCTGCGGCAGAGGGCGAGCTGGTGATGTCCGACCCCGACCAGTTCTGCGATCCGGATCGTCCGCTCGAGGCTCGCCTCAACGTCTACGCGGCGGAAAAGGGCGAGGTGCGCGTGGAGGTCAGGAGCTTCCTGGGCGAGCCGATCTTCTCGCGGACGTATCAGTTCGCGCCGGAGGAAGGACGCGCCGTTGTGGCTCTGGACGGGCTTGACGAGTCCCTGCCCGGATCCGGCGTCTACAAGATGAAGCGCACTTTCAAGCTGGCGTCTGGCCGAGCGGCGTTTGAGCACGACCGCTTCACCGTTGCGAGATCGCTTGATTTTCTGCCGCGCAGGTGGCGCTTCATTCAATCGAACTACGGAGATCCGTTCGAAAACACCGAGGTGCTGCGCGAGCTTGCCCGCTGGCGCAGGATCGGCATCGACCGCCTCTACGGCCCGGAAACCGGCCTCAACCGCGAGATGTATGCGCTTGTGAAGGGGCTGGGCATGCATCCAGGATTCTTCCGCATAGGCGGAGGGCGCTATTTTGAGGAGGTGCGCCCAGATCCCAAGAATCCCAGGAAGGTCGAGAAACGGCAGTTGAAGGGGGCGATTGGCTCCGTCGACTACGACATGTCCCGGCCCAGGCTAGGGTCTCTGACGAACGCTCCGGGCGTGAACGTCTATCTGGTGGGCCACCGCGATCTCGGCATGGATCTCGACGGGCGGTATCTTAAGATGCTCGAGGACGCGGCGGCGGCGAAGGTGGCGCGCTATCCGTTCATCCGCCAGTGGGAATGCTCGAGCGAGATCAACTGCGCGCTCGGCTACGACTACTGGAGCGATGACCACGATTGGGACCATCAGATGCGGAATTTCTCCAAGTGGCTGGCGGCGATCTACCGCGGCGCAAAGCGGGCAGACCCGAAGTTGATGGTCTCGAACGACAGCGCGATGAACATGTCCGACAGCTGCCTCGCCGAAATCAAGGCGACTCTGCGGTACTGCGCCGAGATGGGCGTGAAGTTTGACGCCATCGGCGCCCACACCTACAGATATTCGCCGGAGAGCCCGGACCTGGACGACGGGTTCAAGACGCTCACCGAGGCGGCCGTGGCGCTCGGTTATCCCGCCGACGTGCCGCTGGTCTGCGGCGAAGGCATGCACTGGGGGCCTTACGAGGTGCGTGCGTGGGGACTCAAGAGCGCAAACTGGCAGAATGTGCCCGAAAGCTGGTGGAGCGCCGCCGCGGCGCTTTCATACGACATAGGCCGGACGGAGATTCGAAGCGCCGCATGGCGCGCGCGCAGCTGGCTCGTCGGCTACAAGTACGCGAAGCGCATGCTTGAGATGAATTCCGGCAACACGAACAACTTCCAGCTCGATGCCAACCAGACGCCGTTCCTCTCGCAGATAATCTCGTCGGTTCTCGTGAGTCTGCTGGGCAGCTCGGACTTCATTGAGGACGTCCGGTTCGCGCCGTACTGCCGCGCGTACGTCTTCCGTGACGAGAAGGGGCGCGGTATCGCGGCCGTCTGGTGCCACAAGACGGAGGTCGACGAATCTCGGGAGGACGCGCCTACTGCGCAGGCATCGTTCGGCGATTCGCTCGAGGCCGTGGTCGACATGGTTGGCTCCCGCCGCCGATTCGTCGACGGCCAGTTCGCCGTCACGCCGCAGCCGCTCTACTTCGTCTCAAGGCCCGGGCGCTTGAACGATCTCCTTGCAGCGGTGAAGCGATTCCGTGTGACGTCCGGCCCGGCCGCGAACCTGGTGGAGGTCTCGTTCAACCCAGGCGCTCCCGACGCGACGGCCGTCTGCGTGAAGAGCTTCACGGGAGAGACCACCAACTATCTTGAGAAGGTGGAGACGCCGTTCTCCTACGAAGACGTCAGTACGGCGCGCTGCCGAACCGCGAAGTCGGACTATTCGGCGTTTCTCGTCCGCCGCGTCCCCGAAGGCGCGACGGCCGGGACGATCGCCTGGCCGACAGTGCCGACCGTGAGATTGCCGAATCGTGGCAAGGGGGCGTCGCCTGGCTTCGAGGCCTGCTATCAGCTTGCCTGGAACAAGGCGGGAATCTATCTGCGCGTGAGCGTCAAGGACTCCAGGTTCGTCCACGTGGAAGACCCTGATCTCTACCGCCGGCACGACAACGACTGCCTGCGGATATTGCTCGACGCATGCGCGAACGCGCGTTTCAATCACCGGCGCGGGTTCGACGACGACGACTACGTATACGACGTCTATCCTTCCGCAGACGGCCGTTCGGCGCGCGTCTTCCGCCGCCGCTCCCCAGACATCCAGCTTACGCTTGGAACGTATGCCCCCAGGAACGGCATCTTCGCCGACGAGCTTCCGGCCTCGTTCGAGAAGACTCGCGACGGATACGTCTACACCGTCACGATGCCGGCGAAGTACGTTCTGCCGCTCCGCCTGGAGAAGGGGCGCGTAGTCGGATTCGGGCTGATCGTCTCCGACGCCAACGACGCGTCCGCACCGTTCGGGAAGCGCTCCTGCGGAACGCTGTCGAACGCCATCGGCCGCGGATCGCCAGTCTATGAACGGCCGGAATTCTGGCCCGCTGCGCTTCTCTGGGATTGAGGCAGCGCGGATATTTGGTAAAATACCGCCATGCGAAACATCGGCACATTCCTGCTCTTGTCCGCCAATGGGAGATAAGATGAAGAAAAGGCTGTTCTGCGTGGATCTGCTACGGGGTCTTGACATATTCCTTCTGCTCGTTGTCAACTACGGGCTGATGAAGGGCGGCTTCTACAAGGTGTGGCCGCCAACCTCGAAATTGGCGAACGTTCTCTGGTCGCACGCCTACACTGCCTTCCAGTCCGAACCAGGCGCGCCGACAACCGGATTCGGATTCTTCGACTTCGCCCAGCCGCTCTTCGTCTTCGTGACGGGCGTGTCGGCCGCGCTGGCCTTCTCGAAGTTCACGGGGGCGGAGGGGTTCGACAGGAAGGCGTTCTGGAAGCGCCTAGTGAGCCGCACGCTGATGCTCTGGACGCTCGGATCTCTCATCCGCGGGGTGCTGACCTTCAAGCTCTTCACGGGTTCGCAGCCTAGCTTCTGCCTTTATTCAGACACGCTGCACACGATAGCCGTGGCCTATTTCGCCGCGTCCGTGGGCCTTCTCCTGCGGCGCGCCTGGCTGCGGCTAGTCGTGGGGCTCGTGCTGATCGCCGTCGCCGCCGTGGTGATGACCGCCTTCGGCGACTACTCGCAGCACGGCAATGCGGCGAGGCTCATAGACGAGGCTGTCTATTCAAGGCTCGGCGGCAAGGGGAAGGACTTCTGCTATCTGCTCACCACGTTTACATGGGCCGGCATGGGCATTCTCGCGTCGTTGACGGGGGATGTTCTCAGGTCGGACCGCGCGCAGTGGCTCAAGGCGCGGGTTATTGCCATCTGCGGAGTTGGGTCGTTCGCGCTTGGATGGGTGATCTCCATCTGGGTGCCGCCGATTCGCTTCATCTACACCGTCAGCTTCGTGTTCGAGACGCTTGGCCTCTCGGCGCTTCTTCTTGCCGCCCTCTACGTGGCGACGGACATCTGGAACTTCAGGCGCGGCACGTGGATATTCATCCTCTTTGGCCAATGCTCGCTGGCGGCCTGGGTGCTCATGGAGTTTTTCCCGGGGGCGCTGACGGCCGCGGCGAACTGCTTTGTGTCCGGGATTCCCAAACTTATTGGCACGAGCAGGTATCAGCCAATATTCGTGCAGTTCGCGCGTGCCGTGATTCTCACCTGGTTGCTGTGGCAGTGGCGACGTCTGCGCAGCTGCGGGGGCCCCGCCAAAAACTAGATGCGGTAGGGCCGGGCGGGGAATTTATGGTATACTAGTTGGGGTTTCGCGGGCAGGAGAAGACTCCGTCTCCTGCCGGTGCGAATCGCCGTATGGAGAAAACGACATGAACAGAAAAGAATTTCTCAGACTTTCCTCCGGCGCGGCGGCGTTCGCCGCCGCAGGGTGCGCAGGGCTGGACGCGGCAGGCTCTGAGGCGAAATGGGCGCCGAAGAAGCCGCGCGGGCGCAAGGTGCGCGTCGTGCAGTGGGGTATTTGCCACGAGCACGCCGAAGGCAAGTTCAGTTCGCTCAAGAAGCTCCCCGATGACTTCGAGCTCGTGGGCCTGATAGACGACCGCGCCTCGAAGACCGCGCGGTTCGTGAAAGGCTTCGAGATATACGATGGCGTTCCTCGTCTCACGGAGGAGCAGCTTTTCGCCGACAAGTCGATCGACGCGGTCCTGGTGGAGGTCGCCAACGACGATCTCGTGGGCGTCGGCATGAAGTGCGCCCGGCACGGTCTCCCCATGCACTTTGACAAGCCATGCGGACAGGAGTTCGGCCCCTTCAAGGAGATGGTGGATCTCTGCAGCCGGAAGAACCTCCCTCTCCAGATCGGCTACATGTTCCGCGTCAACCCGGCGATCCGCTTCATCCAGAAGGCCGTAAGGAACGAATGGCTCGGAGACATCGTCTCCGTCGAGGCCGACATGAACCACAACTACGGCGGAGCGTTGTACCCTCCATACATCGCGACGTTCAAGGGCGGCATCCTCTACAATCTCGGCTGCCACCTTGTGGACTTCATTCTTCCTATGATGTCCGGCCTCCCGGTGCGCGCGCACCCCGTGATGCTCTCCGCCCCCGGCGATCCCGAGGGCCCGAAGACGAACTGCGTCTCCGTGATCGAATGGCCGAACGCCACAGTCACGATTCGCTGCTGCAGCCAGGCCGCATGCTCCAAACGCTGGCTGCGCGTCGCAGGCACGAAGGGGATGATCGACCTCGCGCCGATCGAGCGTTTCGACGGCAAGCCCGTCACGCTTGAGATGCGCCTCGCCCACGACGTGCCCGGATACAAGAAGGGAACCCACACCGTATCATGCGGAGTGCAGAAGGATCGCTATGCCGCCCAGCTCCTCGAATTGGCGCAGATCGTGCGGGGGGACATCCCCAACCCCACGCTTCTCTACGCCCACGATCTCGCCGTGCATCGCGTCACGCTCATGGCATGTGGAATGATCTGACGCCGCGCCAGAGGATTGACAAATGACTCGGATTCCAGGATGCGCTCATGTCTTTGCCGCGATCATGCTGGTCGGCCTCGCGCCAGCATACGGCACCGGACCGTCTGGACATGAGAAGGACTGGTCGGAGATATTCTTTGGCTCCTGCCCTAGCGTCAGCGCCGACGGAGCCAAGTTCGTCTTCGAGTGGAACGACTCCATCTGGATTGCGCCGACGGCGGGTGGAACGGCCTCGCGGCTGACGCCGGAGGAATCCAATGAATCCTGGCCGACGCTTTCTCCCGACTCCTCGCGCGTGGCGTATCTTTCTTCACGCGACGGCGGCAACAAGATATTCGAGATGGACCTCGCCACGCTGAACGTCCGCCAGGTGACGCGGCACAGCGAGCCGACGCAGCTCTCCGTGTGGGCCCCGGACGGGAGGAATCTCGTCGGCAGCGCGCTGCGGGATCATGCCGGATCGTCCAGGGGCTGGCGCATCGCCTTCTACTCCCTCGACGGCAAGGAGACATTCCCGCTCAAGAACGTCTTTTCGCGCGATGCCGCCCTCTCGCCCGACGGTCGGCTGCTGGCCTTCTCGCGCAAGGGCGAGAACATCTACAGGAAACGCCGGTCAGGCAAGGCCCCCGGAGACGCGGAGGTGTGGATATACGACATGGAGAAGAAGACGTTCAGCCGCCCGGACACGAAGTCCGAGAGCGCCTTCTTCCCGCGCTGGCGGCCCGACGGCAAGGCGTTCTACTATCTGGGCCGTCGCCCCGGAGCGTCCGTCGCCGGCGTGCGTGAGCACGTGCTTGAAAGCGGCGCGGACCGCGAAGTCGTCTCGTTCGGGGACGACGCCGCGTTTCAGCCGGCGGTGTCCGCCGACGGGCATACGATGGTCGTGCGCGCCGGATTCGACTTCTGGCGCTTCGACCCCACGGAGGCCTCTCCCCGCCCCGTGCGCATACCGCTGCGTCCCGAAGGATACCAGTCGTGCTCGTCGCTGACCAGGCGCCGATACTACAACAACGCCTGGAACGTCGGGGCCAAAGGGTCCGTCACGTTCTGCGCGGACGGCATGGAAGTTGCCTTCACGACGGGTGGCGGACTGTATGCGATGGATACGGTCGTCAAGTCTCCGCGTCTCGTCGCCGACAGGCGCGGCGCCCTGGTCACGGAGTGTTCGTTTTCACAGGACGGAACGTTCCTTTATTTCATCGTGGACAGAGGCGACGGCTCGGA
>Ga0310696_10011166_pt1 | contig 10255 bp, 3 predicted proteins | sample AusTroGonzalo_MG_4_FD_203885 | JGI IMG/M metagenome (GOLD analysis project Ga0310696, IMG submission 203885) | Bovine rumen microbial communities from tropical cattle in Woodstock, Queensland, Australia - Gonzalo_02 (v2) (version 2) | ecosystem: Host-associated > Mammals > Digestive system >... | reverse complement strand
GGCGATCTTGGCGAGCGTCTTTGTCGGGGCGAAGCCCACGCCGCACGGGATGCCGACCCAACGGAGAATCTTTGCGCGGAGACGCTTGCCGTATTCGATGAGCCATTCTCCTCCGTTCCCCGTTCTCTGTTCCCCGTTCCCTTCCGCCCGCAAGGGCAGATATATGAACGCCTCGTCGATGGAATACTGCTCCACGTCCACGGCCTCCTCGCGGAGGATCGAGATGATGCGGCGCGACATATCCCCGTACAGTTCGTAGTTCGACGAGCAGAAACACAGCTCGCCGGACACCTCGCGGTTCTTGAGCTGGAAGTAGGGCGTGCCCATCGGGATGCCGAGCGCCTTGAACTCGTTTGAACGGGAGACGCAGCACCCGTCGTTGTTCGAGAGGACGGCCACGGGCCGGCCCACGAGGCGGCGGTTGAACACGCGCTCGCAGGACACGAAGAAGTTGTTTCCGTCCACCAGCCCGATCATCGTTTCCCCGCGAATCTGTGTATGCAGGCCGTCACCTTGCCGAAGTAGTCAAGTTCCTGACCTGGACGGAGGCGGAAGACCGGGTATTCGGGATTGGCCGGTTCGAGTCGGACACCGTCCTTGTCGCGGCGGTAGGTCTTCACGGTGAAGTCGCCATCGACGCTGGCGATGATCACGTCGCCGTCGGCGGGGCGGAGGGAGCGGTCCACGACCAGCAGGTCGCCGTCGCTGATCCCCGCGCCGACCATCGAGTCGCCCTCGACGCGCACGAAGTACGTGGCGGCCGGACGCTTTACCAGAAGTTCATTCAGGTCAAGCGGCGTTTCCTGATACTGCTCCGCAGGCGACGGGAATCCCGCCACGACCGAACCTGACACTTTTGCTTTTGCGGACATGGTAGTGCAGAAATTGATTGCTGTATATTATACCATATCGGCGAGTGTAGAGCGATGACTTACATGCGTGTTATTGTTTTCGGTCTGCTATAGAGGATTTGTTATCCTCAATCGTTTGTTTGCCATTGCGGACAGAAATATGATATAATACACACTCAATTTACGTTGAAAAGGCTTGCTATATGGCACTCTGCTACAATCGGCTTTGGAAGCTGCTCATTGACCGCGGAATGACGCGTACGCAAATGCGTCTTGCCGCCGGTATATCTACCACTACCCTTGCAAAGCTTTCCAAGGGAGAGGACGTGAACACCTCCATCCTCGTCAGGATTTGCGACGCGCTCGGGTGTAGCATTCATGACATCGTGGATAGTGTCCCAGAGGTGCGGACGTGAGCAAGACGTCGTTCAAGGCATTTTGCGTGGAATTCTATGCGAACCACACTGGTAAGACAGGTCCGGTCCTCCATCTCTCTGACGATCAAGGGAGGCTACAGGGTCACCCTTGTGCCCTGATGCCGCGGATGCAAATATGGTATAATATGGAGCAAAGTGAGCACAGTGGGCGTTGTATGCATAGATAATACCGTATTTTGCGCGCTTGCGGGCGCGCCGGGCGGAGCGATGGCTTTAGCCCGGCGGGAGGCGCGTTTCCAAAATCAATCTTTAATCTAAAAGAAGGAGGAAGGAACATGAGCAAGATAAAAATCGCGCTGATGGCGCTTGCGGCGGTGTTCGCGGCGGACCTCTTCGCAGCCACGGTGAACCTGAGCAAGCTCACCAACGATAAGCAAATCAAAAACAATTCGCTTGTCCTCGGCCAATTGTGCAGAATCGAGGATAATTTCAACAACCACCGGATATCGATTGCCGACGGCGCGACGATTACATTGGCAGAAGCGGAAATCAATGCCGATTGGTCGATCTGGGCGGAAGGCAATGAGACGCCGATCGTGCCGTACCCTGGCCTTTATTGCGAGGGCGATGCGACGATCGAGCTCGAAGGCGACAATATAGTACACGCGTGGGGCAACGGCTCAGAAGGCAATGCGCCTGGCATCTACATCAAGGAAGGCCATACGCTGACGATAAAAGGCGATGGCAGCCTTACCGTGGTCGGCATCGGCCATGCGGCTGGCATCGGCGGATATGATAGCGCAGACGGGGATACCAGCAGCTGCGGAAATATCATATTCGAAGGCGGTACGATTAAAGCCACATGCGGCGACCAGGGCCCAGGAATCGGCGCGTGCGAATTTGGCAATTGCGGCAGAATTGTATTCGACCGCTGCAATGTCACCGCGAAGGGAATATCGAGGGGAGTGTTCTTCCAGCCTGCCATCGGGGCTTCGGTAGGCGGAAAATGCACAGGAATGACAATAAAAGAAACAATAGGTAAGATCGACGGAATCAGCGCAGGATTCTATTATGATGCGCCCGTGACGACCTTGGACGACAATATAGGCGTCTTCAACTCGACAAGCGGATATACGATCGACAATAGCATATCCAGCAAAGAGATAACCCAAAAAGCGATCAACAACGATATCACGGAGTATGTGTTCACAAGTCAGCTCGGCAGCCTTTCCGGCAACAAGACGTACAAAGGCAGTAGCGTTCATTTAAGAGGGGCTCTCTCGGGCGACTGGAGAATTTCCCTTGCCGATGGCGCAAGGGTTTTGCTGGATGACGTAACGATAGGGCCTACCCTTAGAAACGACAAGGCCGGCATCACTTGCGAAGGCGATGCGACGATAAGCCTCGCAGGCACCAGTTACGTATACGGGTGCGGCGATGATTGGCCCGCCATATTCGTCCCCGAGGGGCATACGCTTACGATTCAAGGCAGCGGCTCGCTTGTTGCTGTCGGCGGAGGTGAACGTGCAACCGCCATCGGCGGGTGCCACCCGGACGTAACGGTCAATGGAGGCGGCAAGGTTGTGATTAAGACCAGCCGCAGCGGAAATATTGTCGCCAACAATGTGATGGCGGTCGGCGGCAAATTCGCCGCCGCTCTCGGCAACGTGTTTAAGAATGGCGACGGCGAACTTGTCGCGAATGGCGATGGAGTTGTCATCAGAGCGGGCGATGTGCGCACCAAGGCCGGCATCAACATATACGAAGCGTCCTCGAAATACGATTTGCTTTCAGACCAAATCAAGCTAATGAACGGCATCGAGTCTGTCACTCCCGAAAAAGGCTGTAAAGAACAATTTAGATGGAACGGCAATCTAGGTGTAGTAGACAGTAGCGAAGTCGATTTAATCGCACACGATAAAATGACGATCTACGGCTCGGCGAAAACTAGTGCGCAAATAACGGTGGATCCAGGCGCGACAGTAATTCTTCGCGATGTAGCGCCTAAATGGGATGCAACGGATCGCTGCTATTATCCGCTTGACATAGAATGCAGCGGCGATGCCATAATCGAGCTCGAAGGCGAAAATATTCTTCAGGGGTCAGGAGGAGACCCTGCCATACTAATCATGAAGGGCAAAACGCTCACAATCAGGGGCGAGGGTTCGCTTGGCGCAACAGGAGGCGGTGACGCCCCTGGAATAGGAGGAAGCGCCTCGCATCAAGATTGCGGCGATATTGTCGTAGAGAACGGCGTCATAACCGCCAAGTCTGAATCTGCAGGTTGTGTTGCGATAGGCGCTTTTGAAGATGGAGAATGCGGCACGATCGAATTCGACGGCGGTTGCACGACGCTCCTTGTTCAGGGGACAAGTACCGATCCTACATACGGTCGCAAATACCCTTACAACCGGGAATATAGAGGCCTGAAGCGGGGCCCAGGGATCAGCTCAAGGCGGACGCAGACGGAAATAAGGAATTATGTCGTCAACTACGCCGTAGTGCATGAATACATGCAAAAGGAAATCTTCGCCTGGGATGGTAAGCTGAGGGAGATTGAAGAGGAAGAAATCGGCGGTGCGAAGAAAGCGATGAAGGCCGCGGCGACGAGGGATGCGAGCGACCCCGACCCTGAAGAGTATGGCTTGCCCCTCAAAAACGTAATCTCCGAAGCGATCGCGGGCGACGGGACGGTTATAACCGGCACGCTTTCCGGCCGCCACAAGGTATCGATCGCGCATGGCGCGACGGTGACGCTGAGGGACGCGGAGATTGTCCAGGGCCACAACGATTCCAGCGCGTATGCCGGCATAACGTGCCTTGGCGACGCGACGATAAAGCTGGAGGGCGTAAACTACATATGGGCGTTCCACGCGTATTACCCTGCGATAAGCGTGCCGCAAGGCAGCACGCTTACGATAGAAGGCGACGGCGTTCTCTACGCGAACGGCGGCGCATTCGGCGCGGGCATCGGCGGCGGATATGATATAGACTGCGGCAAGATCGTCATAAACGGCGGCGAAATACATGCCGCCGGCGGACTCGGTGCGGCGGGCATCGGCGGCGGTCCGAAAGCGGGCGTCGGCGCAATCGTCCTGAACGGCGGCATAATCGAGGCTACGTCCTCGACGCCTATCGGAACATACTCCTCGGATACGAGCGGCCTGAAGTATGTCGGCAGCGCGCCTGGCGTCGGCGTAGGCTGGAGCGGCTCGGGCGCTTCTGTAAAGATCAATTCCGGCGTGGCGAAGCTGACCGTAAAGAGAGGCAATGGCAACAGCGCGTTTATCGGCGTCGGTTCGACAGGCACGATTTACAGCTTCCCCGAAATAAGCGATATCTTTACGATGAAAGAGGACGGCAATACCCGCACATACGTATGGAACGGCAGCTTGAGCTCGTTGCCAGATCCCGGTGAAGGGAAAGTGCTCGAAGTCACGGCGTTCGACGGCACGTTGATCAGGAACAACACCGGAACAAAGAACATCAAGGTAAACATCGCACCCGGCGCGAAAGTACGATTCAGCGGGAATGTGAATGTAAACGGCAAAACCGTCAAGGCGTCCGACGATACTCCATGGGCGGGCATTACATGCCAGGGCGACGCGACGATAACGCTTCTTGACAAGTGTTCGGTCGAAGCGTATTCCTTCAATACGAACTATCCCGGCATATTCGTGCCATCGGGCTCGAAGCTTACGATCGAGGGCTCGGGTTCGCTTAAAGCCGCGAGTTCCGGCGGTGGCGGCGCAGGTATCGGCGGCGGCTACAAGATGAACTGCGGCAAGATCGTCATCAATGGCGGAACGGTGAAGGCCGAGGGCCATAATGGCGCAGGCGTCGGCAGCGGCGAAAGCGCGAATTGCGAAGGCATTACGATCGGCTCGGGCATCGACTCGGTCGAGGCTTGGTGCAACTCCGCGCGCGAAGGCTATCGCTACGTCGTGCCGGTCGGAAACGGCAAGGACGGCGCATGCAACATCATATCGATCGGCGAGAGGGTAAATGAAGAAGTCTCGCAAGTCGCATACTGCAAATACCGTGCAAATCCCGATACCGATCTTTCGACGCTAGCGGGTGACAAGGAAGTCCAGACTGGCGCAACGATTACCGGCAGGCTGGAGGGCGATAAAAAGATCACTATCGCCGCCGGCGCCGAAGTGCGTCTGAGCAACGCCGTTGTCGCTGGCGGTTCGGATGGCGATCATCCCGCCATCGAGTGCCTCGGCGACGCGACAATCTGGCTCGAAGGCATGAACTCGCTGACGGCGTTCGGCGATTGCTCGGCGATATATGTTCCCTACGACAAAACGCTCACGATCAAGGATGGCGGCAAAGGTTATCTCTACGCGAAGGGCGGTTTCGGCTCGGCCGGCATCGGTGCACGCTACAGCCAGAGTGTCCAATGGCCTTACCAGTCGTGGTGCGGCAATATCGTGATCGAAGGCGGTGAGATCGTCTCGATTGGCGGCGCTGGCGCCGCCGGCATCGGAGCCGGGTATGATGCGACCGCCACCCGCAGCTATTCATCGTGCGGGACAATAACCATAACCGGAGGCAAGGTCCTCGCGCAGGGCGGAAGCGACGCGGCAGGCATCGGTTATGGTGAATATGCGGGTGACGCAGCAAAATGCTCAGACTGCGGGGATATCACCATCGGCGAGAGTATTGCGAAGGTCGTCGCCGTCTGCGTAAAAAGCGCCGATAAACCGATCGGGAAAAGGAAAAATTCCGATACCGGCGTTTCGATCGCAACCTCCCTTAAGAAGACCGAAGACGGCAATACGCTTACGCTTATACAGAATGTGCATCTTGAAAATGTCACGTACAAGACCGTTCTTCAGGATGGCGTAACCGTGTATGGCACATACAATTCCGCCGAAAAGATATCTATCGCCGAGGACGCTACGATTACGCTAAGCAACGTAAGAATCGATGGTGTTGACGGCTACTACTACCCATGGGCCGGAATATCCTGCGAAGGGAATGCCACGATTATTCTCGAAGGCGATAATTACGTCAAGGGGTATTACAACACCTATCCCGGCATCTATGTGCCCGAGGGCGCGACGCTGACAATCAAGGGCGACGGCTCGCTTGTGGCGACCAGCAACGGCAATGCGCCTGGTGTCGGCGGCGGCTGCGACATGAATGGGGGCAATATCGTAATCCAAAGCGGCACGATCGAAGCTTCCTGCATAGCCGGCTCGGCGGCAATCGGCGGCGGCGCGCGTGCGAGCTTCGGTGATATAACGATCAACGGCGGCATGGTAACCGCGACGGGCAATGTGCACGCGCCTGCGATCGGCAGCGGCTATGCAGGTTCGTGCGGCAATATCGAATTCGGCAGCCATGTAGAGCGCATTGAAGCGACATGCGGCAATGCAGTGTCCGACCCGATTGGCGCCGGAAACGGTGACGGCACGGTCGGCCAGGTCGTTGTTTCGGGTAGATTGTTCAGCTCGCAGACAGAGGACGAGACGACAAAGACCACTAAGATCTTAAGCAAGAATTTTGATCTCGGCACCTTAGACTCCGATATTACATTAGTCGACGGCATGGTTGTTTCGGGAACGATCAGCAGCTCCTACAAGATTTCCGTCGCCGCCGGCGCACGCATCACGCTGAAAGACGTACAAATCCCTGGCGTGTTCTTCTCGGGTTGCAATTACTATTGGGCGGGTCTTACCTGCCTTGGCGACGCAACGATTACCCTTAAGGGCACTAGCATGATTCGCGGCTTCTATGATGACTATCCCGGCATCTATGTGCCCGAGGGTAGCATACTCAGGATAAATGGGGATGGTAAACTCAACGCTTCCAGCAACGGCGACGGCGCGGGCATCGGCGGCGGTTACCGCGGCTCGTGCGGCACAATCATGATAAACGGAGGAACCGTGACGGCCGCGGGCACCGCGAATTCCAAGGGCGCGGGCATCGGCAGCGGCTGCTTCGGCTCGTGCGAAGGCATTTGCATCTATGGCGGGACCGTGAATGCTTCTGGCTGGAACGGCGCGGGCATCGGCAGCGGCGAAAACGGCGCGTGCGATTATATTTTCATCAACGGCGGAACGGTCGATGCGCTCGGCGGCAGCGAGGCGGCCGGCATCGGCAGCGGCGGAAACAACGGCAGTTGCGGCGACATCGTGATCAAGGGCGGAACGGTCAATGCGACCGGCGGCCTGATTTCGCCTGGCATCGGCAGCGGTTACTACGGCTCGTGCGGCGATATAACGATTGCTGCCGGCATAAAGCAAGTCGTGGCCGCTCCTGGTTCAGGATGCACCAATGCCATTGGCGCGGGCAACTACGGAACTTGTGGAGAAATTTCAGTCGATGATATACTCGACGATGTTACCGACGCTAACGGTAGGCGCACCATTGTCATGCCTACTGTCGTCGATCTTTCGACGGTGACTGCCAATAAGGTATTTACCGGCTATACCGTAGTTACCGGCAAGCTCGACAGCTATTGCAAGCTTTCGATTGCACACGGCGCGAAGGTGACGCTGAAGGACGCCGATATCTATGGCGACTGGACAAGAGTCGGCAGTTACCCGGGCCTCACATGCGAGGGCGACGCGACTATTGTTCTCAAGGGCGAGAATGTCGTCCGCGGGACAGACATCTATTACGCCGGCATATTCGTCCCCTCCGGCTATACGCTCACGATCAAGGGCGACGGCTCGCTTGAGGCGCACTCCGGCGCACCGGAATCATCCGAATCAGTCCGGGAATATTACGGCGCCGGCATCGGCGGCAATACGGGTGTAAGTTGCGGCAATGTCGTAATCGAAGGCGGCAAAGTCTTTGCTCGCGGCGGAGGCGCTTACGCAGCTGCCATTGGCAGATGCGATGGAAATGTATCTCATCCCGATTCAACAACCGCCGGCACTGTGACGATTCGCGAAGGCATCGTTATGGTCAGGGCCGACGGCGGAATCAGCAATCTTGTAAAGGCGGAAGGCCTGGTTGAATCCAAATTCAACAGCAATCGCATTGTCGTAGTCAGCCCGCCGTGGGATGGGGATTTCTCGACATTCGACGCGGAGAACATGCTCGTAGCCGATGGCACAACCATTACCGGTTCGATCGAAGGCGACGCGACTGTCAAGATTGCCGATAACGCAACGGTTACGCTATGCAACGCGTATATCGAAGGCCAGCTCGATTGCAGCAGTCGCAATACGACGATAATCCTCGTTGGCACAAGCAGGATTATCGCGCCAAGCGGCAAACATGCGATTCTTGGCCCTGTGGACTATATATATAGTTGCACCGTTAAAGGCAATGGCAAGTTGATCATCTATACCGACACAGCAACGTGGTTGTATGGAAATAAGAGTCTCGAGGATGGTCTTAAATGGACGTATACACAATCTTCGGATAATAATAGGGTTTACACCATCGCGCAGAGCCCGACCAAGGAGTTCGACGCGTGGATGAGCGCCAACGGCATAAGCAGCAGCGATTGGGATAAGAAAGACGAGAGCGGCGTGCCGAACGCGCTCAGGTACATTGCGGCTCCAAGGACCCAGGAAGAGGAGGAGGCCCTTGAAGATGGCTTAATTCAGGGCTTTGCCATCGACAAAAACGGCAACGTCACGCTCGAAACGCTCGAGCTCAGGAACACCGCAGGCTTCGACATCAAAGTAATAGCCTCGGATGACCCGGCCGGGACCCAGAACGTCGAGGAATTCTCGCTTTCCGAGAAGGGCATAACATCCATCAAAGAGGAAGGCGAAATCACCAAACGCTTCTTCAGGGTTGTTATCGAAAAGAAGTAACCGGGAACAGTGAACAGGTAACTCTAAATTCCTCCGTTGGGGCGGCTCAATATGCCGCATGAGCGCATGAAACGCCAGCCAACGGCGTGATTTTGCCGTCGGCTTTCGATCACGCCCTTCGGCTTTCCCCTCATTCCACCATCGGCAGGAGCATCTGGAGACCGTCTGCAAGCGGTTCGAGCGGTCTTCCGCCCAGCCATTTGCGGAACGCGACCATAAGGATGAGCGCTACATATGTGCGTGTGCACGAGTCGGATGTGCGAATAAAGGGAACTGAGCCCCTCGCGCAGCTCTTCATTCGGAAACAACATGTCTTTACGGAGCAGCGGATTTTCCCGTATGTCACGAAAAAGGATCTCCGGCTGGACCTTCTTCCGCGGATCAAGGAGATGACGCGGGACGGCCATCCATGGCGCCGGATGTCTGCGGATGCCATATTCAAGAGTGCGAAGTTGCTCGGCGTGGATGCCGAGTCCGGGAAGAAAGGCTTTAAGGCCGCAGCGGTTCTGCTGCTGGGAACGGACGATTGCATTGGAGATGTCTTCCCCGCATACAAGACCGATGCCTTGCTGCGCCGTGTAAACATTGATCGGTATGATGACCGCGTGACGGTGTCGACCAATCTTCTTGACAGCTACGACCAGCTTTTCGCCTTTGGCGAGAAGCACCTCCTCGACAAGTTTTACCTGGAGGATGACACACGTGTATCCCTTCGCGACAAGATACTTCGCGAGATGATCGGCAACCTGCTCATTCACCGCGAGTTCTCGAGCGCACGCTATGCGCGCTTGATCATCGAACGCGACCGCATGTATACGGAGAACGCCAATCGCGCGTTTCGTTATGGACGGATTACGCCAAAGAACTTGGAACCCGAGCCAAAGAACCCGATCATCGCGAACTTCTTCCACCAAGTACAGCTTGCGGATGAACTTGGCTCTGGCGTAAGGAACCTCTATCATTATGTCAAGATATACTCCAACGCAGAGCCAGTGTTTGACGAAGACGATGTTTTTAGGCTTATTGTCCCGCTTGACGACGCGTATTCCGCCGACCGTGCGCTTGAAGGGGCATTGCCAAAGACCGCCCAAGAAAACATGGGAAAGGGTGTGGTGAAAGGTGGTATGAAAGGTGGTATGGAAAGTGGTATGGAAAGTGGTATGAAAACCGCAGATGTCATTATCGCCTTTATGAGAGCGGATCCTCAGATAACACATGATCTTTTGGCAGCAAAACTAGG
>Ga0310696_10011164_pt1 | contig 10255 bp, 12 predicted proteins | sample AusTroGonzalo_MG_4_FD_203885 | JGI IMG/M metagenome (GOLD analysis project Ga0310696, IMG submission 203885) | Bovine rumen microbial communities from tropical cattle in Woodstock, Queensland, Australia - Gonzalo_02 (v2) (version 2) | ecosystem: Host-associated > Mammals > Digestive system >... | reverse complement strand
CCCTTTGGCATCCTCATAGAGTTTCTTGTAAACAGAAAGCGTGCCGCCATTTACACAGTTTTTCCCACATTCCGAGAAGAATGCAGACCGCTCCTCTGGGGAGAGCCGTGCTATACCTTTCTCGAAACCCTTAAACCAATTTGATATTTCCATGACGATAATTCTTTAAATCTGGATAATAGCACCACGCTATAAAGGCAGGAATGACGGATGAAATACATTGCAGCCAATTAAAATCCAACACACATACCCAGCCATTCTTCCCTGGAAAGGCAGGTCACGTGTTCTGTTCGCATTACCCCTTCAATGGCACAAGATACATTATAGGCAGTATGATGGTATTGAAATCCGCACTTTTCCTGAACGCGCTTTGACTTTATATTTCCATCAAAATAACCGCACCAGATTCTTTCAAGATTCAATACTTCAAAGCCATATCGCATGATTTCTCTGACCGCCTCAGGTATCAGTCCTTGTCCCCAATATGGAACCCCTATCCAGTAGCCTATTTCACCCTCCGTATCAGGAATGCCGATATTGCTTGCTTTGCCGAGCATAAGTCCGATGCTGCCAACAGGCTCACCGGATTCTTTTAATACTACAGCATAGGTTTCCGGTGCCGATAGAACACTCTGGATTATTTCACGGCTATTCTCTACACTTGTATGAACCGCCCATCCCGCAATTGGCCCCACATCGGGATGACTTGCATATTTATATAAGGTCTCCGCATCGCTCTCTTTCCACGGTCGGAGGATCAATCTATTCGTTTCATGTATCATCGTTTTCTTCTCCATGATATGTTTAGCATTTTATCATAAGGCATTGATTTCATCCTGCAAGCGCTGAAGGAACTTGGCTGCCTGACCACCATCCATCTGAACATGATGGAACTGAAGCGATACTGGCAGGGTGGTCTTAAACCATCCCTTACGATATCTGGCCCATGCCAAGAACGGATTATTGAATTTGGCGCTATATTGGTTTACAATGCAGTCAATCTCTGTCTGCACAAGGGTGGATGTGCCAATTATCATATGATCTTCAAGGAAAGTGCTCTTACATTCGCGGGCAACCTGAGCAGTCAGCTTCTGATAATCACTATTGAATTGCTGCAAGTCGTCAGAATAAGGGATATCACATGAGTTGATATCATTCTTACAGTTCTCCACGATGACATTGATGGCAAGCCTGTCAAATTGGAACAGTTTGCCATCTATTGGCAGTAGGTAGAACTCCTTAATATCTTTGGCCGCCCTGCCTATGCACCAGCACATCAACACGTTAAACTTTACGCCACTCTTCTTGCTGACCTTTACCAAGCGGGTGACATCAAATGTTTTCACCAACGTCACCATTGGCATAGGCGACGACATCCACATACTGAATGCTTCTGCCCTGTTACTCTCTTGAGGGTTTATTTCTTTTTTCATCGTCTCATCAAATTAGACTGCTTACCAACAGGCCGCCTCCTTTCGACCGCAAAGATACATTTAGTTTTGGATTCTACCAAATTTTTGGGATATTCTGCTTAAAATTGTGATAAATAACATATAATCCATGAGAATTATTTTGTGGAATGGAAAAAAGAATGTATTTTTGCAGTGTGAAAGTTTATATTTCCAGTCGTAGTACATAAGTTTTAAGCGCAAAAACATGTATTTTCGGTGTAAAAACATAAGTTCTCAGCGCAGAAATATAAAATAGTACTGAGGAAAAGAAAATAGATATAGTGAATTAACAACAAAAATAACGAGGGATATGCCAAAATACATTTTACAGGAACTCCCCAAGGAGATGACCGATGGAAAGAAAATCGTGTTTCCAAAGATGCAGACATACTCACTGCACGACTATGAGACGGTGATACAGCACATGCGCGACTATGCTGCCAGCTTCAGCGAAGGCACGATCAGAGGTGTCTTCGATGCGCTGGTGTCGGTAATGGAAAGCTGGATGCCTATGGGGCACAACATCAAGATAGACGGACTGGGGGTATTCTCGCTCACTCTGGGCTTCGATGAATCCAGTCCGTCCGAAAAGGCTGCATTAGAGAATACCAATGATAATCCGAAAACGAAATACAGGCACGTCTGTATCAAGGGGATTAACTTTAAACCCGACCAGAAGCTATTGAAGGCATTGAACAAGGATATCACTTTCGAGCGTAGTGAGGCCGAAGTCCAAGTGCCACAGAAGACAAAACTCAGTCTCGAAGAACGACTGGCAAGAGCCAAAGCCATTATAGAGAAGAACGGATTCATGACCCTCTACGACTATGCCAATGCCACCCACCAAAGTCGTTCTGTTGCCTCGAAAGACCTGCGACAAATCGTAGCCGACCCCAACTCAGGCATCACCACCCGTGGCAGCCATTCACACAAGGTGTGGATAGCGAAGAATTTACTCAATGCAGAAATTCTCTGACAGCCAAAGAAACTATCCATGAACACCATCTGCTCTTCTGTGATTAAAAATCCACACGATAGGCGATATTCGGGAAGGTCAGCGAGGTGTGACGCTTGTTGATGGTGTACTTCACTGAGAAGGCATAGCCCACGTTCATCTTCAGCTGTGCAGAGAAAGGATCAAGTCCGTCGACTACGGATATCGTCTTATCTTGTTACATTCTTGCTTTCTGCTTTTCGCCGGCACCAGAGCCACGATACTTAGAACGTGCCTCGTTGAACTTCCAGACGAGGTCGATGAGGAAGGTGCGGCGGGCAGGATTGTCAGTCGACAATTCACGGATACCGTAGACGGTGGCAGTGGTTTTGTTGGTGTTGAAAGGGTCAACGCAACGCACATCGAGAGTCAGCTGTCCAAGACGGCGGAGGTTGAAATCACGCTGCACGCCGAGCGTGAGGTTGAAACGCTGGGTGTTGATGCTGAAGTTGTTGTAATCGCCCTTCGATGCCCACTGGGCATTGGCAGTCAGACGAAAACTGTGAGGCAATTCGATGTCGTTGTTCCAGATGAGTGTGACATATGGGTTGTTGAGGGTCTTGATTGAGCCGTCAGCCGTCGGTGTCTTATAATTCTGGAAGACGGTGAACGCATACCACATGGGGTGCCAGCAGCCGATAGTCGGGCGTGCCGAGAGACTCAGCTCGAACTGGTTGTAGTCGTCGGCACTGTTGATGGGACGGACGAGGCTGATGAGCGGATCCGTGCTGCTAGGGAATGGCTCGGTGGACATGGTCACGCTGTTCTTCAAACGACCATACTCGACGGTCAGGTTTGCCCACTGATAGGCCGCATTCAGCACGAGGCTGTGGTTATAGGTCGGCTTCAGATAGGGGTTGCCGCTCTGATAGGTGTAACGATTGACGTACATCGTTGAACTGGTCAGGTTTGAATAGGCCGGACGCTGAATGTCGCGACGATACGACAGACTCAGTTGCATCTTTCCGATGGGAGCTGAAATGGTGGCGGTGGGGAACCAGTCGCCGTAGTTGCGGCACACCTCGTCCTCGCGCTTGCCGAAGTTGAAGTAGTCGTTCTTCAAGTGCTCATAGCGCAGACCTGCCTGGGCGAACACCTTGCCAAACTGCCTGCCGTACTCGACGAAGGCTGCTGCCGACTTCTCGTTGATCTCCGTGTCGGTAGCCTTCACGGGAACGTAGTCGGAAGCCTGGAATGTGTAGGCATCCGTGCGGTGGTTGTAGCTGTACTCGCCGCCAACGGAAAGATTTCCGTTTAATATGGGATAGCTGAAGATAAGCTTCGTGGCCCAGAAATTATTGGCGCTGTTGGTGTTGCTCTCGATGGTGCGGTCAACGGGGGCTGCGCTAACAATCGTTGTCTGTTCCGTCGTGCGACCTGGCGTCTTGGTATCATCGAAGAGTCCGTCAATGTTCAGGTCAATACCCAACTGTCCCACCTTACCATTATAATAGGCGTTGAAGATGTGTTTCTTGACACTCTGATCCTGCCAGATGTAGCTCGTGGAGTGCTCGGTGAGGATGCCGTTCTCGAACATATCTGTCAGGTAGTCGCCCTTCGTCTCGCTTTTGGGTGTACGGTCATATTTGTAGTAGGCGCCAAAGGTGTGATTCTCATTGACCATATAGTTTAGCTGCAATTGTGGCGACCATGCGTGCCAGGGATGTCTGATCTCCTGGGTGGAGTGTCCAGTCACCTGATTTGGCCCAACATAGTAAAGCATGTCGTTGACCTGCAAACCCTTATAGTGATTATAGGTGCCCACCCAGAACGAGCCCGTCACGTCGAGTCCACCCGTACGGTAGTTAGCGGTGAGGTTATCATTCAGCGAACCGCCATACTGGTACATGAACTGTGTGCTGTTCTGAAAACTGAAGCCCTCGCCCTGTGCCTTTTTCAGCGTGATGCGAACGACGGCCTTGGTTGAGGCTGCATAACGGGCACCGGGGTTCTGGACTACGTCGACATGCTGGATCTGGTCGGAGCGCAGACGCGAAAGTTCTTTCATGTCCTGTACCCGTCGGCCATTGATATATACTTCGGCATCGCCACGACCCAATACTTTTACACCGCCGTCGCGTTCTGCCTCAAGCGATGGAATCTTCGACAGGGCATCACTCAACGTTCCGGCTTTCTCCAGTATCGTACCCGCGACAGTGGTACGCATAGCATCGCCTTTAACATGAGTCTTAGGCAGCTGACCCTTTACCACCACCTCTTTCAGTAGTTGGGTGTCTTCTTTCATCTGGATAGTCAGATTGTTGCCTGCCTTTATATATAAGGTCTGATAACCCACGCTGGTCACCTTAAACAGACCCTCGTTTACATCTGTCACAATCTTAAACACGCCCTGCTCATCGGTCATGCCTCCCTGAATGAAAGCAGAATCAGGCAGCGAAAGCAATACTACATTTACAAAAGGCATCGGCTCACCCTTCTCGTCAATCACTCGTCCGCCCCAGTCCTGTGTTTTTGCCTGGGCTGTGATCGTCATCATCATTAAAACCATGATGGCTGTTAACCTAAAAACAATCTTTTTCATATTTATGTTCATTTTAAATCTTTTCCCTATTTGTCGTATTTGACGTTGAAAAATTACAGGAAGTTGCAACAAATTATCAATTTTTAATTTCCACACCGCCCAAGAAGTTGTCAGCAATGATGTGGAGACAGTGGGCATCCTTACCTACGGTTCTTGAAGCATGATTGCCTACACCGCCAATAAAACTGCGGCTCTTGACTACGACGTTCACCGTTTGAGGCACTAAGAGTTCTATGCCGCCACAGAAGGTATGTATTTCAATCTCCTCATCCTCAGTAATGGCAGCATTTCGCAAGTCCATACGGATACCTCCGCAGAAAGCGTCGAGACGGGCTCCGTGGAAAGGCTCGCCACGATAGATATACTCATCACCGCCATAGTGAACGCTGCAACAGATGCGCTTACCGTCTTCACCAATAGGTAGCGGGCGCTGCAACCACTGGTCAGGGTCGCGACGATAACTGTTCACAATCACCAGAGCACCTAAGTAGATAAGTGCTGCAGGGGCAATATAAGCCGTCCATGGCTGGCGCCAAAGCCAGTCGTTCTCAATGATTCCCCACATGTTGGCCAGTTTCCAAGCACCAGCCACAATTAATAGAATTCCAACAATCGTTCTTGGTTTCATAACTTTACTTTTTTATTATTTAAAATTTCTGAGTGCAAAGGTATAAAGTATGAACTGTTCCTCCAAATATCTGGGATATTCTGCATAGGTTTGTGATAAACGGGGCTAAATGTGTGATGAAATGGTCAAAAAGTGACGAATGGTTTGGTGATTTAACAGAATTGTATTACTTTTGTCGGCTGTATGAACAAAGGTCACAAAGAAACCATCAGCACGCGTTTCATCAGCACCGTCTTCATGGTACTGGCAATAGCCATCTTCAAGCCCTTCGGACTCGAAGTGTGGCAATGGCAGGCATATATTCATTTGCTGTGTATCTTCGCATTAGGCTCGTTCAGTTGTTTCCTGACGGAAATCATCCTGCGATACGTTATCCGCATGCCTCGTTCCTACGACCGTGGTGTCAGTTATATCATCAGCCGTAATCTCCGCTTCCAATGCATCAATACACCGTTGGTATCGCTGCTCATCTGTCTCTACCGCCACTTTGCGATGAGCGAGTTGGTAGAAGGCAATAAGTTGTCATTTAGCAATTATCTGGAGACGTTGGTTATTATCGCCTTCCTCTCCTTCGCCATCGGACTCTACTGGCGGTTCAAGTTCCGTAACCGTTATATGGCTGCAGAACTCGAAGAAACCAGACAGATGAATGAGCAGCTGAAGAAATTGCAGACTTCAGTTCTGGATTCGCAAAAGACGATGGAGAGTACCAATCGTCTGTCGGAGAGTAGTAACAATCAGGCTTCACAGATAACACTCGAGGGAACCACCAACGAACATGTGAGCCTTGAGATTTCAAATCTATTATATATAGAAGCAGTTGGCAACTATGTCAAAGTGTGCCAACTGCAGGATAATGAAGTGCAAACCCATATGCTTCGCGCTACGATGAAACAGATGGAAGATGCGCTGCAGACCTATCCCATGATAGTCCGTTGCCATCGTGCCTTCATGGTTAATCTCGGTCAGGTAGAAGAGATATCCTCTAATTCTCGCGCCATGCAGCTTGTGATACATCACAGCCATGATGCCATCCCCGTCTCACGAAGCAATGTCAACAAACTGAAGGAGTTGTTGGGATAAGATTCTATGATTCAACAAGTAGAGATAACCCTAAAGCCCAAGTCTCGTGGTTTCCATTTGGTAACCAGTGAGATAATGAGTCAATTGCCCAAGTTGCCTAAGACGGGCATCATCAACATTTTCTGCAAGCATACGAGTTGTGGATTGAGCATTAACGAAAATGCTGATCCCGACGTTCGGGTAGATATGGAGACTATTTTCAACCATCTGGTGCCTGAGAATCGCCCTGAATATGAACACACTTTGGAGGGCGCTGACGACATGCCTGCTCATGCCAAGTCAACCTTGAGTGGTGTTAGTCTGACCATACCCATTACAGATGGACGCTTGAACATGGGAATCTGGCAAGGTATCTACTTTTGTGAGTACAGAAATTATGGTGGAGCAAGAAGGATAGTAGTAACGATTATTGGAGAGTAAGCTATGAAAATGAAACTAAAGAAACGTAAAATCAAGTTTACTGCCATATTTTTTCTCTGCTGGTTTGCACTTTTAGTCATTCTGGTTGATGGCGTCCTGAAATTCCAGACATTGGTTGACTATTTCGGGTCATACGCTTTAGTAGAGATTACGCTGTTGCTATTGGTCATTCTGCCCACATTGGCAGTATACAAATTAATTAAAGAATAAGCCAAAGGCTCTACTTACATCAGAAAAAGGGAATAGATGTCACAAGCGAATACAAGTAGCTGCCAAAAGATATAAGCAGCCATATCATCAGGGCAATGAGTAGCAGAAGGACGAAGAGTACGATGGCTGACTGCCAGGCCCGCTGGTTCACTTGCTTGATGATGGTCTCATCGCCGTCAACGAAACCCTGAATCATCTGCATGTTCTGGATATTGGCACGGTGGAAGAAGTCGATGATGTCGCCAACAAAGAACGGTATCATTCCCATCAGCACATCACGAAGGGCATTGTTCAGAACAGCCAATGTCAGCGGGACGCTCTTGATGACACGAGAGGAGAAATAGACGAATGGTACGACACTGAGCAGGGCTATGGCATCGCCCCAGCCGGGAATGACCCCGATAAGCGCATCCAGATAGTAACGATCCATATAGCGCGTCAGTCCATCCATCGTCTGATAGGCTTTGTTGTCCATCAGCCGCTTACGCCGTTGCAGTCTCTTTTCCTCGTTCATATTAGACTATACAAGCTCTTTACCAAAGGGTGACAGGGCCAGCTTTGCCAGTCGGAAGTGCATCTTTCCGAAAGGTATGCCAATGATGGTGATGCAGAAAATGAGGCCGTAGAAAACATGGGTGAGCCAGATCCAGATGCCGCCCACAAAGAACCACAGCACGTTCATGAATATGCTCAGACAACCAGGCTGAGATGGCTTCCACTTCACCTTTGTGCCGAACGGCCAGATGGCCAGCATGCCAAGCTTCATGCTCTGCAGGCCAAAGGGTATGCCGATAATCGTAATCATCAGCAACAGTCCGGCAATGAAATACTCCAGGGCAATGTGCAGCCCACCAAAGATAATCCAGATAATGTTTCCTAATGTCTTCATAATCTCTTTCCTACTAAATCTATCTATTAGACGAACTTATCATTGTAAAAGTTGCAAATGCAGTAAACAAAACAAAAACCTCCGTAAATTGTGACTTACGGAGGTTTCGTTTGGGTGCCCGGTGGGACTCGAACCCACGACATTCAGAACCACAATCTCTCTTGAAAGAGCCTCTATCCTGTTGATTCCCACCACGTTAATGATCTCTCTAATTGTTCTTCGGTAAACTATAAGTAAACATCGGAACTTTTGCAAAGGTACATCATTCTATTTAAAAAGAGGGAATCTTTCCCGTTAAAAAAATGAAAGCGGAAGAAATTAATCATATATCCTTGTTTCCTTAGTAAGGACAGATCCTCTATTACCTAATTTATATAAAAAAGTAGCACACCACCTAAGATTTCTCTTATGATGATGTACTACCCTCGACCGAATAATCAAGGAACCCTCCACTCGTTATCATCGGGTTCTATCAAGTCCAAATTGGATTCCTTGTTGAAATATCTAATAAAATTCAAATAAGGCGTTTTTTGATATGCATTGACAATAGCCTTATTCACCTATTTATTCCTTTTAAGGAAATAGTCCTACATAGTACCGCTTACCTCAACATTGTAATAGTTTAACCATATCTTTGCTATCTTCCAATTCCAAACACACCATTCTCCATAATGGTATAGTTCTGGCGGAATTAAGGAGTGTATATGATCTTCGGTAATCATATCGCCTTTGCGTAAATCAAGTATCTGGAAAGATGGATTATGAGTAAGATATGTTCTCATTCTCGTAAATAGAGCTTTCTTGTCTCTGGAATAACCCACTTTACAATAATTTCCACTTTTAATGAAATATAGCATAGTTTGTTAAGCCTATTATTCGTGTTAGGTTACTTTTTAGTTCAAGCTTATAGTCACCACTGATGCAGTCTATTAGCTGTTGTATCTTATTATCTGTAGGTTCTGGCAATCTGATATTCTTATTGGTATTTGCTCCAATATTTACCTGTATAGGATGACACAACTGTATAAGTCTTATCAGATTCTCCAAATCAAAATCCATTATAGGCTCTATAGTAAGATATGTGTCTATTCCTCTATTTGCTATTTTATTCATAGCTAAAGCACGTTCTTTGACATGAGGGGCTTTATTCATAATTGAAGGATAGAAACGGTTGGTCTCTATTGTAGTGCATACTACAGAATCTTGAAAAACTGGGTGCTTTATGAAGTCCAGTATGCGACTTGGATTTTTCGATTGAAACAGGAAACGGTTTCTTGTCCCAAACAAGTCTGTATTATCTCTGTAACAATAGTCCAACACTTTTTTGATCCAACTATCAGGAATGTCCTTAGCGAAAAGATCTATTCCACTACCAACAAAGATAAATTTATCTGTACCAAAATCCTCTTTGAAGCATTCTTCATTCAGTCTAATTCCATCTGCTACTTCATTACCATATTTATATAGCACATAACAGTACTTACAATCATGAGGACATCTACCCACAATCGGATTCCATGTGTGACTTACAAACTCGTACATATCACCTTTACTCTCTTTAAGCATAATCATTCTCATTAATGTCATTTGTTCCAAAGATAAACTTTGGACGGTAAATATCTATTACTTTTTTCACTTTTCCATCTATTCTTCTGCTAACAGGATCAGAACAGTTAAACCATTGATGCAAGTCTTTTGATTTGGGTTTCTTCGTAATTCCAATTTCAGTATATGCCTAACTCATTTTATCCAGAGCTTTAGCAACAGTAATCGTTTCACCTGATGGAATCAGCTTCACTATTAGTAGAGCCAGTTTTTGATCCTTTGTTTTTTCATCATCCAGACAACTTAATGCAGCTTCAATAGACTTCTTGATATATCTGAGATTCCTTACTCTCTCGACACCGAGATTATAATATGCAGCTTTGATTAGCGGTTGTTGTTGCTCTAGAAATAGAAGTGCAGGAGCGTGTGGGTCATGGGTTACAATAAATGCGTATTGAAGGAATGCATCCTTAAAAGATTGTTTTTCTGTGGA
>Ga0310696_10011159_pt1 | contig 10257 bp, 12 predicted proteins | sample AusTroGonzalo_MG_4_FD_203885 | JGI IMG/M metagenome (GOLD analysis project Ga0310696, IMG submission 203885) | Bovine rumen microbial communities from tropical cattle in Woodstock, Queensland, Australia - Gonzalo_02 (v2) (version 2) | ecosystem: Host-associated > Mammals > Digestive system >... | reverse complement strand
ACCGCGCTTGCAACCGGCGCAACCTGTGATAATGCGGTACGGTATTTATCAAACGATAGGGCACTTTCATTCGCACCCTTTACAAGTACATCAACCACGTGTTCTGTATCTTCGGCATCCAGACCGAACTGACGCAATGTTGCACCTGCGAGTTCTGCAGCCTCACCCAGCCCGGCATCCAGATCCGTAGCCAGGGCGAGTACCGATTCCGACATACTATTGATATCCTCTGCCGAGAAACCCAGTTTGGCAAGTGCCGTTTGGAGGTCTGTCACCTGTGACGCGGTGTACTCGGTTGTCTTACCGAGTTCCTTCGCCCTGTCGGACATCACGGCCATTTCCTTATTGTTCAGCCCGAGTATGGTTTGCAGGTTCTTTTGTGCCTGCTCAAACTCGATGTTGGTTTTGATTATGCCCTTTATAGCGTTGTACAAACCACGTATCGCAGCGATAGCCGCACCGACCCAACCGGCAAGCGCAACCCAGTTCTTTTTAGCCTTCGCAAAAAATCCCTGCTGGTTATTATCAACTTTTGCCTGCTCTTTATTTAAGTCGTCCAGTTGCTTGGTGCAATCCTTGACGGCCTGCGCCTCCTTTTCCCATTCTTTTGTACCCTCCGGCAACTGCCCGAGTTTCAACAGGTGTTGGCGCAGCATCTCGTTCAACTCCTGAACGCCGGACTTGTAGTTACCCACGTTACGGGTATAAACGCCGTATGCCTGCTCCAGCGTTGATACTTTGGTGTTCAGTGTGTTTACTATTTCCTGCTGGCGTTTATATTCCTCCGTCAGTTCACCTCCGGCAATCTTGATCTGGCGCAGTTTATCCTTCTCAACGGAAAGCTGCGCTGCCATACCTTTGAGGGTGTCCTTGTAGGTCTCCTGCGATATGATGGTGTTCTGTATCTGGCGGCTCTGCTCCTGGGCCTCTTTCTTATTTGCTTTCAGGGCCTCGGTGGTGATAGTCAGTTCACGTTGCAGATTTGGCAGCGCGGCTTTCGCCTGTTCGTAAGCCCGCGTCTGTTCCTCGGTATTCTGCCTGCCGGCCTTGACGTTATCGTTATACGTCTGTATAGCCTGCTCGCTGACCTTTATCTGGTCTTTGAGAGCCTTCTGTGATAACTGCAACGCATAGACCTGCTGATTCAATCCGTTAAGGTTCTCAACCAGCTTGCTTATTGACTTGTCACTGTTGCCCATGTCGGTCTTGACCTTCAACAGTATCTCCTTCTTATTGTCCATATCGTTTGTGTGTTATAGTTTTACAAGTTCTGCATCAGCAACGCCGCCGCTCTTGGTCGTCAGTTTGCGTATAAGGTAGTAATGCCCCGTCTGCTTAAGGTACACGGGTATCGTCATATCCAGCGAGAATAGGTCGTAGGTCGTCAGCACGAACTCGGCTTTCAGGACTACCGGCTTGCGGATGATCTTCGCATACTGCTGATAGTTGCGCGTCAGCAACGCATCCCATTTGAGGCGCGAATCATACTGCGCAGTAAACATGATAAGCATAGTTCCATAACTTGCATTTCCTAACAATAGACGCGGGGCAACGTCGTCTCCTGCGAAATCCAGCTCTCCGTCATTGTCAGTCCATACGGGAATCTTATTACTGGGGCAGAGCGCGAAGTCACTCTTGCAGTATTCCGTTTCCTCGTCTATCGTCACATCCTCCGCTGGTAGCATACCCTGGTACTGCGTATTGTCGTAATCCTCATCCTCTGCGTAACGGAAGTAGTTTTTCTGTGCCGTTCCGTCAAGTTTCGTTTGCCGTTCCACAGGGCGCAGCGAGGTCATTTTATCCGTCCAGTCAACAGCCTTGCTCTTGTTGCTTTCAAGCTCGTTGAAACTGATTAATTGAAAAGTCCTTCCATCTTGCGAATACGCGAACTTACCGGCCAGCCAAAGTAGGTTTTTGATATACTGACCGCACGACATATCGGGCAGGTTCATACAGACGGGGTACGAAGGTGTCCCAGTGCCGTAGATAACCTCCTCACCCTCTCCCGGATCAAACTCAACCGATATCTCTGTAGCGGATGCCGTTACAGGTAGGAATTGTGCCGGTTGGTAAGCGTAGTTGTTATCATAGTAAAGCACGCACAAAGCGATATACGAGAATCCCTCTACGTCTACGTCATAATACGAGGTGTTACCCTGCAAGAGATAACGCATATAGAACGGACCACCGCCCGACTGCTCGTCAATGCTTGCCGATATAAGGTTTGCCCCGTCTGTCGTATTATCTATATCCAAACCCGTCAATTTTAGCACCGACAATCCTACAAAGTGGTTGGGGTCGCCATCGGGGTACGGGAAATTCTGCCCCGAATAGACGTATTTCATTGTGGCGTTGAAACGTATGCGCACCTTTTTCGCGCCATTGGTAAAGATTGTCTTTGTATCTGCATCGTAGTAATGATGCCAGTCTATCATCTGGCTGGTATTCGGGCCGATAAGTAGGTAACGGAACTGCCCGTATGATTTCAGCTCGCCGATAACATCAGTACCGAACTTGAATCGCTGCTGGTACTTCGTCACGTCATCTCCGTTGCGTCCCGTCAGGGCGTGTACGTATTTTGCTCCCGAAAAAATGCTATGGTATAAATACGAAAGGTCTGTCAGTCCAGTAACACCGCATTTGTTTTGTATAGCCTGCAAAATAGCATCACTGCATATTCCAACACCTTTCCTGCCTCCGCCATAACTGACGAGCGGCATATTATGGTCAAGGTCACTTGACGAGGGAGGATATTGGCAGTGTCCCAGCGCAGTCAAATCCCGTAACGGGGTATTGAACAGCTTTTCCATAGCCTTGACATTTCCCCAGGTAAAGCAGAAGGATATAGTGTTTGCCTTAATAGACAGCAGAGTTGCCAAACCCGAAAGCAACTGCACCCCGTCACGCTTATATATGACGGAGTGTTTCGTGTACGGGAAGTCGCTATCAACCTGCGTGCCAACATATCCGATAGCTTTGAGGTTGTTCTGCGTCAGAGGCAGCGTGACGTTCGTAGTGCGGTTTGATACCACGCTCTGAAAGTCCGTCATCACCGGCGACTGATAAATCAGTTGGACGTTGGTTTTACCAGCGTCCAAATCCATGAGCGTTCCGTCTATGTATATCTCCTCGGTCATATATCAGAATAGAGTTGTTGTTTCGGTTGGAATACCGAGCTTGATACTGAAATCACGTGTTTGCGCTGCGGTGTTTTCCTCGTTGTTGTAGTCATTAACCGCGAGCCGCATTGATAGACCGTAACCCTCGGGATGTACGATATACCAGCTCGTAGCCATCGTTTGCAGGATCGCGAACACCTCCTGCGTCACACCCTCAACACCGAGCTGGATTTCTTTCGTATGCTCCAGGCCGAAGGGTTCGGATTGCACCCTGTCGGTACGCTCGTAATCGTTATAGTTCTGTTTGAAGGAGTTGTCCTTCGCCTTTTCGGTTATCTTCTGCCTCAACGCAAATACGTATTCCTCGTAACCGCCCTTGTCGTTTATCCACTGCAGGGCATAAGGGCTGTGATACGAGCAGGATTTCTGGCTGATCTGCTCGTCCGTGTCCTGCATGAGATTCTCGTTGATCCATTCCACGTCGATTGATCCGACACGGACATGATAGACGTGTCCGCGCTGCATACTGAAATAAAACGCAGGCGGGTTGCTGTATGTCATATCTTCGCCCATAACGCAGGTGAGCGTATGTTCGAGATTGGGCGAAGTTATGAACTCGCGTGTCTTTGTCAGCACGTCACAGGCCAACACGCGCACTCCCTCATTGGTCGTGCCGTAGTCATTGATGCCGCGAACACAAAGGAACTCGGTGTAACCGCTATCCATAAGACCCTTGACACGGAAACGCAGCGCAACATCCACAGCCTCGGTAATCGGACTGATAGTGTACTGCGGGCGCGGCTGATACCAGGCGTTGATGACACCCGACACGTTGAACGTGGCGACACCTTTCATCTCATCCGCTTTCAGCGTGACAGCAGGGGTTGTTTCTCCTTCCTTGTACAACGGCAACTCCACCTCTCCCGTGCTATCCGGGCTCACGTATGCCTTATAGGTCGTTCCGTTTAGTGTGAACGTGAACGTCTCGGGCGCATCTGTCGGAATTGTCGCCCAGTTACCAACGGCAAAGAATATGCAGCTTGACTTGAATATGATAGGCGATCCGCTATTATGGTAATAGACGTCATCGTCATCGTCGAGCGGTTGCGGTATGCTCCAGCATTTCACACCTCCTGCCGTATTGATAGCAACCATGTTATTGCTTGAAACCGCTATCGCCTGCAGCTCGCTCGCAATATCGAAATCGTAAGCCATCTCGCCATAACGGTAGATGCGATTAAAGATGTTCGTTTGTGCCATTATCCAAAGAATTTGTTGTTAATATCGTGTGTAAGCAGTTGTTCAAAATACGCTCCCAGCCGTTCGGCAAGTTCGTTCTTCGTTGCCTCCACAGCCGGAGTGATGATGTCGCGCCGTCCGCCTTTGCGGTACAGAGCCGAGCCGTTGCGCTTGATATACCAGGAAAGCCAGCGTGCGAAGTTCTCGGCCTGCTTGTCGGTCATCCCGGCTGTCAGTCCGCGAATCCTGCACCACTCCTTCATATCCGCAACCATCGCCTGACGTGATGCTGTCGTACCCCTGCGGCGTGCAGGGCGTGAGCCGGTCTCCAGCGCACCGAAGAACGGCCTGCCCCATATCTCACCGATGATACTCTCACCCTCACGGCGCATACGTACCTCCAGCGAGGCCAGCGTCCGGCCCGATGCCACCTGCCCGGCCTGGGTGCTGCGCCGCTTGATGTCCGCCACGCAGTCATCAAGGGCCTTACGCATCATTTCCTCAATCGTTGCCATAGTCAGCTTTTCGGTTTGCTCATTATACTTGTCAGGCGGCGTTCATACTCGTACTCCTTAAGATCAGCGTGCAGTATGCCGTACACCTTCGCCCATTCCCAGGATAGTATCACATCAGGGTCTTTGCCGAACTTCTCGGCCAGAGCCTTGACCGTTCCTATGTGTCCGACCTGCGCAAACATATTCTTGATGCCTGCCCGTTCCTGGTCTGCCGTCGGGTCATATTTCAGCGTCTCGGCCTCCAGTTCCACCCAGTAACGTATGCCGTCTATCATCCTGTCAAAGCGGCGTTTACGCATACGGCGCGGCATGAGGCGCGGCGACCACCCGTACAGCTCCTTCCAGCAGTCCTTCAGGCGTTGGTACTCGCTCGCATCCTCATTACGCAGTATCTCACCGACACCGATACGCTGGCCGTAGGTAAACGTCCCTTCCTCGTATTTGAACTCACGCAGTCGCATCGTCCTCGGGTGTTGGTGTTGTTTCCGGCAGGTCAATCATACAGGCCGGTATCTTAGTCTTGAAACGCAGGAGTATGCCCGTTGCGTTGGCATCGAACATCGGTGGCTCGGGATCGCACTGGTATTCCTCCACCTCCTCAAACATACCGTCCGCGTTAAAGGCATCCATAAAGGGTATGACGCCATCGGCAAGCATCTGCTCCCTGACGCGCTCCCTGGCCTCGGCATCACCCTGCATCGGCACGAGGTTGAGGAAATGTATCTCCAGCGTCACCTCACGTTTCCAGCCCATAAATTTCTTCATCGTGCTGTCGTAGTATTCCTCCATGAAGATACAAGGGAACTGGCAGTCGTCCGAGGTGACGTTCTGCATCTGCTTGATGTCATAGTGCCAGCCGTAGCCGGGGCAGGCGGCGGCAGCTATCGCTTTGAGTTTGTCGAGTAGTGTCATGACGCCTTTTTGAGTGATTTCTGTTTCGGCTGGTGTCGCCTCTCGTAGCGGGCATACGACATAGGCCGGTGATTGCTTTTCATACGCGGGTCGTACATAGCGTTCGGGCCGTAAGGCCATACGCTGGTTGAGGGTATCTCGCCGTTCTTGCGTTTCAAGTCCCACGTGCGTTTATTCATCAGCGAGTGCTGTTCGAGCTTTACGCCCTTCTTTGTTTTCTTTTCCGTATAGTAGTACGGCAGATAGTTTGGTGATAAGTTTGACATATGATTTTTCGTTTTGTTTGGTTCGTTACTTTATTTGCCTCTCTCGCGCGTTCATTTGGCCGCAGGTGTTATGAATAGCAACAGACAGTACAACACAGCCAGCAGCAACAAAAGACGCAGCAGAACCAAAAAATAGGGTTCTCTGCGTTTGCGGCAGTCGCCGCGTGCCAACTCCATGATGTCAGGCCGCGTGCCCGGACACGTTGCGTTAAACAGGTCGTATCGGTCAGCCCGGTAGGCAGCCATAAAGATTGCACGCCCCAGGTCGGGCGAGCGGAACGCCTCCCACCACCCGTACTGTTCACGGGCGTGTGCGATTATCTCCTTTGCTGCGCTCTTTGCTCTCTCTGTCATAATGTTTCAATTTTTGCTCTGTTTCGTAATCAGGTTTCAAATATAGGGTACAACAAACGTTGCCGGTTGTGCCTTTTCATTCCCATTCAAGTGCGGCTCATCGTTGAGTGAGTCTCTCGGTGTACCTGGATAACGGGGAATACGGCATAACGGGCTGCGTCTATGGCATGGTTCAGTATGTCCACTGGTTCGTTCAGCCATTCTCCGTTCTTATCCCTCATCCACACGTAGCCGCGCAGCTCGCGTATCAGGTTCAGGCTCCGTTTCGTCACATATATCTTGTAGCCCTTCATCGCCTGCAGTTGCTCCGCTATCCTCGTGGCCTTGTAACTGCCTTGTATGTTAAAGCCGTACCGCCGTATCGTCTCGTTGGTTTTCGGCTCCGCGCTATCGGCATACACCCTCACCGCCCGGCCGATGCCCGCCTGTTTCATCACCGCCGCGATGTCCTCGTTCAGCATACCCGTGCGGTAGCATTCCTCGTCCAGCCATATCTCCTTCTTGCGGTTATCCACATAGCAGTGTATGAGCGTTGTCGGGTCGTTCGTGAAACCATAGTCAAGGCCGTAGGTTTCAATCATGCCGTCACTTTTTTCGGGCAGGGTGTCCACCTGTATGAAGTCAGGAAAGATAAGTCCTTCAAGGTGTCCTGTCTTGCCTTCTCCAAACACACGCCACCAGTTTGAGTCACCGCGGTTGCTCTCTATCTCGCGCACCTGTTCTTCGGTTAGGTAGTCGTTATCAAGGTACGTGGAGTCAAGCACCTGCACATCATCACGCGTCAGTATCTTCTCGTCAATCCAGCTCACCTGCTCTGGGTTGTAGTCCATGAAGATGATGCCAGTAGTACGAACCGCAAGCTGTCGGTGTGTGTCGTATTTCAAGTGTATGGCCTCGTTCTCATACAAGCGCTTTCGGCCAGGGCCTTGCACCTTGCCCGGAGTATCTACCGAAAAGAACTCCAGCTTGCCACCACCGGGATATGTGTATATGTGGTCGCTCTCATTCCATGCAGGGTCATCTTTGAGTGTCGTGCCGCGTATCGTTTCAAAATCACGTATCGCACCTTTCTTTAAGTGCGGCAGCGTCTCACTGACAACGCTGGTAACATCACCTGCGTGGTCTTTCTCTACCAAAAAGTCTAAAATCTGAAGTATGGCGTAGGTCTTGCCGGAACGTGTACCGCCACGTGAAACGACATAACGCGGCCGCTTGGGTGCAAGTACCGCGTTATACGTTTTCTCGAAGACCTTACTGAATGCCATACGTCATACGTTTGAATTGCGTAGGTTCTCCACCATGTCTCGCTCTTTCTCGTCCTTGACAACGATCTGGCGTGTTATCTGCTCCTGTGTCTGGCGGTCTGCCAGTCCCAATACACGTGCAGTGAAGTTGCTCTGATAAGCACCCAGCAGGCCACCGTCAATCAGGTCGCTACGTATCGCGTCACGTATGCGCGTTGCTGATTCTAACAACTCATTCTCCTGTTCTGTTCTACGTTTGGCTGTCAAGTGGTCCACCATGTTCTTTAACCACGATGCCGTATGGCCGCAGAACAGGCAGAAACCGGCCTCTGTGATAGGTCGGTCAACCTTCTCGTCTTTCTTCTCTGTACCCTTGCTGTTCTGCTTACGCACACTGATGAACATAGGCGCACGTTGTATCGTCATAACATACTCGTCAAAGAGCTGTTCCAGTTCCTCGGCGCTGTTTACTCCGTATGGGTGTCCCTCTTTCTTCTCGTTTACCGAGCGGGCTCGTTTCATTCCCATACGGATAATGTCAAGACGTGTCAGTGCCTGTTGTTGCTGTTGGGTGTTCTCCTGTTCTGCCATATCACTTGCTGTTCACAAATCGCATAAACTCCGCCCTACAAGTAGCATCCGTCTTGAATACTCCCGTCAGGTAGGTTGATGTCATCTTACCGGCTTTCCTTGCGCCTCGGCTCTCCTTGCACATATGACGGCCGGTCATAGACAACGCCATTCCCAGAGGTGGATTATCTTCACCCAGGGCCTCGGTGAGCATATCAACCACTTCACGTACCAGTCGCTCTTGAATCTGCAACTTGGCAGCGCAGTAATCAACCACGCGCCCGATCTTGGACAGACCCAATATCTTGCCGTGAGGGTTCGGGATATAGGCGAACGTGTACTCACCGAAGAATGTGCGGCAGTGATGCTCACACAATGAATAGAACGCACCCTTGTCTATAACCATATTGTCGTAGGTTATCCCGTCACGCCCGTTATCGAAGGTTGTTATCTTCGGTTTCTGCGCCGGATCATAACCGCGAAAAATCTCCTTGAACATCTTTACCATACGAGCCGGAGTTTCGCGCAGTCCCTCGCGGTCAGGATTCTCGCCGATGAACGTAAAGAAGTCCCGTATCAGTTCTTTTGCTTTTTCATCTGTAATCATAGTATGCCGACTATTTTCTGTGTCTGTAAACTCAACCTCCACGCCGGGTTACGCTGACAGTATGCGATACTCTCCTTGACGATTGCATCGTTCGCAGCCTTATCGCCCGTGTCGCAGGGTTGCAGGTAGTTGTATTTTGACCTGATGCCGTCATAGCGGTGCAGGTCGTTGCGCCCGTTATAGACGACTTTCAACTCATCGCATCGTTTCAGTACGATGTCCGCGTGATTGGTGAACTCAAACTTGGGTGACAGCGTTACGAAATCAACGAGTTCCAGCCATGCGGGTTTTCTCGTTCCGTTGGTTTCTATTGCCACCTCGTAGCCCTCATTATGCAGGCTTTCTATCAGTTCGGTGCAGTCCTGCAGGGTTGGCTCTCCACCTGTCAAGACGATAAGCGGCAGAATATGGAACTCGGGTGTGAGATCCACGATCCTCGCCATTATCTGCTTTACGTCCATCTGTTCGCCCTGCTGGTGCTGGGTATCACAAAACGGGCATTGTAGATTGCATCCGCTCAAACGCACAAAGATTGACGCACGCCCGGTATTGCGGCCCTCGCCCTGGAGCGAGTAGAATATCTCATTTACTTTCATCTTCGTAGGTCGCTATATTATTTTCACTCTCCTGTACGTCTGCTTTATAACAGCAGGGTATCGTATCAACCACCCACTTTGCGATATTCTCGGCTGTGGGATTGAACGGCAGTTGCTCGTTGAGGTTGGCATGGTCGAGTTTGTCACTGATCTGGTTTTTGATATGCTTAAAGTCAATAACCATTCCGTCAGCATTCAGTTCTTTCGCCTTGCAGTACACGGTGATTATCCAGTTATGGCCGTGCAGGTTGGCGCACTTGCTTTCATAGGAAAGCGCGAGGCGGTGACAAGCCGCAATTTCAAGTCGTTTCTTTACGTAGTACATATTACAAGTATTTATTTGCGTACATCTGTAATTTTCTCCATTCGTTAAAGTTATGTTCTGCACTGGGTCGCGGTTTTAAACGCTGTCCAGCCTTCACGTTTACTTTATCAAAAAAGTTTAGGTTATTTGGGTTAAACTTATAGATATAACCACCTAAATTCCCGTATAACCACGCTGTTGAATCAACGCTGTCAAAGTGATACTTCCGCAGGTTTGCGCAGCTTGTATAACCCAGTCCGTGTATCTTTGCTTTGTATTCGTGAGCAGTATTAATGAACCACGGAAACGCTGCCTCAAACTTTGCTTGTGGTATCTCTTTGTTTGCATAACCACCAATTGCAACATAATCATACTCCTTGCACATATCAACAAAGTATTCCTTTCCTCTGCTCTTGTGCCACACGGGAATACTTTTTTGCCCTGTTAGATGTTCCAACTTACTGCGTAACCTCTCAACCTCTTTTAATCCGACTACTACATCAATATCCAGTTCTATAAAGTGTTTGACGT
>Ga0310696_10011156_pt1 | contig 10259 bp, 3 predicted proteins | sample AusTroGonzalo_MG_4_FD_203885 | JGI IMG/M metagenome (GOLD analysis project Ga0310696, IMG submission 203885) | Bovine rumen microbial communities from tropical cattle in Woodstock, Queensland, Australia - Gonzalo_02 (v2) (version 2) | ecosystem: Host-associated > Mammals > Digestive system >... | reverse complement strand
AATTAAACACGAAAAAAATATAATAGATATATTATGTTTTATGAGTGAAAATTGTAAAAATGAAAGTACTTGTACTTTTGGTGAAAAAGAAATAAAGAAACATGAAATAATATTAGAAAAATTAAATGGTTTATTGGAGGATAAAGCAAATGAATGATAAATTATTAATGGATAACTATTTAATGGTATTAAAAAGTACAGTAGAAGTTTATATACATGGAACTATAGAAAGTTCAAATAAAAGTGTTAGAAATGTACTTAAAAGTTGTTTAGATGAAATACTAAAATGTCAAGAAAGAACTTTTGAAAATATGGTTATAAATGAATGGTACTTTGTAGATAATGTTAAACCTCAGATTGTATGCGATAAAATAGAACTTTTGAATCAAAACTAAAAATGTTTTGATTTTTTTTTACAAAAAAATGTATAATTTTGTTGATTTTTTTAATTTTCTAATTTATAATTGTAATATACATTATAGGATAAGTTCCTTTTGTATGTTTGCTACTAATCATTGGAGGAAGTATTATGGCGAATAATGTAGTAGTCAAAGCAGATAGAGTTAGAGGATGGAAAAAGTTAGGTAAATTCGTTAAACTTGCGATATTCTTATTACTCCTTTTGCTAATAATTGTCTATATTGTACTAAAAGTACTATTCAATGATGGAAGCTTTATTGTTTCGCTTTCGGACAATGAGATGCTCTATAGTGGACTTTCGATGTATGAATCTCTAAATGATCCTACACCGAAAAGAAAATTAAGAGCAGATGAAGTTCAATTTTTAGATAATATATCTATTAAATGGCTTCCTGATGACATTACTGAACATGAAGGTTCACATAATGGTAAAAATTATATTGCTTATTCATTCTATGTAGAGAATACCAGTGAAGCTGTGATGAATTACTGGTATAAGATAGTAATGGATGATGTAATACTTAATGCTGATGAAGCACTTCGTATTATGATTTATGTGAATAAAGATAAAACAGTATATGCCAAAGGAAATAGTCTTGATGGAGAAGCTGAACCAGATACTAAAAAGTTCAGGGACGATAAAGATGGAACAATAATACTTGAACCAAGGAAGGATATGCAATCAGGAGACCTTGATAAAATAACGGTAGTTATTTGGATTGAGGGAGATGATCCAGAATGTACAAATGCTCTCATTGGTGGACATGTTAGGTTACACATGACACTAACTGAAGAACATACTGAAGAAACGAAGAAGGAATTGGAGTGATTTGAATGACAAAGAAAAAAGAACAAAAGAAAAAAAGATTAAAGTCATTGATACTATTATTATTCTTAACAATAATTTTATTATCAACTTCGACTTATGCATGGTTTACAGCTAACAGAACTGTATCAATTCAAGCAATTGATATTAGCGTAGCTGCATCAAGTGGTTTGCAAATTTCAACAAACGCAAAGGATTGGAAAACATTAATTACTAATGATGATATCATTAATGTTACTGATTATACTAACCCAGTTAATCAAGTACCAAATGTTTTAGCACCAGTATCAACTACAGGAGCAGTTAGTAGTGGTAGAATGGTATTTTTTGATGGAGCTGTTGAAGGTGATGAAACTAATGGTGGTGCTATGTCATTAACTACATCTGCAGCACATGCTGAAGTTAATGAAAGTGGAGATAACACAGTAGGACACTTTGTAGCTTTTGATATTTTCCTAAAAACAGAGGATAATAACGTACCAATCTATTTAACTAATGGATCTGGTGTTACTGTTACAGAAGGAGAAGCAGATAAAGGTTTACAAAATGCAGCTAGATATGGATTTATTATTGAAGGAAATGTAGCTAGTACTGCATCTCATACAACTGCACAAGCACAACTTACAGGTACTTCATCTATAATTATTGAACCAAACTATGATGCACATACAATTAATGGTGTTAATAATGCTGCAACATATTATGATAAAAATGATGTTCAGGAGGCATCAAGTGGAGCAACTTATGTACCATATGTTGGTGTAAAAGCTGCTATATCAACTCCAATTATATTAAATAGAACAAATGCATGGAATACTTATGATAGTACTAAATTTGGTGCTATTACAAATTTAATGAGAACAAATGTAGCTTATAGTGATGGTGGAGCAGGCTATGTAGCTTATGATGCATCAGGCACTCAAGCTGATCATTTATTACAAGTATTCACATTAAGAAGTGGTATTACAAAAATTAGAGTTTATATGTGGGTTGAAGGACAAGATATCGACTGCGAAAACGCAGCATCTGGAGCATTTATTTCATATAAAATGGGATTCACTTTAGACGACGATGATTAAGATTAAAAAAGCATTGAAAAAATGCTTTTTTTTTGACGTAAAATGTTGTTTAGTTTGCCTTAATATGGTATAATTTTATCATAGAATGGAGAAGTAGGAGTAGTATGCTTAAAGTATTATTTAACAAAGCAAAAACTAAACTTAAAAATAGACGTCTTTTAGTAAGTGTATTACTACTATTTTTTGTTGCAAATATATTCGCAATTTTCACTACTTTTAGCGAAAAAGCATCATCTACAATCTGGGATGGAAGTATTGCTCATAAGTTTGGTGGAGGAGATGGATCATTTAATAATCCATACTTAATTAAAAACGGAAGTCAACTTGCTTATTTTTTCACTCTTATTAATTCTGATGAAAACGGTGAATACTTTAATAAATTCTATGAATTAAAAAATAATATAAACATGGATGGAAGAGATTTCTCTTTTGCAAAGTTTGGTAAAACATTTAGCGGAACATTTAATGGAAACGGATTTAGCATTTATAACTTCACTTTAGATAAGTACTATACAAATGAAGAAGGAAATGAAGCTAACTATAGTTTTATGGATTCATTATATGGAGCTAATATCAAATATTTGAATTTTAGTGATATAACAATTAACGTTAAAGAAAGTGATTTAATTGTTGTTAAAAAAGAAGAAGTAAAAAAAGATACTCTTGAAGGTGGAAAATCTGAAGCAACTGAAAATAAAGATGAAACTAAAGTTGAAGATAAAAAAGAAGAAAAGAAGGAAGAAACTAAAGAAGAACATAAAAATGAAGAAAATAATGTAGTTGATCCAACTATTAGTGGAATGGTTTCTAAGAAAAAATATAGTGTTAGGTTTATAAATGAAGAACTTCCTGGTGAAGAAGAAAATCAAAACGTAGAAGAATCACAACCAGAAGAACCAAAAGAAGAAGAAAAACCAAAAGAAGAAGAAAAACCTACTGAAGAAAACAAGCCAGAAATTAACGAAGATGTGGAAACTAATCAAGAAGAAAATCAAAACGTAGAAGAATCACAACCAGAAGAATCACAACCAGAAGAACCAAAAGAAGAAGAAAAACCAAAAGATGAAATAGTTGAAGAAGAGAAACCTAAAGAGGAAGAAAAACCAAAGGAAGAGAAAAAGGAAGAAAAAGAAGAGAAAAAGGAAGAAGAGAAGGAAGAAGAACCTACTGAAGAGGAAACTGAACTTGAAGAAGAAGTAGAAATTCCTGTTGAAGAAGAACCTCAAGAAGAAATAATTAGTGAAATAAAGAAAATTAATATTAGTTTCTTTAGAAATGTTAAACAAAGTAATATTTCAAATATTAGTATTACTAAGATAAAAATCAATTATGAAGGTGAAGAAAAAAGACTTACTTCTTCATTGTTTATACTAAATGACGAAGAAAATAATAAGATTGAAAATATTAATATTAGTGGAAGCAGTACTGCTCAAAATACAGCTATTTTAATTGAAAAATATAACAAAGCTAAAGTAGAAAACATAATGTTTACTAATCCTGGTTTAACTTTAATTAAGAATTACAATAAGAAAAATTCAAGTTTATTTCAATATGTAGTTAAGAAAGGTAAATTAAGTTTTGTTGATAATTATCCAGTTAAATCAGTTCTTGAATTATTTAATAAAAAGTCTGAATTAAATTGGACACTAAGCGATAATAAGTTTAAAATTCAAAACAATGCTGGTAATAACACTGTTAAGAAATCATCAAGAGGAATTACTAAAACAGCACCATCTAGTCACAATAGTGGTATTAATGGTACTACAGTTTATGTAAATGATTATGAAAGTGATATCAATTATTATGAAGCATTAAATCATACATATTCCTCAAATGGAACACTTCCAACAAGAGAAAATAAAAATATTTATACTGCTAATAATTTAGTTTATACACAAATAAATTATTTTGGTACTGATAAGGAAGGTGTTAATACTGGATATTTAACTATTGATAAAACTGAAAATAAAATGACTTATTATAAAGTTTATCCAGTAAATGATAATGGTACTTCTTCAAATACTAGCGATGATTATATCTATTTTGAATTAATTGATAATCCATTTGCAAGTAGACCAAATGGAAAAGCATTCTATGGATGGATTTGTGATTACGCTGGTAGTGAAGTAAGCCTAGATTTAACAGATTATGTTAGATATATTAAAGTACCAGTAACTTATACGGGAAGTAGCGCTAATAACGTTGAAATAAATGTTTATGCTGTATGGGGAGAAGAGACTACTTATACTTATACAGGAAACTGGGGAACTGTATTTAGTAATTTACAAACAAAAACATATCATCCAATTAGTAGTGTTAGAACTGAAAGAGATGATGTAAGAAATTACTATACTAGAGGTACTACAGGAAATAATAATAATGCAACTTATCCAGCTGGAGCAGTTGATGCATCTGGTAATCCATTAACTGGAGTTTGTAGAGGTTGTACTTATTATATTCACCCAACAAGTAATAATTATAGTAGTAATACTACTTATTACAGTTTGCTATATGATGAAGTAAACAATGTTTATTATATGGATGCAACTGGTGTACCACTTCTTACATTCTATGATACTCTTATACCTGTTGGAGATTCAATCGCAGGATATTATAGACAAGCTAACATCCCATATCAAGCTAGTTTGAAAGGATATTATAATACAAACGGACAAATACAAACTAGTGGAACATGTAATACTTCTGGAGGATGTACAAATTATTATGAATTAATTCAATATTATGATAGTAATAATGATCCAGAAGTTGTTATTGAAAATACTATTTATTATTACTTCACTACAAGAGATACTAACATAGTATTACTAGGAGCAACTAATGGTACTGGTGATACTTTATGGACTAATTCAAATGTTAATGGTAAACCATTTACAATTACTGCAATAAATGGAAATACTAATAATTATTCAAGATTTTATTTAAGATTTGGTGGTTATAATGTAAATGCTTATTCTGATATGAGAATTGAAAATATTAGAACTTATTCAAATATTGCAAATAATAATGTTTCTGATTATTGGTATTCAAGAGGTTCATCAAATGATTATAATAGTACATTAATTTCAAATGGTGGATTAAATGGAAACTATTACAATGTTAAAATAGGACAAAATGTTAATGCAACTGCTACAAATAGATTCTCATTTAGTTATGCAGTAGGTGGAAATAATAGTGCACAAGGTTCATCAAGTAATATAAAGAAATTTAGATTTATTGTTGAAACTGGAAACTATGATGTACTTGGTATTACTACTTCTAGAAATCAAAGCAATTCAAATAGCGCTTATGTTGATGGAACAGGTATTTGGGGTTGCGATTATGATAGAGTTAGTGAAGGAGATGTATCAAATGTAACTGATACATTAACAAGTGCAACAAATAGAGCAAAACTTGCAGTTAAGCATACAGCAGCAGGTTCTTGGAGTGGAAATATTCGTGGAAGCGGTGCAACTGATGTAATGTTCCATTCAATCATTAAGAGTGGACAAATCGGTTATAGTAAATATAGCTATGCAACAGGAGTATATGTCGGAGGTTTAAACTCAGGTGCCAACTATGCTGCTAGAGAAGCTATCCAAGAAGGTGGATGGATTTATAACTTAATCGGAGGACCACTTGCACAATCTTCAAATAAACAATATAACGATACTTACATCTATGTTAAAGGTGGACAAGTAGATATTATAGTAGGTGGAGCTGGACTTACTGAAACATATGGAAATAGAATTATAGCTGTTACTGGTGGAACTGTTAGATATGCTGTATTTGGTGGATCTAATGGTGTTGGTTATACAGGAACAGGTGGAAATAATCAAAATCAAACTGGTAAAGTAGATGGAGACTCATATGTTTACATAGGTGGAAATGCTACTATCGGAACGCCATCACTTGTTTCAAGTAATGCAATTGAAAGTATTTCACTTGTTGAAGCTGGAAGTGTATTTGGAATTGGAAATGGAAAACAAGGACAAGATAGTGTTGGTACATGTAATAATTCAAATGTAATTATAGATGGAGATGCCGTTATTAATAAAAATGTCTATGGTGGTGGAAACTATGGTGCCACTGGACAAAATGGTACAAATCAAAATTATCAAACACATATAGATATAAAAGGTGGAACAATAAATGGTTCTGTTTATGGAGCCGGTAATAATAACGGTGCAGGAACTGTTAGTCCAACAGCTACAAACGGAAATAATGTTGCAATTACAATAGAAATGACTGATGGAACAGTTAATGGAAGTGTTTATGGTGGTTCTCGTACTCTTGGTAGAGTTAGAGGAAGTACAACTGTAAATATTAAAGGTGGTTCTATTGGTACAGATGTTTATGGTGGAGGAGAAGGAGGTTATTCTTCAACTACTGCATTTGGTACATTTGTTAATGGAAATGTTAGTGTTACAATTGGAGATACAAATTCTGGACCTACAATAAATGGAAATGTTTATGGTGGTAGTGCTTATGGTACTGTTAATGAGATGCAAAGAAATAATACTCATAACAGTAAAACTGTTACTGTAACTGTTAATAATGGAAATGTAATTGGTTCTGTATTTGGTGGAGCTAAAGGTAGCACAACATATACTCCAAATATTAATGGTGATATAACTGTTAATATTAATGGTGGAAGTATTAATAGTGTTTATGGTGGATTTGACCAAGCTGGAAAACCTATTGGAGATGATACAGTTAATATAACAGGTGGAACAATCGTTAATGTATTTGGCGGTGGAAATAAAACTTCAATAGATGAAACTGATGTTAATGTTAGTGGAGGAAGTATCACAACATTATATGGTGGATCTAATCAATCAGGTGCTGTTTTGAATACTGATATTGATATAACAGGAGGTTCTATTGGAACAGTATTTGGTGGTAATAATGAAGGTGGTACTTGTGCTGTTACAAATATCACAATGAGTGATGGAACTATTAATACTGCAATGTATGGTGGTGGTAATTTAGTAAATACAACAACAACAAATATTGAAGTAACAGGTATAACAACAAATACAACAATTCCAAACATCTTTGGTGGTGGAAATAGAGCCGGAGCTACAACAACTAATGTTACTATAGATGGAAATGATGTTAGTGTTACAAATGCATATGGTGGATCTAATCAATCTGGAACTGTAACAACAAGTAATGTAATACTTAGTGATGGTACTGTTGGTACTATGTATGGTGGTAATAATGCCGGTGGAAGTACAACAACTGCCAATGTAACAGTAAATGATGGATCAGTTACAACTCTATTTGGTGGAGGCGATAAAGCAACAACAGGAGATACATTTGTAATTATAAATGATGGTTTAATTACTACATTGTATGGTGGAGGAAACGAAGCTGGAGTAGAAGATACTTCTGTAACACTTAATGGTGGAACTATTACAACTCTATATGGTGGTGGTAATAAAGCCGGAGCAGATACAACAACAATTGAATCTACTAATAATAGTGTTCAAGTTACCACAATGTATGGTGGATCTAATCAACAAGGAGATATTGATTCTTCATCAATTACAATATCTGCTGGAACAGTTGGTACAATATATGGTGGTAATAATGCCGGTGGAGAAACAAGTGATACAAGTATTACTGTTGAAGCTGGAACAGTTGGAACAATATATGGTGGAGGAAATCAAGCCGAAACTGATACTACAGAAGTAATTGTTACTGGTGGAAATGTAACAAGCGTATTTGGTGGAGGAAACCAAGCCGGAGCTACTAGTACAAATATTACAATAGGTGACCAAAATAGTAGTGGAATAACTGTTGGAAGCGTATATGGTGGATCTAATCAACAAGGTGATGTTGATGATTCAACAATAGTTGTAAACGCTGGAACTATAACTGATTTATATGGTGGAAATAATGAGGGTGGTACAACTGGTACTACAAGTGTTACTGTAAATGGTTCTACAATTACTAACCTATATGGTGGAGGTAATGAAGCACAAACAACTTCAACTTCTGTAGTTGTTAATGGTGGAAGCGTAACTACTATATATGGTGGAGGAAATGCCGCTAATGTAACAGGAAATACAAATCTTACTCTTCTTGGAGGAAGTGTTCCTAATAACCTATATGGTGGAGGAAACGAAGGAGAAGTAGGAGGAAGTACTAATGTACTTGTTCACAACACAACAGTTGGTGGTAGTGCTTATGCCGGAGGAAATGGTGCTACAGCAACAGTACATGGAAATACTTCTATTACTGTAAGTGGTACAACAACTGTTGGAACAAATGGATGTACAGTCCTAAGTACATGTTCAGTATTTGGTGGAGGAAATGCCGCAACTACTGGAGTTGAAGCTAATAACAATTCAACAGCAACAGTTAAAATAACTGGAGCAACAATTTATGGAAATGTTTATGGTGGAGCCAATACTTCTAAAGTATTTGGTACTACATCAGTAGATATAGGAGCAGATGTTCCAACAGGAACTAACATCGAAAGAGGTACTGTTTTAATAAGAGGTACTGTATTCGGTGGAGGTGAAGCTAATGCAAGTGGATCTGATGAATACGACTGGTCATTTGTCAGTGTTACAAACGGAACAAGTGTTAATATAAATGGAAATAATTATGCTAACTTTGATATACATGGATCTATATTTGGTAGTGGTAATGCATCAACTACATCAGGTTCAAGTACAATAATGATTAAGAATTATGGTACATTTGATAGTCCAAAAGATAATGTATCAATTCAAAGAGCTGACGTAGTTACAATTGATCATTCAGCAATAATATTAAGAGGAGCAACCGATAGAGAAAATGAGTATGATGAAGAGTTATTCACAATATCTAGGGTTCCTGTATTCAATTTAAAAAATAATTCAACTCTATATTTAGAAAGTGGAGCTAACTTACTTGAAGAATTCAATAGTTTAGATAGTTCTGGTAATAAAGCTAGTGTAACTATTGATAAAGAAAATGAAACATTTACAAGAACTGTTGACAATAGAGTATATTTGCTTGCTGATAAAGCACTTAAATATTTAAATATAGCTCATGACCAAAACGTTACTGATTATGGTGAAGTAAATGGTATGTCATTCTTCGGAATGTACAAATATAAAGGTAATGGTGAAGTAAATGTTGGTATGTATAATGACTTTGCTTACGGAGCTACATTAGATTGGTCAGGTGTATTTGATAATGTAACTGCTTATGTTCTTGGTCTTCATGAAACTAATCATGATATTACAGTTGATGGCTTCTATACTAACTATATAGATGAAGCAACAGCTAAAAATATGATGGATTATATTGAACCAACACCACCAACTGGACCTTTGTATATGTGGACAATTGGTGAAGGAGTTATTGAGTATGAAGTTAACTTAGTAGCATCAAAATACTCTACACTTGGTACAGTTGAGTTAACGTTAAGAGATTTCACAAGACCAAATACTACATTTGACATATTAGGATTTGATTTTAGTGAACTTGAAAATGGGGTAGAACTTGTTGATAAGTCAGAAGTTAGTAAAATAGCACCAACTCAGCAAATAGCTGATAATGTTATGGGTCTTGCATTTGAAACAAGTAATAGTAACTGGTTAACAAATGGACATACAAATTTCATATCAGATGAAAATATGGATCCTCCATATACTGGAACAACATCTTATGTTGGCGGTAATAGTGGATCAGTACCATCATTATTAATTTATTTATATCACTCAAAGAATTTATATACTGAGGGTGAGATGGGTACTGTTCATATACAAATGTTATCAACAACACAAGTTGGACCTCTTGGTAAAGAAACAAAGAGACTTAATATAAGAATTAATATATCTCGTTCATTATTTGATACATTAAGTTATGAAGGATCTATGACACCAGGTCGTAAATATGAAATGTTTACAAGTACAGCAACTAACATAACTAGTAAA
>Ga0310696_10011154_pt1 | contig 10259 bp, 10 predicted proteins | sample AusTroGonzalo_MG_4_FD_203885 | JGI IMG/M metagenome (GOLD analysis project Ga0310696, IMG submission 203885) | Bovine rumen microbial communities from tropical cattle in Woodstock, Queensland, Australia - Gonzalo_02 (v2) (version 2) | ecosystem: Host-associated > Mammals > Digestive system >... | reverse complement strand
CCCTTTATATAAATCTGCTCTTACTTCTACACAGGTAGAAGAAGGCGAAAAAAATCGTCGTACTGCTTTTCAACATATGGTTACTATGATTAAGAGTTTACCGCAATATAGGAAAATGACTTTTGAAAATAGTGAATTTGATGCTGAGTATATTAAAAGCACTGAGGAAGAAGGAAAAGTAACAATGAAGGCTGTAAAAGCCGGTAAGAAAATTTTTGGATTGGGATTTTCTAATGAAGACTACACTTTCCTTATGAATCAATATGATGATTGGCAAGCTAGAACTCAAGTCGATTCTAAATCTCAGGAAACATACATAACGCAAATATGTTTACAACTTTTAGATATAGATAAAGACCGAAAAAATGGTAGAGATGTTAGCAAAAAAATCGATTCATTAGATAAACTTATGAATAGTGCTAATCTTCAGCCTAAACAAAATGTTTCTAATGCAGCTACTGATAGTCTTACATTCGGGCAGCTTATTGAACGTTGGGAAACAGAAAAGCCTATTCCTGAGCCTACTGAAGAGTTTAAGGATGTTGATGGAATTGGAAAATATATAAGAATTTGGTTTACTGGATGGCTTAGTAAAGCATTAGGTTTAAAAGCAAATGTTTATACAAAAGAGTACGAGGAAGAAATAGAAAAATATACAGTAAGTAAACCTGAATATTCTGATGAAGGAAATGCAGACGAAATATATGACCGCCTATTTGGTTCTGAAGGTGGTGATTAATTATGGCTAAAAATTTATCAGACGTAGAAATAGCGCAGGATAAAACTAATGTCATAATGAATATTATCGCAGAAAGATGTTCATATTATAGGGCAAACCCACAACGTTTTGTAGATGAATTTTTAGGTATTAAATTAAAATTATTCCAGAAAATAATAATATGGGCAATGATGCATTATGATGCATTTTATTTTGTGGCAGCAAGATCATTAGGCAAAACATATTTAGTTGCATTATTTTCTGTTGTTAGATGTATCCTTTATCCGGGCACAAAAATAATATGTTGCTCATATACATTTAAACAGGGCAAAGAAATAGTGTTAAAAATTACTGATGATTTTATGCAAAAATCAGGTCTATTAAGGAATGAAATAAATAGAACAAGCACTGGTCAAAATGATTGTTTTGTATATTTTAAAAATGGATCTTGGATAAGAGTTGTTGTGGCTGGTGAATCCAGCAGAGGTGCCAGGTCAAATATTCTCATTATAGACGAGTCAAGACTTGTCCCACAAAAGATAGTTGATACGATTCTTAGACCTATGAATGGTACTCCAAGACAACCTGGGTATCTTAATAAACCTGAATATGCTCATTTAAAAGAAATGAACAAAGAAATGTATTTAAGTTCAGCTTTTTTTGCAGCGTCTGAAATGTATGACAAAGTTAAAGCATATACAGCAAATATGCTTGATCCGCGACTTAAATATTTTGTATGCGATCTTCCATATATGCTTTCCATTAAAGAAGGTCTTTTAATGAGGCAAGCAATAGAAAATGAAATGTCAGAGGCTACATTTTCAGATATTAGCTTTATGATGGAAAGAATGGGATTATTTTACGGAAGTGCCACAGATGCGCTTTTTGATTTTAAAGTAATTAACAAGCAAAGAGTATTAGAAAATTCTTTATTTGATTTAGAATATTACAGAAATAATATTATTAAAATGCCTGAAAAGCAAAAAGGCGAAGTACGCATATTATCTGTAGATATAGCACTGCTTGCATCTAGAAAACATGATAATGATGCTAGTGCGCTTATTGTACATCAAGCTGTGCCAACACCGTCCCATCAATATTTAGATAACGTCTTTTATATTGATACAAAAGAAGGACTAACAACAGAAGAATTAGGGTTGTTAATTATGAGATATTTTTATCAATATGAATGTGACTATATAGCAATTGATGCGAATGGCGTAGGTCAATCATTAGTAGATTATTGTATCGGCGGAGATAGATATGATCCTTTATATGGAATTTCATATCCTTGTCTTGATTGTGTAGATAATCCTGAAATGTCGGAAAGATGCAAAGTTAAAGGATCTCCTAAGGTTATATACGCAATTAAAGCAAATAGTAAATTTAATAATGACATGGTTTTATCTTTGAGATCTGGATTTCAAAATGGTTATATAAATTTACTTATAGACGATAGTAGTGTTAGCGAGAAGTTAAACAAGATTAGAGGATATAAATCTCTATCGGAAGAACAGCAAGCTAAAATGAAATTACCTTATGTCCAAACGTCCTTTCTTATAAACGAATTAATTAATCTTACTCATGATACATCAAACGGATTAATTAAAGTTAAAGAAAAATCGGGGATGAGGAAGGATAGATATTCTTCTCTTGGTTATGGATATTATGTAATTCAGGAATTAAGCAAAAAACTTAAACCGAAAAATTCAAATACTAATATCTTAGATATGTTTACTATTCGGCCTGCTTGTAGAGCAGGATATTTATGAACCTACTGCGCCTCTCGAAGCTTCCGAAGCGTACCATGGTAGGTATTTTGCCGAGAAAGGAGGCATTATGAAAATAGAAGCTTATAACGGTAATGTCTCCTTCTCTAGGGTTATGGGGATTAAAACACTTAAAAAAACTCCAGTAGTAAAAAAGAATAAAGAGGAATTTAAATATAGAGCCGAAAAAAGGGGGCAATATATTGATGTAAAAATATAAGGAGGTTGCCATATGGCTAATAATTCCAGTGCTAATAATGGCACTCCAAAACATTCAGTTGCTGAAATGCGAGAATGGTTTGAAAAGAATAAAATACAAATAGAAAAATATACCAAAGCAAAAGATGGTGCTGAAATACTTCGCGACGTAACACAAGTAGTTACGCCTCCAAATGTTCAAACTATTGATAAAGAAGAACTTAGATCTTGGTTTAGAAGTATAGGTGCTAATGAAAAAAACCTTAGAAAAACTGCGAGATATCTGTATTATAGATCAAACATATTTTATAGACTTGTTAATTGGTATGCAAATATGTTTGAATTAAATGCACGAAAGATAACTCCTGAATATAGTTTAATTAAGGATCCCGATCCTAAGAAGTTTTTGAAATCTTATAATGATACTTTAGATGCCTTAGACATATTAAATCTTCAAAATAATATGCTTGAGGCATTAATTAATGTATTTATAGAAGATGTATATTTTGGACTGATATTTAAAGATGAGACAGGATCATTCTTTTATAGATTAGATCCTGATGAATGTCTTATTGATGGTAAATATTATACCGGAAATTATTCTTTTTCTATAGATATGAGTAAATGGACTTCAACTAAGAAACAAAAAATAATTGATTTCATAGGTGAACCCCTCGTAAGCATGTATAGAGAATATGAAACAACTCATACAAAATATATACATTGTCCGGGAGAACATGCGGTATGTTTTAAATTCAGAACAGATCTTGCAAATTTAATTGTTCCTCCGTTTGTTCCATTGTTCTTACAAATAGCATCGCTTGAAGATTTAGTAGATATACAAGCAGAGGCCGACGCTTTATCTATTTATAAACTTATTTATATGCCACTTAAGGTTTTAACAAGCACTAAAGAATCTGACGATTTTCAAGTATCTCCTGATATAGCAGCGGATTATTTTTCTAGGTTATTAGCAGCAATACCTAGTAATGTTGCAGCCGGAATTGTACCAGGTGATAAGCTTGAAGTAATTGATTTTGATAATACGAATGATAAAGAAGTTAACTCTGTTGAAACTGCTTCTAATCAAATATTACAAACTGCTGGTGGAGGAGCTGTAATAAACTCTTCAAAGATTACATCTACTGCGGCATTCAATGCATGGCTTAAGTCAGAGACGGAATTTGCTATATCTCCTCTTCTACCACAGATTGAAGGCTTTTGTAATCTTCAACTATCATACATGTTAAGCAAGCCTGCGAAGGTAACATATTTCCCAGTATCAACTTATACTAAAGATGAATTAGCTGAGAAAATGTTGGTATCTGCACAATATGGATATAGTAATAGGCTTGCATATGGAACTCTTCTTGGAGTATCTGAACGTGAACAACTTGCAAGTATATATCTGGAGACAGAAATACTTAAACTTCAAGACAAAATGATTTATCCACTTTCCTCTTCTTTTACTTCTAGCGGAAACGGATTAACCGAAGATGGATATACACCCGAAATAGGTCAGGGAGCGCCTGAAAAAGATCCAAAAGATTTAACTGATAGCGGAGAAAGAAATCGTAATAGGTGATAATAATGGAGCAGTTTTTTATACGAACTCGAGATGATAATACAAAGGAGTTATTACTTAAAAATAATTTCACCTTCTTAAATAAAGAAGGTGATTTTTATATTTTCATTAATGATGGAAATGCAAAATTTTCTGATGATGTTCGTAATGAAATATTTTATACAAATAAACTTAATTTTTTATAAAGGGGAATGACAATGAAAAAGCGTTTGATGACATTGTCTGATTTATATAACTACTATTCAACGCAAGGCAAAACTCAAAAATTCAATTATGAAAAAACCGGAGAACCTATAACTGTTCAAGTTGATGGTAAATTAAGCTTTTCAAAATCAGACGCTATGGAGGGATTGTATCCCACAAGAGTTCAGCTTAATTTCATTGGAGATAATCTTAACGGTTCTAGAATAGAGATGAAAGCACAAGAGAATGCTCTCTCCTCTTCTAAATACCGCCCTCTCCTTGCATATATTCATGACGTAGATGGAGAGCCACAATTCTATGGTCATAATATGCATGTAGATGATGAAGGTGAACTTGTTTATGATGAGCAACCAGTAGGCGTAATTGCTGAGGAAGCTCATATTGAACACGACGATGAATATGATAAGGATTATGCAGTAGCTAATGGTTATATTTGGGAAGAATATTCTAAAGCTGCATACATACTTGAACGAGATCAAAAATGTGATGTTTCAGTAGAATTATCTATTAGATCGCTTTCATATTCAGCAAAGGACAAAAAACTTGTTCTTGAAGATTTTTACTATTCGGGATGCTCTATCCTTGGTTATGACGAGGACGGTAATAAAGTAAAGCCTGCTATGCCCGGAAGTAATATTACTCTTGCTGATTTCAGTGCGGACAACACTGATTCAGATAAATTGGATCAGATTTCTAATCAACTCACAGAGTTAATTGCAAAGTTTGAATCCATACAAAATACTTCAAGAAAGGAGGAAGATGATCCAGTGGCAGATGTTGAATTAATGGAAAACGCAGAAGAGACTACTATTCAGGAAGAAATGACTGAAGAAGTGGTTGAAGAATCCACTGAAGAAGAAGTAGCTGAAGTTGTTCTTGAATCAACTGATGACGCTGAAGCAACTCCTGAAGAAGTGGAAGAAAATATGGAAGTTAACGTTGAAGAGACGGTAGCTGAAGAGCATTCTATTAAATTCTCAATGACGGACGGTGAAGTTAATAAGGAATTCTCTGTTGGTCTTACTGACAAACTTTATGCAATGTATTCGCTTGTAAATGAAACTTATGGTGAAATTGATGGCGATTGTTATGACGTAGAAGTTTACGAAGATGATAAGATTGTTGAGATGTATGGTTGGTTTACCGGAAAAGCATACAGACAATCCTATAAGATGAAGAAAGATACTTATCAGCTTGTTGGTGATAGAGTTGAAATCTTTGCTAAATATCTTACACAGGATGAAATAAATGCTCTTGAAAAGATGAAAGCTGATTATGCTGAACTCCAGACTACTTATGCTGAAAAGGCTGAACTGCTTGAAAAGTATGAGTCGGAGCCTAACAAGATGGAAATACTTAATTCTACAAAGTATAGCTATGTTGCGGGAACTGAAGAGTTTGACGAGCTTGTAAATAATCATTTTGATCTTTCAGTAGAAGATGTAACTAAGAAAGCAGATGAAATACTTCTTTCATATGCTGAATCTGGCTCACTTAAATTCTCTACAGAAGATGATAAAGAACATAGGTCAGTAAGACCTATTCCAATTATTGAAAATAAAAAGAAAACTGGCAGATACGGTGATCTGTTTAGTAGATAATTGATACTTGACTAAATTAATTATTTGTGTTATAATACATATAGGGAAAGCTGTGGCTTTTTAAATGGAATTATAGACATTGGTCTATCCTATCCTCAACATATATATGAGGAGATAAATATGAGTAAAACTGTAACACAAGAAGAATATCAACAAAGAATGTTTAAAAGATATGGTAATAAGTTTAGTTTAATTGGTAAGTATCAAAAATGGAACGTGCCAGTTGATGTTAGATGTAATAATTGTGGCTATATTTTTAGTAAGGCACCAAATAACTTTTTTTATAGAAATGTATTGTGCCCTGCTTGCAATAAATCTTCTGCTAAATGTATCAAAGGCATTAATGATTTATGGACGACACGCCCAGATATTGCTAAATTATTAAAAGATCCTAAATTAGGATATCAATACAAAGAATTTAGTGAGAAACGGGTAGACTTTATATGTCCTGATTGTGGTAATGTTTTATCGAAAGTAATTAAAGATATTTCCATGAAAGGATTAAGTTGTCAGTATTGTAGCGACGGGCTTTCTTATCCTAATAAATTTATGAGTAATCTTTTAAAAGAATTAAACATAGATTTTACTCCAGAATATAAAATAAAGCCTTATTCTTATAGATATGATTTTATGTTTATATTTAACGGAGTTAAATATTTAATCGAAATGGATGGCTATTACGGTCACGGATGTATGAATACTCATAATAAGACAATAGATGATCAAATTAATATCGATAGATCAAAGGATATAATTGCTGAAAATAATGGATTTGTAATTATTAGGATTGATTGTAAATATACAAATATTGAATTTAAAGATCGCATGAATTATATAATTAATTCAATTTATAATTCAAAATTAAATGATATATTTGATTTTAGCAATATTGATTTTAACAAAATAAACAAATTATCTTTAACATCAATTATAAAACTACTATCTACAGCATGGAATAATGGAATACATTCGTATGATACATTAATAGATATGTTTAAGTTAAAACGCGATGGTATTCGAAGGTACTTAAAATGCGGATGTGAAATAGGTTTAATAAACGATAGTTATGAAGATTTATTAAAAACAATTAGATTAGCATCGAATAAAAAGTTACAAAAAACTAAAGGTTGTCAAGTAATATGTAACGAAACAGGCGAATTATTTGTTTCTATATCGGAAGCCCAAAGAAAAACAAATGCTAAAAGTATTTGCAAATGTCTTAAAGGAGAATTCAGATATTCTGGTCGTTTACCGGATGGGACACGATTAACCTGGAGAGTTACATAATTAACAAAGAGATACAGAAAACTGTATCTCTTTTTTATATATTTATAAGGAGGATAAATTAAATGGCTATAAAGTATGCTATTGAATCCCACACTTGGGGTGCACCGGCTAAGGTTAAATCTGCCATTGCTGGACACATTTATAATGTGCAAGTATCCGAAGATACGGATAATTGCTCGTTTATTAATCGCGACGAATGGCTGTCACTCGATCTTTACTCGGATAAGGCTGCTACCACTTTTGAAGGTATTGTACGTGAGAAGGCTGCAAATGGAAATTACTACGTAGAAGTAGTTGATCCCGGCGATGCTCTTTTCGTTTATAATGTGCCGATCATTGAAGAGGATTGGACAAATTCTTTCAAGAAAGAGTCTAACTTCTACAATGCAGCTGGCGATGTAGTTCGTGCATATGAGCTTGCAGTTGGTGATGTTCTTGAGATTTCTGAGGCTGGTTTTGTAGCAGCTCCTACTATTGGTGCTACTGTAACTCTTAGCGGTAAGAAACTTGCATAATTAAGGAAAGGAGAAAACATTATGACTAACGAAATTAAAAATCTTATGTTCGACCTTTCCGCAGGTCGTAAAATTTATGATACTGAGTCTGAGAGAGAAATATCTGTAATGGATGCTAATGAAACTCTTAGAAATTTCTGTGTTAACGAACTTGGTCTTTCAGATAAGGCTACAGAGAGAGAAATACAGAGAGCACTTAAGACTCAGAAGGGTGTTGAACTCTTCCAGGTTATTGAAGAGATCCTCGATGAGAAGATCGCTACTGGCTGGAAAGACGATGAGTTCTTTGATGCATTTGTAGAAGTTAAGAATCTTGCAGATGGCGATAAGAATGAGTTCTGGCTTCAGAAGGATATTATTCTTACTGTTGAGCATGTAAGTGGTGACCATCATGACCTTAATTACTGTAGGGCCTGTGTAGTGAAAGCTGCATAATAAATAATGCATTGAATTGCTGGAAAACCCTAAAGACAACTAAACCACAACGTAATGATGAAATATGCATAAGCGTGACGGTTACGAAAGTAGAAAAAATTAGTTGTATGGAACCGAGGTTAAATCCCCTGGTTCTTTTTTAATGGGCAATCAGCCTCTAAGCCCCGAATAGGGGAAAGATCAACGACCATCCCATCGGTTGTAGAAATACAACAATAGGAGTACGGCACAAGTGTGTGGGTGAAAATCCCTTAAATGGAAGTGGTGCACATCCCAAGCGGATGAAGATATGGTCTGTTCACAAATGAAAGTTTGTGGAGTAGCAATACTCAACTGGGAGTAACGCCCCAATAAAATATTTTCCGAAAAAGAGAGATAAAAATGAGAAAGAATAAAATATGCGGTATTTATTGTATTGAGAACATTAATACAAATAAAAAATACATAGGTCAATCAATTAATATTGAAGACCGTTGGAGTAAACATAAAAGCGAATTACGTCATAATTCTCATGATAACGATTATCTTCAAAAAGCATGGAATAAATATGGAGAAGATAGTTTTAAGTTTTATATATTAGAGGAATGTCCTCAGTCTCAGTTAAACAAAAAAGAAATCTATTATATAAATTTATATAACGTCCTTGATTATAATTATGGATATAATCTTAAAGAAGGCGGACAAGATGGATTTGTTTCTGAGTATGGGAATAATAAAAGAAAAGAATCTTTAAAAAAAAATTATGAGAATTCAGATTTAAGAGAAAAACGCAGACAAGACGCTTTAAAACAATGGTCTGATCCAAATATAAAATCAAAAATACTTGGGGAAAATAATGGTATGTATGGTAAAACACATACTATTGAAGCTAGAAAAAAAATATCCGAGGCACGTAAAGGAACTGTCTCTACTAAAAGAGATAAACGTCCAGTTATATGTATAGAACTTAATAAAATATATAGTTGTGCTGCGGAAGCAATGCGAGAATTAAAACCGGCTTCTTCTATTTTAGAAGTTTGTAAAGGTCATAGAAAAACAGCTGGTGGATATCATTGGGAATTTTTATCGGAAAATATATAAGTTAAACATATAGTACAGTACAGAAATTAAACGAAGGCGGAGCTATAAGCATTCCTACGAGCGTTTATGCTGTTAAGGTTGGTGCTTTTATTCGCGAGTTCATTCTTGGACGTAAAAATTGGTCTGAGTTTACGGATGCTGTTGCTAGAGCATTTACTGATGAAATCAAGAATGCTACATATAGGGAATTCATGAACGCTGGTTCTAAGATTCCTCCGACAGCTCAGTTTAATAAGACTGGTGCTCTTACGGCTGCAACGAAGGATACATTTGATACTCTTCTTGAGGATGTATCAATGGCTAACGACAATGCCGCTGTAGTTATCATGGGTACAAAGACAGCCCTTAAGAAACTCAATGCTCTTAGTGATATCAACTGGAGAGCTGATTCTCAGAAAGAATCTGTTGCTCATTCTGGAATGCTTGCAGATTATGAAGGAACGATCCTTGTAGAGGTTCCTCAGAGATTTGCAAAGAATGATACAACTCAGAAACTCGTTGATAACAATAAGCTTCTGGTAATGCCTCTTGTAGACATTAAGCCGGTTAAGTTTGTTGATGGTGGCGAGACTGTTCTTGAAGTAACTGATAAAGGTGCTACGATGGATGATCGTCAGACATACGAAGTTCAGAGACGTATGGGTATTGGTACGGTTATTACTCAGTACTTTGGAACATGGGATCTTCAGACTGTTTCGGGCTGATAATTCAAACCATCAGAGGGGAAATAATTCCCCTCTTTAAATATTGATTAAAAGGAGAATTTAAAATGGCAACAAGTATGAGAAAAACAACTACTACTTCTAAAACTAAAACAGAAGAAGTTAAAGAGCAATCTGTAAAAGAACGCAAAGTTTTTGACAAAGA
>Ga0310696_10011153_pt1 | contig 10260 bp, 7 predicted proteins | sample AusTroGonzalo_MG_4_FD_203885 | JGI IMG/M metagenome (GOLD analysis project Ga0310696, IMG submission 203885) | Bovine rumen microbial communities from tropical cattle in Woodstock, Queensland, Australia - Gonzalo_02 (v2) (version 2) | ecosystem: Host-associated > Mammals > Digestive system >... | reverse complement strand
CGCGCAGCTCAGGGCCGGCGGCAAGGGCCTTGTCGTCGAGGACGACGACGGCTACATCTCGTCGTCAGGCAACAACGCCCACACCGGCTACCGTTTCCTCGAAACCGGCTACACGGTTACGCCTCACACGCGCCTCGAACTCGACTACGCGCTCGCCGACAACTATCCGTCCGGCTCGCTCAGCGACATCAATACATGGGATTTCTTTGCGGTCGGCGCGGCCGGCGAGACGACTTCGTTTTGCGTCTACTGCAACACAAACGGTTTCGGCTGGAGCGGTTGCGGCATTCGCTGGAAGTCTTGGAGCAGCGGCGGCACATTTCCTAAACCTTTAACCGGCAAGGACGTGAGGCGCACGGTGATCTTGGACAACCACACTGGTTTTTCCGGAATAATCACGGCTGGATTCACCAACCTGTATTCAAACGTCTCGCCGGCGGACGAGAACATCACATACACCAAACCCCTGAGGTTGGCGTCGAACAATAACGGTGCCGACTGGTTTACGCCGTTGAAGATATACGGCCTCAAGCTGTACGAGAGCGGAACGCTAGTGCGCAACTACGAGCCGTGCGTAACAAACGGCGCGGCGGCGCTGCACGACACCTTGACGGATACGTTCCTCTTCACGCCGCCGAAATATACGGCCTTCGTGGCGGGCGGCAACATAACCAATTTCGACGGCAAGTGCGATGCGTATCTCGAGAGCGACGGCACCCAGGCCATCAATACGGAATATCTGGTAAAAGGTTCCGAGACGCGGATCGAGGCGGACTTCGCTTTTCTTGACACGCACATAGTGGGGAACAACTACCAGCAGCGCGCCTTCGGAAAGCGCTGGATGAATACCGACACCTCGGAAATCGACGCGGTGTTCTACATCAACGGCGCCGGAAACTTCATGTTCGCGTTCGGCAATGCTGCCGTCAACACACACGGACCAAGCGTCCCGGCCGACTCTCTGCGCCATACCGCCGTCATCGACGGCTATCACAGCCGGCTCCACTTCATCACCGGTGGTGTCACTAACAATACGTACGACGTGAGCGGCGATGCGCACAACGCCAATTCCACGTTGCCGCTGTGCATTTTCAACGTTTGCACCAACACGGAGGGAACTGCATGGCAGTCGTACTTCTCCAAGTTGCGCCTCTACACCCTTCGCGTCTACGAGAAGGATGAGCTGTTGCACGAGTACATCCCCTACAAGAAGGGCGAGACGGTAGGTCTCTACGACACGTTGACGGGCGAGGTGAAGACCGATGCCTGCAATTCCGCAACTCCGTTCAAGATCGCCGGAATGGGCATGGACGGCGCGGAGCGGTGGATCGTTCCGCCGAAAAACCGCAAGATCACGAAACCCGTGATGCTTTCGGTGAACGCTGTCGGCGCGCTCTTCTACAGGTGGACGAGGAACGGCGAGCCCGTCGATGGCGGCGAGGACGGCGACCTGACGGTGGAATGGATCAAGGGCGGTGGAATCGACACGTACACCATCACGCCCGTCTATGACGTCTACGGCTGCGAAGTCGAGGGCGCCCCCGCAACCTTCACCCTCGAACACGCCTCCCACGGAACGGCGATTGTGATTATTTAGTCGTTAGCAGTTAGCGGCTAGCGGTTGGTGAGTGGAGGAGTTGAGAGTGGAGGAGTGGGGAAGGAACGAGTTTCGTCCGCTGGGGAAACAGCCGGAACGATAGCGGAGACAGCCGAAGGCCGCGGCCCTCCCTTCCATCCCCAACTCCTAACCACTAGCCACTAACTGCTAACCGCCAACCGCTAACCGCCAACCGCTAACCACTCACACAAACTTGATCATATCTACAAGGGCGCTGAAGTAGTCGCGGCTCCAGATGTCCAGGCATGAGGCATCCTTCAGAAACGGGCGCACGTCATCGCCGGCCGCCTTGAAATCAATGTTCGATATGCGTTTCTTGAGTGCCGCAACGACCGCTTCGCGCGACGAAAGATCGGTGGCCGACTCCCGGCCTCTCGCCGACAAATGCTTCAAATTGCATGCAAAACCATTCCGCACATACCACTCGAGATCATACCAGTCGCGCCCTTTGACGCGCGCGCGCCAAGCGCGAAACAATGCCGCGCTGACCTTGCCCGCGTAAAGATCTCCGGCCGAATAGACCCGGATCCACCTCGAAACCGGCCTGACCATAAGCTTCATTTCCGTGGAAAAGTCCGGCGGCGGATCGATATCCACCTCGATTTTCACCTTGATTTGCTTTTGGGTGGTGAACCCTATCTTGAACACTTCCGACGATTCCTTGAGAAAAGCGCTCTCGACGGACGATGGCCTGCCCTTGTGCTTGATCTGAATCTCCACATCTTTGCCCGCGAGAGCGAACTCCTCTTTGACCGCCGGGAAGTAGGATTCGAAATCGAAATCGGAATCTGGAGACAATAGCGAGAAGTCCATATCCTCGGAAAAGCGCTCCATCCCGTAGAAAAGGTGCAGGCACGTACCGCCGTAGAACGCAGCCTTTTCGAAGAAGCCCCCTCTCGCCAGCCCCGAAAGAGCGATAAGCTGCATCACCTCCTGCTGCACCGCCTGCCGCTCCAGCGCCGACTTGGGCGCGTAACTCTCCACCATCGAATCATATAATGTCATGGGAACATCCTTTCCAACGCCTTCATGAGCAGCGGCTTGCGGCCGCATTCAGCCATTGCCTTCAGAACCGTCTTGTCGGGAGCGGCGAACATATCGAAATCGAACCGCAAATCTTCTTCCAGAAACTCTCTCAGCGAACCGGGCGATGCAATGCGCAAGTTCGCCCGGCAAAGCAGCAAATCCCCCAACGCCTTCTCCGGCGATGCCACCAGAAATCCGCCGTTGCCGGAATCCATCGTCCGCACGCCAATCGGGAACCAATCGCCCGGCACCGTCCGGTAGGAGAACGCCCCCAGCGGTGTCGCAAACCGCTTTGCGCGCTTGGCGCATGCCGACATCGTTTCATCCACGCGCTCGGGGATAAGACCGTACATGGCAAGCGCCGTCTCGAACGATACGTAGGACGGTCCGTACAGCGCGTTCGCCGCAAGCATCAAGTCCACTTCGCGTCCGCTTATCTCCGGCGAGAGGCAATACAACCCACGCTTTATGCGGATAATGCTACCCTCATCCGCCAACGCGGCAATCTTGGCGATCGGTGCCGAATAGTCGCCCAATGCACCTTCAAGCACATCGGTTGTGAATGGCACCGCGCCAAACTTCAACAGTCTCTTTTGTTGCAGAATATCCACAGTCAATCAACTTTCATTTGATTTACTGCGCATATTATACCAAACCTTCCCCCAGATTGCAACAACTAGCAGGGACTGTCCCCAGATTTAAATGTTACCAAAATAGAGCACAGTCGATTTCAGTAATTACCAAAATAGAGTATGATCGATTTTGGTAATTGACATTGCGTGCGATATTGTGGTATAATATCCAACAATGAAACGCATATATGAAAAATTGATTTCGGACCATCTGGAAAACAACAGGCAGATGGTTTTCCTTTCAGGTCCTAGACAGGTGGGAAAAACCACTCTCGCGAAAAGCGTTTTGCCAGATGCGTTGCGGCTCAACTACGACAAGACAGCGGATGCGCGCATAATCGCCGGGGGCGCAGACAGGGTTGCCGGATTTGCGGATTTGTCCGACCCATTGAAAGCAAGAAAAGGCGTATCGTTCGATGAACTTCACAAATTTCCGAATTGGAAGCGTTTTCTAAAAGGCTTCTTCGACGAGTATGCGGACAATATGCGCCTGAAGGTTGTCGTCACCGGGAGCGCCCGCATGGATATCTACAAGCGCGGCGGCGACAGCATGATGGGCCGGTATTTCCCCTACCGCATCCATCCGCTTACGATCGGCGAACTGGGGTGCGGCGACGTGCGCCTTGACGGACTCTTTCAGGAGTCGCGGGGAGCATCCGTAGACGATGTCCGCACTCTTCTCAAATTCGGCGGATATCCCGAGCCTTTTCTGAAAGGCAGCGAAAGATTCTACAATCAGTGGAAGCGGTTGCGCACCGAGAAACTGTTTTCGGAGGATTTGCGCGATTTGAGCCGCGTCCAGGATCTCAACGGTCTGCGCCTTCTCGCCGACTTGCTCGCGGCCAGGGCGGGTGGCGGGATCAATTACGCTTCGCTGGCGAACGATCTCTCGGTTTCGCCGGACACCGCGAAGGCCTGGACGACGGTTCTTGGCTCAGTCTACTACTGCTGGACCGTTCAGCCGTGGTTCCGGAACGTCGCCAACTCGATTCGCAAGCAGCCCAAAGTCTATCTGTGGGACTGGAGCCTGGTCCGGAACGAAGGAGCCAGAAACGAGAATTTTGTCGGATCGCATCTGTTGAAGGCGGTCAACTGGTGGACCGATTCGGGCCTTGGTGATTTCGGTCTGTACTATCTCAGGACGAAGCAGCAGAAGGAGGTCGACTTCCTTGTCGCGAAAGACTCCGAGCCGTTCATGCTCGTCGAATGCAAGACGTCGTCCGGCGAGCCGTTGAGTCCGGCCCTGTCGGATTACCAGAAAGCGCTTTCAGTGCCGTACGCCTTTCAGGTTGCGGTCGACGCGCCTGCGGGCGGGGTCGATCCAACCGCATACAAAGGCAGGGCGATAAAACTGTCCGCCGTCGATTTGATGAAGATTCTGGTATGATTCCGGCGCGCGAACGGGGAACGGGGAAGGAGTTGAGAGTGGGTGAGTTAGGAGTGGAGGAGTTAGGAGTGGGGGAGTTAAGAGTGGGTTAGTCGTTAGTGGGTGAGTTTGGGAGTGGGTGAGTGGGTGATTTAACTCCTCCACTCCTAACCGCTAACGGCTAACTGCTAACCGCTAACCGCTAACCGCTAACTGCTAACCGCTAACTGCTAACCGCACAGGCAAAATTCCCGTGAACTTTTTGCGATTTCGCGGCGTCTATATGGCGTACAGACGAAAAGGCGCATGAAAATACGGCAGGAGATGGCGTCCGGTCGCGAGGCCGGAACGCGTCGGATTGTCGCCGGTTGCGGCGACAATAGGACTTTGTGTCCCCACGCCGCCGCCGGGAGGGCGCTGCCGGATTTTGAAGGTTTGGCTTTTCGAAAATTAGTGATGAAATTCTTTGTTGATTATGGTATAATATGTGGCATGGATTTCTTAAGTCCATATCGGCATCTGGCCGAAGGAGGCGAAAACAGCGTCCCTACAGGCGCGCATAGAGTGCGCGCAGGTGTTTTGCATACCCCGTGGGGGGGGGGGGGCTTCTCCGCAGGCGAAGCGCTAGGAGGCCTCTGCGCCACGTCTGGCGCAATTTTTCAACATCCATATTCATCCGTCAATGTACCAACATCACGGTGGCAGGCCGCCGTGTGCTGCCGCGTCACTCCACGGACGCGACAGTATCCCCCAACCGCAGGTTGTCCGCGAAGCGGATGCCCTAGCAGGGGTGCGCGACCCTACCGCAATGGTAGGGCGGTCGCGGGGCAACCATAGCAACAGAAATGAACGGATGATATGAAAGGGACGAACGATATGAAACCGAAAAACATCGCAATCGCCGCAATCGCCGCGCTCGCGCTCGCCTCCGCGCCGTCCGCGTTCGCCGAAGATGCGTACATCATGTCCCAGACGGAGACGGACGGCAAGGCATACTCCATCGACACGGGGTATCTCATGAGCCCGAATACGTGCATCGTCGCGGACTTCGAGTTCACCGCCACCACCGCCGCCGTGTTCCCGAACAACAAGTACCAGCAGTTCGTGTTCGAGACGTCCGGTCCCGGCACCGGCACCGTGGACGCGGTCGCCCGCATCTACGTCAACGGCCAGACGGGAACCGGCAACATCGCCTGGAACCTCTCAGAACAGAACAATTGGCGGTCGACTGGCCTCGCCATGACGCCCGGCAAGCGCTATGTCATGACGCTCGACGGCTACCACCGACACGGAACGCTGCTCGTGGACGGATCCCAAGCCTACTCCGCCGACATGCCGGCGGAGGACACGGTCTTGACCGCCAACACGTCTCTCAAACTCTTCGGCAACGTTGGCGGCACGGGCAACACGGCGATGATGAAGCTCTACCGCTTCACGATCTACGAGAGCGAAGTACTCGTACACGACTACGTGCCCGCCGTAAAGGGCGGCAACGTCGGAATGTACGACGAGGTCACGGGCGAGTTCATCTACGACATCCGCAATACGACAACCACGTTCGACTGCGGCGGCGATATTCTCCAGCTCGAAGACGACGCCTACATCGAGAGCCTGGGCGGCGGAATGATGAACTCAAGGTTCTACATGGCGCCTGACGCCAAGGTCGATATCGACTATGCGCTTACTGACGCGAGCGATCCGAATCCGACGGGGTCCCCCCACTACCAGCAACGCGTGTTCGGCGCGGACGCGTCATCTTTCACAGCGTCCTACTACATCAACGGTTCAGGAAAAATGTCGTTCGGCGGCGGCGATGCTTTCATACCGTCGGCGACGACGTGTGCGGCCGATTTGTACAGGCATCGTGCGGTCATGGACGTTCCGAGCGGCAAAGCCTACTACATCACGCGCTCCGTAACCAACTGGAACGGCGCGGCGTTCGGGTCCGGCGCGACCGTTACCAAGACTGCGGTGCATGGGCTCGCACTGTTCGGCAACATGTCCAGCACGAACGGCACGACGTTCGCAGGTGGACAATACCGCAGCAAGGCGAAGATATACCGCTTCAAGTGCTGGAAGGCCGGCGAACTCGTTCACGACTACGTGCCGTGCGTGAAGGGCGGTACGCCGGGCTTCAAGGATCTCGTCGACGGCGCGTTCATCACCGCCGAGAACACCGCGCAGCTCCGGGCCGGCGGCAAGGGCCTCATCGTCGAGGACGACGACGGCTACATATCGTCCGCCGGCAATGATAGCACGACCGGCTACCGCTACATCGATACCGGCTACACCGTGACGCCGCACACGCGCGTCGAACTCGACTACGCGCTCGCCGACAACTATCCGGACGGCACATTCAGCGACAATCACACGTGGTATCTGTTTACGTCGTATGGCGGCAGCGATTCTACGCGGTTCAATGTCTATTACAACAAGAACAAGGCCGGCTGGTGCGGGGCAGGTCTGCAATGGAGGGACTGGTACGGCGGCGCGTTGTCGAAACCGTCCACCGGCAAGGACGTGAGGCGCACGGCGATTGTGGATAACCATACGGGCTTTTCCGGAATAATCACGTCCGGATTCACCAACCTGTACGCAAACGTCGAGGCGGCGGACGAGAGTCTCGTCTACACCTACACGCTCAAGCTCGCGACGAGCCATACGGCATTGGACTGCTACGCGCCGCTTAAAATATACGGCCTCAAGATATACGAGGGCGGAACGCTGGTGCGCAACTACGAGCCGTGCGTCAAGAACGGCGCGGCGGCGCTGCACGACACCTTGACGGATACGTTCCTCTTCTCGGCGCCGAAAGGCGCGGCCTTTGTTGCGGGCGGCAACATCGCCAATTTCGACGGCAAGTGCGACGCGTATCTCGAGAGCGACGGCACGCAGGCCATCAATACGGAATATCTGATAAAAGGTTCCGAGTCGCGGATCGAGGCGGATTTTGCTTTCCTCGACATGCACAAGGTTGGTTCCGACTACCAGCAGCGCGCTTTCGGAAAACTTTGGCAGAAAGATAACACCTCGGAAATCGACGCGGTGTTCTACATCAACGGCTCCGGAAACTTCATGTTCGCATTCGGCAATGCTGCCGTCAACACACGCGGACCAAGCGTCCCGGCCGACTCTCTGCGCCATACCGCCGTCATCGACGGCTATCACAGCCGGCTCCACTTCATAACCGGCGGCGTCACGAACAAAACGTACGACGTGAGCGACGACGCGCACAACGCCAACTCCACGCTGCCGATGGGCATATTCGCCGTTCCGGAAAACGCGGCAGGCACCGGCTGGCGGCAATCCTCCAAACTGCGCCTATACGCCTTGCGCGTCTACGAGAGGGACGAGCTGTTGCACGAGTATATTCCCTACAAGAAGGGCGAGGTGCTTGGCCTTTACGACACGTTGACGGGAGAGGTGAAGACCGATGCCCGCAATTCCGCGACTCCGTTCAAGGTCTCCGGAATGGGCGTGGACGGCGCGGAGCGGTGGATCGTCCAGCCGAAGAACCGCATGATCACGAAGAGCGCGACGCTTTCGGCGAACGCCGCCGGCGCGGTGGGCTACAGGTGGACGAAGAACGGCGAGGCGGTCGATGGCGGCGAAGACGGCGACCTGACGGTGGAATGGGTGAAGGGCGGCGGAACCGACACGTACACGGTCACTCCGGTCTACGACGTCTACGGCCGAGAAGTCGAGGGCGCCCCCGTATCCTTCACCGTCGAAAACGCGTCGCGCGGTACGCTGATCGTGATCGGATAGGCGAGGAATGAATCGCGAAGGAGGCGATGAAACACATGAACAAGAGACTGGATTCGCTTGACGCCCTGCGCGGTTTCGACATGTTCTTCCTCATCGGGGGTTCCGCGCTGCTGTCCGCTCTGGGTGCGCTGGCCACGGGAAACGCCAACTGCTGGCTGGCGGTCCAGATGACGCACGCGAAGTGGGCGGAAACGCTGCGCATCTACGACTTCATCTTTCCGCTCTTCCTCTTCATCACCGGCGTTACGTTCCCGTTCTCCACGGAGAAGCGCCTCGAGCGCGGCGACAGCAAGGCCGCCCTCACGCGCAACATACTGCGCCGCGCCCTGACGCTCGTCGTGATGGGTGCGCTGTTCGAAAGCGTCCAGAATCTCGACTGGCCGAAGTTCCGCGTGTGGAGCGTGATCGGGCGCATCGGCATCGTCTGGGGCGCGGCCGCGCTGCTTACGCTCTACTGCCGGTTCCGGACCTGCGTCGCCGCAGCGGTGGCCGTGATGGTCGGCTGGTGGCTCTTTCTGCGCCTTGTGCCGGCGCCGGGCGCGGCCGGCCCGGATGCGCTGGCGGGCGAAGCGAACTGCTTCGCGGTATGGTTCGACACGAACTATCTGACCACGGCGCACCGCCATGAGGGCGGACTTGCCACGATCGCCATGCTGCCGACCGCGTTCTTCGGGATATGGGCGGGAATGTGGCTCAAGCGCGCGAATACGGGTCCGGTCGGCAAGGTGCCGAAGATGATCGGCGCGGGGCTGGCCATGATGGCCGTCGCGTGGGCATGGTCGCGGATGCCGTTCGGAATGCCGATGCTCAAGGACATTTGGTCTAGCTCGTACGCGCTGTTCGCGGGCGGCATTTCGCTGATCCTGCTGGCGGTGTTCCACTGGGTCGTCGACGTGAAGGAATTCAAGGCGTGGAGCCTCTTTTTCAGGGTCATCGGAATGAATGCCATAACCATCTACTTCCTTCAGCGCTTCGTGCCTTTCCAGAGCATAGGGCTGTTCTTCCTCGGTGCGCTGCGCCGTGCGTTCGACGTTCCGGGATGGGAAGCGTTCGCAGGGGCGTTCGGGCGAACCGCGGCCGGATGGATATTCCTGTACATTCTCTACCGCAAAAAGGTGTTCTTCAAGGTGTGACGCCGCCCGCGCCGCGCAATGAACCGAAAAACGAAAAAGGAGCCGAAGACATGAAAACAAAAACAATCGTCGCCGCAGCGCTGGCCGCCGGACTCGCGTTTTCAGCCTCCGCCTGCATGACGTTCGTTGCGGGCAAAAAAGTGTCCGCGACGGGGCGCGTCGTCGTCGGGCACAACGAAGACGACCTGCCGCCGCTTTCCGTGCGCCACGGGATGCTCCCGGCGAAGGACTGGCCGGAAGGGACGCTCCTGCCCGCGACGCCCGGCTGCTGCACCTGCGTACCGCAGGCCCCGCACACTCTCGCGTGCTACTGGGGCGAGGTGAAGGTCCCGGGCGGCGACGGCAACGCCGACAGCTTCCTGAACGAGCGCGGCGTTTTCGTCGTGAGCGATTCGGGCGGCGTGTCGACGGAGCGCATGGACGACCCGTCGCTCTTGACCGGGGGCGGCGTCAAGTTCAACCTGCGCCGCGCCGTCGGGGAGAGGGCGACGAGCGCGCGCGACGGGGTGCGGATAATTGGCGAACTGGTGGAAAAATACGGCTACGCCCCGTCAGCGAGGATTTACACCGTAGCCGACGCGGACGAGGCGTGGCTCGTGCAGGTGGTTCACGGACGCAACTTCGTCGCCGTGCGCTGCCCGGACGACGCCGTCACCGTGATGCCGAACCAGTACACCGTCTACGAACTCGACGCGTTCCCGCCCGAAGACGTCATCG
>Ga0310696_10011151_pt1 | contig 10263 bp, 6 predicted proteins | sample AusTroGonzalo_MG_4_FD_203885 | JGI IMG/M metagenome (GOLD analysis project Ga0310696, IMG submission 203885) | Bovine rumen microbial communities from tropical cattle in Woodstock, Queensland, Australia - Gonzalo_02 (v2) (version 2) | ecosystem: Host-associated > Mammals > Digestive system >... | reverse complement strand
GACTCAAGGCCGTATAACCATAATTCGATGATTTGGACCATTACGCCTTGCTGAACAACCTGATTGACGAAAAGGACTTGATTTAAAGCACATTGAAATAGTCATACATTGGAGGCCCGAATCATGCCTCTGCGAAGTGAGTATAATCCGTGTCCGTCGTTTATGTTGGTGTAGATATACCCAGGCTGGGTCTCGGTGTGATAACCTATGGCTTCGAAGAGACGCTTCAGGTTCTCATAGTCGGTGGTGCGATGATAGGCACATACAGCAAGCGTTATGGGGTTCTTGGCTAACTTCAGGTATTCCTGTGCATCCTTCAGCACATCCAGTTCCTCGCCTTCAATGTCCATGACCACAAACACACGCTGTCCCTTGCATTTTTCCAGCATCTCGACCAGGCTCACCCTCTTTTTCTTGTCTTCTTTCTCACCCTCTTTCTCTTTCTTTTTCCTTTTTACCGAGAGAGAGGCTCTCATCAACTCCACCTTATCTTTATAAGGTGCAAAAGTTGCCTCAAGCGGCTTCTGCCAATAATGACTTTGCTCCAACAAATAGACCTTGCTGACTTTGTCGATGACATCAAGGGCGAACATGCCTCTCACGCTTCCGATGTCAAGCTCAACATCGCCCCATCCTTCGTGGAAGCGTTTGGTGAGGGTCTTGCCAATCTTGTCAATCACATCGTCTATCATATCCAAAGCCGAGAAATCCAATCCGCCTCCAGCGTCAATCAAGACATCCCCATCTTCGACGTGATAGCGTTCGGATTGATAAGCATGAGGACTGCGTTGACGGTAGCCTTCTCCTGAGACGTCATCATCCTCGACGGCAAAACGGTAGAACCAGGGGACGAGCTTATCCTTCTCGCCCAAAGGGAAATACAAGGGGTGTCGGTTATGCATCACGAAACGCATCTTCGAGTCCTTGTCGGACAGGATTTCCACAGGGTCCATATCGCGCGTCTTCTCGTAGGGATACATAGGGGCGCAAAACGGTCTTTTTTTCAGATACTCGTAGGCGAGCTGGGTGTCCTCGTCGTCGCTGTCCTTATAACGCAGCAACGATAACTCATAATTCAAGGCTTTTACATTATCTTTCAGGATTTCAATGTCTTTGTCGGTTTTACGCTCAGTGAAAAGATCTGTTACGCTACCGATTAGTTTACCAATGCCAATCATTTTCGAATTAGTTTTGTTCACTGCAAAAATAGAAAAGTCTTTTGAATCACAAGAGGCTTGCTGCTGTTTTTTCAATCTATCCTCATCAATTTGCTTGTCCTTTTTCTTGAAGACATTGAAGACCACCTGATTGAAAGTGCAATTGCCCTACACCGCCAACAGCACCAGCAACTGCGCCGTGAAAATCCTCAAAAACATGGTCAATGGATACACGGTGGCATAACCCATATTGGGCAACTTGCAGCCTTCGGGAGCCACGGTGTTGGCGAAGGCGAGGGTAGGAGGGTCGGTGTGCGAACCGCCGATGAAGCCCATCAGTGTGTAATAGTTCATTTTCAGCACTAAACGACCAAAGAGTCCTACCAAAATGGGCGGTACCATGGTGATGATGATGCCGTAAACGACCCACATATAGTGCTCTTGAACGGTATTGACGAATTGTCCTCCAGCACTCAGTCCCACACCAGCGAGGAAGAGCGCAATGCCCACTTCACGGAGCATCCACACGCCATGGCTGTCGGTGAACTCAGTGCTGAACCAGCCTTTTTTCACCCCAAGCCAACTGCCGATGATGGCCACGACAAGCGGTCCGCCGGCCAAGCCGAGTTTGATGGGGGCCTTCATGCCCACGGGAATCGGAATGGAACCCACGATGATGCCCACGGCGATGATGACGAAGATAGGAATGAGGTTCACTTTGTGTCGCTGCGACGTGGGCGTGGACAGCTTTTCGGCCTTAGGTTCGAGGACATCTTCAGCGAAAGGTTCCTTTGTCAGGTCGATGCGGCAGAGCGGACGGAGCAGGATGCAGGTCAGAATCATGCCCACCACGGCCAAGGGATAGGTCACGGCATAGCCCGAAGCCAAACGGTCGGCGGCACCTTCGATGCCCAAGTCGGTGACGGCTTGCTGGGCCGCAGAAAGCCCTGGCGTGTTGGTGATGGCACCTGTGTAAACGCCCGCCATATCCGCTAAACTTTGGTCAGCGACTTTCGAGATGATGACGGTGATGAGTACGCCAAGGGCCACATTGACCAAGGCCATCAGGTTCATGGCCAAGCCGCCTTTCTTGAACGAGCGGAAGAATCCCGGCCCCACTTGCAAACCCACGGCTACCACAAAAAGAATCAGACCGAACTCCTTGATAACGTGTAACATTTCCGCGTTGAGACTGACTCCACAAGCACTGAAGGCAATGCCCACAAAAAGCACCCAAGTGATGCCCAACGAGATTTTGGCGATTTTGATTTTGCCCAAAAGCAGTCCGATGAAAATGGACAGGGCGAGGTATAAAATGGTGGGCCCGACGCCCGAACCGGTGAAAAGATTTAACATGGATTTCTACTTGTTTGGTAATGAAAACACAAAAATAGGGTTTATTTCTGAACGGACGCGATAATGACCGAAATATTGTTGACGAACATGTTCACCGCAATAGCCAACAGGATGACGCCGAAGAACTTACGGAGGATGAAGATGAGATTCGGGCCTAACAGCCGCTGCACCTTGTCCAACGAACGGATGACAACGTAGTCCAATAGGATGTTGAGCAGCAGGGCAATCATGATGTTGATGACGGCATAGTCGGCACGAAGCGAGAGCAAAGCGGTCAACGCACCTGGGCCTGCAATCAGCGGGAAAGCGATGGGCACGATGCTGGCTCCACTGCTGCTGCCTTCGTTCTTGATGATTTCGCGACCGAGAATCATCTCCACGGCCAAAATGAACAGCACGAACGAGCCAGCCACGGCAAACGAAGCAGTATCAATGCCGAACAACTTCAGCAAAGCATCGCCAGCGAAGAAGAAGGCTAAAAACAGTCCCAAAGCGGTCAAACAAGCTTGTCCCGCCTTGATGGTCTTGTGCTGCTCCTTCATGCTCACGAAGATGGGAATGGAGCCGAAAATATCGATGATGGCGGCCATCACGATGAACGCACCGAAGATTTCTACGAAGTTGATGCTACTAAACATTGGATTTGGGTTTTATGAATAGGAACTACGAATTGCACGAATTTAACGAATGTTTGCCAAAGAATTTTGCAGCCAAGGCTGCGGATTCATACGAATATTCGTACCCATTCGCAACGAAGTTGCAAAATTTCCGACCCCCAAATTCGTATCATTCGTGTAATTCGTAGTTAAACAATCATGCGAGCGTATTCCAAAGGTAATGGAAATGCGGCCCAAAGCGTTTGAATGCAGCCTCGTCAAGCTGCTCCTGGAACTGCGGATGCGCCACTGAGATGATGAGTTTGGCTCTTTCCTGCAACGAGCGTCCATAGAGGTTCACTGCGCCGTATTCCGTGATGAACCAGTGGATGTGGTTGCGCGTGGTGACGGCACCCGAGCCGAGATCCAAGGTGGGCACAATCTTGTTGATGCCCTTGCGCGTGGTGGAAGGCATGGCGATGATGGCCTTGCCGCCCTTGGAACGTGACGAGCCGTAGACGAAGTCGATTTGTCCGCCCACGCCAGAATAGATACGTTCGCCCAACGAGTCGGCGCACACCTGTCCCGACAGGTCAATCTGTATACCTGAATTGATGGAGGTCATCTTGGGTTGTTGCGCGATAATCATAGGGTCGTTGGTGTATTCCACATCCATCAGCAACACCTCGTGGTTGCCGTCGATGAAGTCGTAGATTTTCTTCGAGCCCATCACGAAGGTGGAGACGATTTTGCCCTTGTTGAGCTTCTTGTTGTTGCCCGTGATGACACCTTTTTTAATCAGAGGCAGGATGCCGTCGCTGAACATCTCAGTGTGAATGCCAATGTCCTTGTGGTTGTGGAGGCAAGAGAGGATGGCGTTCGGGATGGAGCCAATGCCCATCTGGAGGCAGGCACCGTCTTCGATGAGTTCGGCACAATAGCGGCTAATGGTCTTTTCCACCTCGTTGGGTTCGGGCATGTCGACAGTGAGTAGGGGAGTGTTATCTTCCACGAAGTAGTCAATCATGCTGATATGCACCAGCGCATCGCCGAAAGTGCGCGGCACATGCTTGTTGACCACGGCAATGACGAACTCGGCACTCTCCATGGCAGCCAAGGTGGCATCGACCGATGAGCCTAACGACACATAACCGAACTTGTCGGGCGGGCACACCTGAATCATGGCTACATTGCACTTGATGTAGCGTTCGCGGTAGAGCTTTGAGGTCTCGCCCAAAAAGACTGGGATGTAGTCTGCCAAACCCTTCTGTACGCTTTCGCGCACGTTGGCACCCACAAAGAAGGCGTTGTGCTGGAAAATACCCTCAAACTCGGGGTTGACGTAAGGCGCGGCGCCCTCGGTGTGCAAGTGATGGATATAGACATTTTTCAACTCGCCAGCGCGACCTCTGTCGCACAAGGCTTTGACTAAACATTGCGGCACATTCGACACCGAACTGATGTGGACATGGTCGCCCGACTTAATGACTTTGACGGCTTCTTCGGCCGTAACTGCTTGATATTGTTTCTTCATAATTAACTAATAACTCCAATTCCCGGAAGCTTTGTTTCGCGACTTGAGGCAGGTCTTCTGACTGAGGTCTTTTCTTGCCGTCTTCCCGAAAGACAAGGCTTTCAGTGACATTCATGGCAAGCGTTGCAACCATCACAGCAGCGGGAACTGTCCGGGATTCTCACCCGATTCCCTATTGAGTCCACAGGGGACACCACAAATCGGCGGCAAAAGTACGGATTATTTCTGTACGCCGGACTTGCCATTCATAAAAATATCGTAATTTTGCGCCCAGTTTGGTCAAGGGAATGCCGTGCGAATCGGCAACAGTGCCCGCTGCTGTAAGCCCGCGTAAGGTCTGTCAACCAAGCCACTGTGCGGCTCATCCGTATGGGAAGGCGACAGGCTCGGGCGAGTCAGAAGACCTGCCAAACAGTTAGTTCAATTGCAAGCCTTCGGGAACAAGGGCGGTGCTAAGCGCGGCAATTAGCATGGCTGCTTGCGAGGGTTTTGCAACATTTGTTCAATGCGTAATAATCAATAAGTTATGCGTAAAAATCTTTTACTTATCCTTTCGCTTTTCGCGACAACGTTGGCCTTGGCGCAAGAGCCGGCCACTTTCGAAGATGTGCCACTTGGTAGCGGTGGTATCTGGCAACCCCCTACAGGCGAGAATGAGATGCCCAGCGGCGGCTGGCTCTTTACCAATAATACACAATACGGCTATTGGGGCGGGTTCACGGCCTCCAACCGCACGGATTTGAACCAATCTGGTTTGGATGCCCAGTATACTGCGGCTGCAGGCTGTGGCTATGATGGCTCTACCCAATATGCCGTGGCATATACCATGGGCGTGCAGACGGATGTTTATGCTGCTGATGGGCAATCACATACCGTCACAGGCTGCTATGTCACCAACGATCTGTGGACTTATCAGGACATTCTTCAAGGCGGGTATGGCGAGCCACCCTACGGAGGAACTACAGGCAACGACCCTGACTGGTTCAAGGTGACAGCAATAGGTAAGAATGCCAGCGGACAGACTGTGGGTACCTTGGATTTCTATCTCGCCGACTACCGCTTTGCAAACAACGCAGAAGACTATGTCCTTAACACTTGGGAGTGGTTCGACCTCAGCCCCTTGGGATCTGTGGCTACCATTTCCTTCGAGCTTTCCTCATCGAGAGGCAGTGGCTACAATATGATTACGCCGGCCTATTTCTGCATGGACAACTTCAACGGTGGCGGTGCAGCTCCCGACGAGCCGCCTTATATAGCCAACCCTGTGCAGGATGTGGTCTTCAACGAATACCCGCAAACCATCCAAGTCAACCTGAATGGCTTGGCCACCGACCCTGACGACCCCGATGACCAAATCACCTATAGCATCGTTAGCAACTCCAATCCGAGTGCTTTGAGTGCTTCGATGAGCGGCAAAATACTTGTCATGACGCGCCAAAACGCCAACCAAGCCACGGCCAACCTTACCATGCGTGCCACCAGCGATGGTCAGTATGTCGATTTCACCGTGCATGTCATCATCAACGCTTACGCTGACCAACCACCATACATTGTCAACCCTGTGCAGGATGTGGTTTTCAACCAATATCCGCAAACCATCCAAGTCAACCTCAACGGCGTGGCCACCGACCCTGACGACCCCGACGAGCAAATCACCTACAGCATTGTCAGCAACTCCAATCCAAGTGCTTTGAGTGCCACGATGAACGGCAAGATTCTGGTGATGACGCGCCAGAATGCCAACCAAGCCACGGCCAACCTCACGATGCGTGCCACCAGCGATGGGCAACATGTTGATTTCATTGTTCATGTCATCATCAACGCTGTCGTTGACCTTCCGCCCTATATCGTCCATCCTGTGCAGGATGTGGTTATGGACGAGTTCCCGAAGATGGTGCAAATCGACTTGGATGGTGTTGCTACCGATGACGACGACCCCGACGAGCTAATAGAGTATAGGATGCTTTCCAATTCCAATGAAGAAGCGCTTTCAGCGACTATAGCTGGCAAAATTCTGACACTTGAAAGATTGACGGAAGACCAAGCTGTAGCTGATGTGGAGATGCGTGCCATCAGTGATGGGCAGTATGTCGATTTCACTGTGCATGTCGTCATGAATCAGGTGGAAGGTGTGGACGAGAATCGGTTTGGTTTTGCCGTCTATCCCAATCCAACCGAAGGCGAACTGATGTTGAGTGTGAACGAGGCTTCAACCTTCAATTACAGTGTCTTTGACCTTATTGGACAATGCGTTATGAAAGGCAATGTTTATGGTAACGGAACTCGTCTCGATTTGGGTGGCTTGAATAAGGGCATCTATTTCATTTCCGTCGAATGGGCCGATAACCGCTTGGTTCAGAAAGTGATAGTTCGATAATCAGGTAATCTATAAGTTGTACGCGTAAGTACCATATTTTCAGCATCGATTGATAACAAATACAAATGAAAAAACCATTTTTATTAGCCTTGTTGTTGGCTTTTGTGTTGCCGATGAGAGCGCAGAATTTGACTGACTCTACGGATATCTTTTTCAGACATTTGGAATTAAAAGAAGTGATGGTGACAGGTGCCTTGGGTGACATGAAGATAAAAGAGACTCCTATGCCTGTTATGACGCTTCAGGCCAAGGAACTGCACCAACTGCCTTCCACCAATCTGATTGATGCCATCGCCAAACAGCCTGGTGTGTCGCAGATTACCACGGGCGGCGGCATCTCGAAACCAGTCATCCGAGGGTTGGGCTACAACAGGATTGTGGTCGTCAATGACGGCATCCGTCAAGAAGGCCAGCAATGGGGCGATGAACATGGCGTTGAAATCGATGCCAACGAAGTGGGGGCTGTGGAAATATTGAAAGGTCCCGCCAGCCTCATGTTCGGCTCCGATGCCTTGGGTGGTGTGTTGGTGTTCAAAAGAATGCCAACCCTGCCTGAAGGTACCATCAATGGCAAGGTGAATGCTGAATATCAGACTAATAACGGCCTGATAGGGGCTTCTTTCAATCTTGCGGGAAACCAAAAGGGGTTTATTTGGGATGCACGATACAGCGAAAAACATGCCCATGCCTATAAGAATCGTTATGACGGCTATGTGCCTAATTCCCAGTTCGGTGAACGTGCTTTCTCGCTGAAGGCCGGACTGATGCGCAGTTGGGGCTATTCCAACCTCAAATTCGGGTATTACAATCTGATGCCGAGCATCGTGGAAGGCGAACGTGACACGGTGACGGGCGAGCTGCTATCAGAGGACGGCAATTTGCTGTCGTACCGACACGGCTTGCCCTATCAGCAAGTGTATCATTACAAGGCGGTTTCGGAGAGTTTCATCAACTTGCCTTCGGGTCATCTGAAAGTGATTGTCGGCTATCAGCAGAACCGCCGCCAGGAGTTTGAAGAGTCGTCGGAAGATTATGGGCTGTATCTGCAACTCCACACGCTGAACTATGATGTCCGTTATGTTTCGGAAGAAAAGGCGGGCTGGAAGTTCTCGACAGGTGTGAACGGCATGGGACAAAAATCGCTTAATCTGGGCGAGGAATACCTCATTCCTGATTATGCGTTGTTCGATGCTGGAGTGTATGCCACGGCTTCCAAAACGTTGAACCGTTGGAACCTGAGCGGAGGGCTTCGCTTCGATTACCGCTATTTGAATTCGAAAGGCCTGATTGAGGATGGCGAAGTGCGGTTTGAGGATTTCACGCGACATTTCAAGGGGGTCACGGGCAGTCTTGGTGCGACATACGAAGTTGCCGAAGGGTTAGATTTGAAATTCAATCTTGCCCGAGGGTTCCGTACGCCCAACATCAGCGAATTGGCTTCCAATGGCGAGCATGAAGGCTCTTTGAGGTATGAGATTGGCAATCACAACTTTAAATCTGAGTACAGTTGGCAAGCCGACTTGGGCCTCAATTATGCCACGCGCTATTTCGAGCTGCATGGAGCCGCGTTTGTCAACCATATCAGCAATTACATATACTTGCACCGCATCGACAGTATTATCGAACCTGATTTGATGACTTTTGTCTACGCACAAGGCGAGGCGATGCTCATGGGCTTTGAGGCAGGTGTTGACATTCATCCCTTCCATGCCCTTCACATCGGCTCGTCGTTTTCGTATGTCAATGCCCAATTGTTGCATCAGCCTGAAGATATGCGATGGTTGCCTATGACTCCGGCACCGCGCCTTTTGGTGGACGTGAAGTACGAACTCACGCATGATGGCAGCGTGTTCAACAATGCATATCTCGGTGCAGCTATGGATTGGTGCTTGGAACAGAATCACTATTATGCGGCCTACGACACGGAGACGATGACGCCTTCGTATCTCTTGTTCGGTCTTTCGGCGGGAACGGATGTTTTGATGAAGGGCAGGAAGGTGGCAGAATTGACCCTCATAGTCGACAATCTCACCGATGTGTGCTATCAAGACCACCTGAGCCGCTTGAAGTATGCTGACTATAATGTCGTGACGGGAAGACGAGGCGTGTTCAACATGGGACGAAATATCGTTTTCAGGCTGACGGTGCCTATTGGTACGCGATGATTCACAACGGAATCGTGGGCGGTTGGTTTATCATTTTTACCTTTCCCTCCGTTCAATAACCTTTTTCAATTTATACCGGTTACCGGTGGATTTGCCTATGGCATCGATGAATTGTCGGTCGTAGCCTGGGGTTTCGTAGCCCCAACGTTGGAAGTTGCCGTCCTTGTCGACGCGCTTCACCACTTGGTCGTTGTACTTCACAATCAGGTATTTGGCCAACTTGTCCCAACGTTGCATCATACGGTCGGCGTAGGCGATGCTCTTCTTGTTGAGGTAGCTTTGACGTTCGGCAGGCATTATGTCCTTGATGGCGACAAGCACGCTGTCTTGGTCGGCGAAATAATAATCCTCCAACTCGTTTTGCGCCTTGCGCAAGTCACCAATCATCATGGAATAGCGCGGGTAGACCATGTTGGCCACCCAGTTGTTCATCCAAAAAGCCGATTGGTCGCTGAACTCGTTGCGCGGGTTGTTTTCGGGACGGAAGCAGTCGGGCACTTGCGTGATGCAGCAGTAGAGCGGAACGTAGGCCACCATGTTGGCATCGTCGCAGTTGAACCAAGTCACGCCACCCACATCGTTGGGCAGCCATGAGCGCATCTGGCAAGTCATGGTGAAACCGCTTTGTTGCGTGGCGATGGGGCGCTCACGGTAGTAGTCGATGCTGTCACTGTCGCGGAAATGCATGGGCAGCGGACGGATGGGCATTCCCCACGGTCCGGCGGTCATGTCGGAGGTCATATCCAAAGGTGTACCTTCAAAATGGTCGCGCATGTCGTTCTGCAAGTCGCGCAAGGACAAAGGTTTGTCGGGTTTAATCCACAGCGGAAGATGGTCGCAAACGTCGAATTCACCGTTGATGTAAGGCAGGTATTTGTCCATCTCCTCGTGGCTGTAGTGGTGGCGGAAGAAGCTCCACACGCGGGCATCAGCATAGCGCACATTCTCGAAGTCGATGGGGCAGTAGGCGTCGCGGAAAGAGAAGTCCTCGTCCTTGCCGTTGAAATAGCCCCATTCCTTTGCGAAACTGATGACATCGGAGGCATAGACGCATTCCACCTCTGGATTGTTGATTTTC
>Ga0310696_10011150_pt1 | contig 10263 bp, 4 predicted proteins | sample AusTroGonzalo_MG_4_FD_203885 | JGI IMG/M metagenome (GOLD analysis project Ga0310696, IMG submission 203885) | Bovine rumen microbial communities from tropical cattle in Woodstock, Queensland, Australia - Gonzalo_02 (v2) (version 2) | ecosystem: Host-associated > Mammals > Digestive system >... | reverse complement strand
TTATAACTATACCGTCTATGTGCCGACCAACGAGTCCATCAGGAAACTGATTGATGACGGTTTGCTGCCCACATGGGATGACTATGAGGCTCAGACCGACTCTCTCGGAGACAGCGATGATGAAGCTCAGAATATGATTAGGGATATCATTGTTGACTTCATCCGTTACCACATACAAGACCATTCTATTGCTATCAACATGGCTCCAGAAGAAGGCAAGTATGAGAACTCCTATGAAACGATGAGACGTAATGCCGAGACAAGCCGTTTCTATCCTCTTATCGCCAATCATGAAGGCGGACAGATGTGGGTTCAGGACGTGCTTGGTAACAAGCGCCATGTCGTGAAGACTAACGGACTCTACAATCGCATTTGTCGTGAGTACTGGTTTAATGTTGATACCAACGAAAATCCCACGACAACCTACATGGCATCCGATGCCGTCGTTCATCAGATAGACGGTGTGCTTTTCGCTGAAGAGATGACACCTTGGAGGGAGAAACTTAATAAAGTAAGGAGAAAGTAATTAGAAATTAGAAAAAGAATTAGAAATTATGATTACTTTTAAAAGATATATCACTATTATAATAGCATTGATGGCAGTCACAATCATCAGTGCACAGGAGGCAATCACCTCCGTTCACGGTAACGTGAGCGATGAGATGGGGCCCCTGATGGGTGCCACTGTCTGCGAGATCGACGGCAATGGCCGTATCATCGAATCTGCTGTCACCGACCTGAATGGTAACTTCACGATGAAGGTCAGGAACCAGAAGGACAAGATCCGTTTCAGTTATGTAGGTATGAAGACCGTCACACAGGCCATCAACAAGACAAACTACAAGATTGTCATGACTGATAACACCACGATAGCCCCTGTGACCATCAAGTCACAAAGACGTGTCGGTGGTAACAATCTGCCTATTCCGCAACGAGAGGTAGCCAACGCAACACAGAACTTCTCTATGAAGGAAGTGGAAGGTATGGCTTACACCACTATTGATGAAGCTCTGACGGGCCGTATCGCCGGTCTTGACATCATCGGTAACTCAGGTGACCTGGGTTCTGGTTCTACCATGCGTCTGCGTGGTGCCTCATCACTCTCTACTCTCACCAATTCCAACCCGCTGATCGTTGTGGACGGAAATGTGCGTCAGGTAGATCTTAACAACTTTGACCTCAACTCGGCTAACAACGAGAAGTTTGCCGAACTGTTGAACATCAACCCTGAAGACATCTCCGATATCCGCGTACTTAAAGATGCTGCAGCTACGGCCATCTACGGTTCACAAGGCGGTAACGGTGTCATTGAGTTGACCACTAAGCGTGGTGTACGAGGCAAGCCAAGACTCTCGTACTCACTGAAACTGACAGGCACCTATCAGCCAAAGGGATATGAACTCCTGAATGGTGACGATTACACGATGCTTCTGAAAGAGTCGTACTTCAACCCAGAGCAGAGCGATGCTGCCGCAGACATTCCTGAATTGAACTACGACCCGTCGTTCTCGGAATACGAGCAGTATAACAACAATACAGACTGGCGCGATGCTGTCACCCAATGGGGTCTCCGTCAGAACCACTACGTTACCGTACAGGGTGGTGGTGAAAAAGCCCTCTTCCGTATCGGTGCCGGTTTCGACCACGAAACAGGTACGATGATTGAACAGAAGTTACAGCGTTTCTCCACCCGTGTGGCCCTCGACTATAATGTCAGTGAGCGCATCCGCGTCAGCACCAACTTCGCCATGACTTATACTAAGAACGACCGTAACTCTGACGGTCTGCTCGACATCGCCATGAAGAAGATGCCGAACATGAGCATCTATGAGCAGAATCCTGTGACGGGCGAAAACACCTCTTCTTATTATACGATGCTGCAGAGCGGTAGTTCGGTCTTCAATAACGACCAGAAGACCTACGTAAACCCTGTAGCCAGTGCACATCTGGCCAAGAACCAGCAGAGCACCTACGACATGCAGCCTGAATTGATTATTCAGTACCAACTGCTCGGTATGGACGACGACCACTGGCAGTTGAACTGGCGTGGTCAGGTCTATTTGAATATCAACAACGGCTATTCAAACAGATATTATCCACAGGAATTGAAGACAGTTTCTTGGGATCAGGGTGTCAACACGACCTCTGACAGTTCCTCAAAGAGCGTATCTTTCAACACCAAACAGACCTTGACGCTGATTCCTGCCTTCAAGAACAAGGATCACTCCTTCATGATGCTGGGACGTTTTGAGTTGAACAGTGGTTCTTCCACCAGCCAGTCGGAAGATAAAAAAGGTGTTCCTACAGGTATCACCACGACGCAGGGCGGTGGAATGATTACCAACCTGAGCTCTAACTACAGCCAGCATCGCTCCATGTACTTCACAGCATCCGCTCACTACGCTTACAAAGGACGCTATATCATCGACGGTTCTCTGCGTGCTGACGGTACAACGAAGTTCGGTCCAAGTAGCCGCTGGGGTTACTTCCCCTCACTCTCTCTGAAGTGGATCATTAGCGACGAGCCTTGGATGGAGCCTACCCACAAGTGGCTGTCAATGTTCGCCATCCGTCCCAGTTGGGGCCGTTCGGGTCAGCAGCCTGGTCAGGATTATCTCTACACCTCGAAGTATGGTTCTACCGACAGGTACATTGATATGCAGGCCATGAAGCCAAACAATATCCGCCTGACTGACATGAAATGGCAAATCACCGAGAGTTGGAATGGCGGTATCGACTTAGGCTTCTTCAATGACCGTCTGACCGTGACCATCGAGGGTTACTCACAGACAACCACCGATATGCTGTTATCCAACTACCGTATTCCCTCTAACACTGGATACGAGAATGTAGCTTATAAGAATCTGGGTAAGATGAGGAACACCGGTTGGGAGTTCCACATCAACAGCAACCGTGTCATTACTATTGGCAAAAAGTTCTGGGTAGATGTAAATGCCAACTTCGGTAACAACCGCAATGAATTGCTGGAGTTGGATGATCTGACACTGGACAATTACAATACCGTCTATGGTTTCTCGAACGACGAGACCCTGCAGCGTGTACAGTTGCACAACCCGTTAGGCGCTATCTATGGATTCCGCTACAAGGGTGTTTATCAGTATAACTACAGCACCTTTAAGAATATGACACCAGAAGAGCGCGCCCAATTCCTCGCAGAAGGGAAGACGGCTCCTGTGGCCCTGGCTGCCGACGGTAGCGTCATCGTTGACGGTAAAGGTGATCCCGTCCGCATGATGTTCAACTACACCAACGATGCCACTGGCCGAAACTACCGTTTCAACGGTGGTGATGCCATCTATGAGGATATCAACCATGACGGTCAGATCAATGCACTCGACATCGTCTATCTAGGCTCTTCACTGCCTAAGTTGACAGGTGGTTTTGGTTTCTCCTTCACATACGGAGACTGGCGTCTGAGCACCCAGTTCACCTACCGCTTCGGTAATAAGATTATTAACAGGGCCCGTCTGCATGCCGAAGCCATGATAGGCAACGACAACCAGAGTCAGGCCGTGAACTATCGCTGGCGTAAGGAAGGCGATGTCACATCGATTCCACGTGCTATGTACGGAAGCAACTCCAACTACAACACGCTTATCAGCGATCGCTTTGTGGAAGATGGTTCTTATCTGCGTATGGGTTATGCACAATTGAACTATAACATCCGCAGAAAATACGCACAGGCACTTGGTGTCAACCGTATCAGTTTGTATTTGAGTGCCAACAACCCGTTTGTTATCACGAAGTATTCCGGTGTTGACCCGGACATCTCAAGCGGTGGTTACTCTCCCGCTATCGACAGCGCCCAGACACCGCGTTCCCGTTCATACACATTAGGTATCACTGTTGAGTTCTAAAAAGATACGAATATGAAAAGAATACATTATTATATAATATGCGCCTTCAGCGCAATCTGTGGCCTCTCTTCATGCACAGATTTCTTAGAGATCAAGCCTCAGAATGAGATTATCCTGGAGCAATTCTGGAATGAAAAGGCCGACGTAGATGCTGTCATTGCAGGCTGTTACTCAGGTATGCAAGCAGAAGCCGTCATCAAACGCATGATGGTATGGGGCGAGTTCCGCAGCGACAATATCGGTCCTGGTAACAACGTATCCTCTGACGGAAACCTTGAGAAGATTCTGAAAGAGAACATTGATGCCAAGAATTCCTACACCAACTGGGGAGGATTCTATACCGTTATCAACCGTTGTAACACGGTCATCAAGTATGCACCTGATGTAGCCGCCGACGATCCCGCCTATACAGAGAGCGAATTGCAAGCCAACATCGCAGAGATGGTTACACTCCGCAGTCTCTGCTACTTCTATCTGATTCGTGCTTTCCGCGACGTGCCCTTCTCAAGAGAGGCGTACATCGACGACAGCCAGAAGATGGACCTGCCGGCCACCAAGTTTGACGATGTGCTTGACTCATTGATATACGACTTAGAAGGCGTCCAGAACTTTGCCGTCAAACGCTACCCCGTCACGAAGGAATTGTACCAGACTGGACGTATCACACAAGATGCCATTCATGCTCTGCTCTGCGAACTCTACCTTTGGAAGAAAGACTATCAGAACTGTATCCGCTATGCTGACATGGTTATTGATTCAAAAAAACTCATTGCCGAGGAGAACCGCCAGAAGCGTTCCAGTTCTTTCTCTAACGAAGATGATGATGCGCGTTTCAATGGTTTCCCACTGGTCAGTAACTCTACTTCAACTGGTTATTATGGTGACGCCTACAGTATCTTGTTTGGCAGTGACAGAAATTATGTGGATAAGACCAACCAGGAGATTATCTTCCAATTGGTTTTCGATGACAACCCGAGTAATAACGGTATGCCTGCCAATGCGGCCGTCAATACCTTCTACGGCAACTCCAACGCTACTATCGGTTTGGTGGCTCCCCCTGATCATATCTTCTCTGATATCGAAAAGACGACGGGTCGTACGATTTTTGATGACCGCAATAAGAAGGTGGATGCCCGTATGTATTTCGACTGCAATGTGAACAACCAATCCATCAACAAATATACGACAAGAGAAATTGAAATCAATGGTTCCAGTATGGATGTCACCTATGATTCAAAATACTCACAGAACGAGAATGGATCCAACTGGGTAATCTATCGTCTGACGGACATCATGCTTCTCAAGGCCGAAGCCCTGACACAGATGGCTCGTGAAGGTATCGATCAAGAAACCAGCGATTATAACAAGACTCTTTTTGACAGAGCCTTTACCCTCATCAACGCAGTTAACAAACGTGCTCTCTGCCAAAGCAAACTTGTGGATACACTCCGTAGAGCCGACTACAATTCCAAGGCATCTATGGAGACATTAGTTCTAAGGGAGCGCCAACGCGAACTGATGTACGAGGGTAAACGGTGGTTCGACCTCGTGCGTGTCTCTCAGCGCACAGGCAATACTTCTGTATTGAAAGCGGCTGCTCTTTCAAAAGCCACGACAGGTGAAGGACTAATTAGCAACCACCTGACAAAGATGGATGCTATCTATTGGCCATATAATCTTGACGAGATGAAGGTCAACCACAATCTTGTGCAGAATCCTGCTTTCGGTAGTGGCGAAAACGATAGTTACGAAAAGACGACTAAAAAATAAAGATTGATATGAGACGAAAGAATCTATATAAAGGAATTGTGGGAGCCCTATTCTTTGCCATATTGACTCCCCTTAATATGCTGATGCTGACCAGTTGCTCAGACGAGCCTGACAGCGAGTATTTCTACACCTTTACAGGTGAGATGATGAGCGACTGGCTGAAAAGTCCGGATCGTCCAGAATACAGTGAGTTCGCAGAGATTGTGGAAAGAGCCCATCTAATGGATCTACTTGCCACCTACGGCCATTACACCTGCTTTGCACCATCGAACGATGCGATTGATGCATACCTTAGAAAACGTGGTCTCAGCAGCGTTTCCCAGTTAAGCGATCTCGAATGCGACACTATCGCCCGTACGCATCTGATTTCCTATATGTACACCACATATGATATGATTGGACATAAAATGCCATCAATGAATATGATGAACCGCTATTTGGGAACTGAACCTGGCTTTGATAACGACAGTAACGCTGTCATCGTACTTGAAGGACTGGCCAAGATCAAATTCGACCTGAAAGATGACTCCGTTGAGAATGGTATCATGCAGCCCATCGACGCAGTCATTGAGAAGTCGAACAGTTACATCTCAGACATGTTACGAGAGAACCCCAAAATCAGCACATTCTACAAAGCCTTAGTGGCTACAGATGTCATCAATGATGTGATGTTGGTGGAAGATGAAGACTATAATCCAAAGGATTACGTACCGCTTTACGGAGCATCAGGTGAGTATGAACAAACTGTAGGTGCAAAGAAGTATGAAGCACCTGATACCAAGAAATATGGTTACACGTTCTTCATTGAGCCAGACTCATTATTAGAGGCGAAATACAATATTCCGAAGGGCGACCTTCGTGCCCTCTATAATCTGGCCTGCACCATCTATGACGAGGTCTATCCTCAGGACGTGAATGCATCTGGCCACAGTTTTGAGAACCTCACGGACAGTGTCAATCCCCTACGCCGCTTCGTCCAGTACCACATCCTGAACAAGATTGCTGCCGGTACCGATGATTTGACTCCCCAAGAAGTTACCAACAAGGCCAACTTTAATGGCGCCATCGGTATTGATGAGACACGAATCAATCCTTGTGACTGGCATTACACCCTCCTACCCCACAAGATGATCAAAGTGGATAAGGTGACCGTCGATAAATATCTGGGAGGAAGCATTAAAGGTGATCGCTATATCAACAGACGCTACGATGAAACTTGTAGTTTCACAGGACAGCGTATTGAACCTATGGATGACGATTACAAACACGATGGACTCAACGGCCATTACTTCTATGTTGATGACATCGTAGCCTTTAGCAAGGATGTTCAGGACAAAGTACATAACCAACGTATCCGCATGGACTTCAACACTGTCTTCCCAGAGTTTATAACAAATGGTCTCCGTATCTTAGGAAATCCATTTGAGGCTGGTAGCACCGATGAAAAGAACGGTCGCAACTGGTATTTCCCCGATGGTTATCTTGACGGTGTATCATTCTCCAACTGCAAATTCCAGTGGAGAAGACCCGGTTCAATTTATGATATATATATGTGGGATGAGTTTTGTCTGTATGGAGACTATGACTTCACGTTCCGTCTGCCGCCGATACCATTCGACGGTGAATGGCAGATACGTCTGGGCTTTACATCCCAAACCACTCGTGGTGTCGCCCAAATCTATGTAGATGGCATACCACAAGGAATTCCTTTGGATATGACCAAAAACATGGACTCTGATTATTACATCGGCGATAGTTTTATCAGTGATATCAATACTTATAACAACTTGTCTGATGAAGATAAAGCCGAATATATCAAGAGTATGAAGAACCTCGGCGTCTATACTCATCCGCGCTCCATCTACTGCGAAGCGGGAATGTCGCCTGGTTCAAGGGCATGGAATTGCGTCTATAATATCGGTATGCGCAAAATCATCAGCCAGACATTTCTTGATTCTACCAAAGACCATTATATGAGAATTAGGGTGGCCTCCGATGGTAAGCAAGGAAACAACAACGAGTTCGCACTCGACTTCTTGGAACTTGTCCCAAAGAGTGTTTATGGCACTGGCGGTGAAGGTGAAATGGAAGACGACCTCTAAGAAAGTAATAAGTGAAAAATGAAAAGTGAAAAGTTATGAGCAATAAACATATATATAATAAGGTAATAGGACTTGCATTGGCGGTCCTTACCTTCGCAGCCTGCTCCGACACGTGGAACGACCACTTTGAGGATAAGGGCAAAGACATGAAAGATTATACGCTCTGGGAGGGCATTACGCAGAACAGCAACCTGAGCAATTTCGCTAAGGTCATTCTAGGCTGCGGTTTTGACAAGTCATTATCCAGCAGCCAAGTGTTCACCGTCTTCGCCCCGACCAACGAACATTTTTCAGCCCAAGAGGCCGACGAACTGATTGCTGCCTTCAACGCTGAAAAGGGCAAGGTGAACATTAATGACAACACTGTCGTCAAGGAGTTTATACATAACCACATTGCTATGTATAACCACTCCATCTACGAGACCACTAACGACTCGCTTCTAATGATGAATGGTAAGAAAATCAAACTGACAACCAGCACATTTGGAAATAGTACTATTCTGACTAAGAACGAACTCTACAGCAATGGTGTTCTCTTCACGATTGACGGGAAAGCAGATTTCGCACCTAACATTTTCGAATATCTGCGTAAGGACGCTGATCTTGACAGTGTCACGAATTTCTTCTACAGCGATCACTTCTACCGCCATGAGTTTATCCCCGGTCGAAGCATTCCTGGAGGTATTGTCGATGGAAAAACCGTCTATCTTGATTCTGTCTTCGTACAGCGAAACGATCTCTTCGATTTTCTCAATGCAGAACTGAATGAAGAAGATAGTACTTATTGGATGGTCGCACCTACGAATGCGGCATGGAAAGAGTTGCTTGACGAGTATCAACCTTATTTCAATTACGACGATCAGGTGAAGTTCCGTGATTCGATGGTGTATACTCTTCCTCGTCTTGCCATTATGGAAGGAACGATATTTAGTCGGACGCTCAATACAGATACACACCTGACAGACTCCGCCCTTTCCACAAATGCAGCAAGGACATACGTTAGCCGCCGATATAGTTGGGGTAATAACAACCTTCACTATTATCAATATGGTGGTATCTCTGCTACCAACACACAGAAACCGTTTGGACCTAACGGTGTCTTCAATGGTACGGAGAATGTTCCTTGTACTAATGGTCAGGTGATGAAGACTGACAACTGGCGCATTAACAAGTTGAACACCTTCTATCAGTGGATTATCATTGAAGCCGAGGATCGTGGCAGTATCAAGGAGGTAAGTAAGACCGAAGATTCGAAAACGAAGGAAGAGGTAGGAACCATTATACCTGTTACTCGTCGCGTCATGAACAACAACCCCTTCTACGGCAAGGTCTGGGATGATGGGTATGTGGAGTTCGTAGAAGCCACCAATAACAGTAGATTACAACACTCTGTGACCTTCAATATTGAGGATGTACTTTCCAACATTGGTTATGACATCTATCTCGTCACCGCTCCAGCGCTCGCCAATGACAGTAATGCTACCGAGGCCCAGCGTCTCCCAACCAGGCTGCATTGCGAAATGAATTACCATAACCAGAAAGGTACGACAGAAACAGTAGTCTTTGGGGATTCCATTACTACAACGCGTGACGAAGTCAACTATCTCCTGCTAGCAGAAGACTTTAAGTTCCCCTGCTGTACATACGGTCTGATAGAGGCTGAACCACAGGTAACGCTGACCATAACAACCAATGTAGGCAGAAAAGAGACCGATACATTTACTAAAACGATGATGATCGACTGTATCATGCTCGTACCTCATGGTATCGCTATTGTTGATGAAGAACGGTTTACCATTGAACCTCATGGCGATGGCGACATTTTCTACTGGTTGAAGAAATAATGTTATAGTATGAATATAAGAACTGTAAGGATATGAAAAAATACATTATATTAGGACTTACACTGCTGATGGCTTTTCCCTTAAGCATCGTAGCACAGGACGAGGACACAGAGTCTGAGGACTTCATTGAGACCCTTGCCCGCAAGTTGAAGCCCAAGCATAAGCAGTATCCCACGAGAACAATCCGCGGACGTGTATTGAACGCTACCACAGGCCAGCCTGTCGCAGGTACAATCGTTAGCGCCGACGATGTGGAAGGCTATAGCACGCTCACCGAGGAAAACGGCTTCTACAAGTTGGATGTTCCCACGTTTACCACGTCAGTCTATATCAATATGCCTGACTTCAATCCTGTACGTCTAGGACTGCAGAGCCAGGAGGAACAGTACGAGGTAAAACTTTATCCGGTGACCTTCGCGGCAGAATACGACAAACAGATTAATGTACGTGGCGACTACAGCACTAAGGATTTTGCTTACACCAACTCCGTTAATATTAAGGACGAGGTGCAGAAGCATCTGGGTGCTCAGGTCTATAGTATAACCCGTAACGGTACCCCCGGTGTCGGTAATGTGATGTTCGTACAGGGACTGAACTCCCTGAATGTTAATGCCCAGCCATTAGTTGTAGTCGATGGTGTCATCATCGACCAACAGTATGGTCGCACCA
>Ga0310696_10011149_pt1 | contig 10264 bp, 27 predicted proteins | sample AusTroGonzalo_MG_4_FD_203885 | JGI IMG/M metagenome (GOLD analysis project Ga0310696, IMG submission 203885) | Bovine rumen microbial communities from tropical cattle in Woodstock, Queensland, Australia - Gonzalo_02 (v2) (version 2) | ecosystem: Host-associated > Mammals > Digestive system >... | reverse complement strand
CTGGATTGGCTGGATACGCATATAGACTTCCGCCCGCTCGGTGTTGAATGGTAATAACCTAAAAGACGAATTATGCTGATAATGATTACAAACCGCTGCCACATGGGCTGTCCGCACTGCATGCAGGACAGTACGTCTGATGGCAAGCACATGACAGAAGAGACCTTCCAGAAGGTGCTCGACTTTGTCGAAGAGGCAAAGCCGCTGATAGTGAATGTCTCAGGCGGTGAGCCTACGGAGAATCCTCTATGGGAGTTCTTCGTCAAGGAGCTGCTGAGGGTTAATAGCGTAAAAATTGTCACGCTGCTGACCAACGGCTCGTGGATCGAGGACAAGGAGACACGCCTGGCTGTTGCCAAGCTCAGACGCAATAACAAGGAGCGCTTCTTCGTGCAGGTGTTCACACACCCCGATTACTACAAGAACGACGAATGGACGGTGGCACATCGGACACAGTTCGAGAGTATCGGATGCAAGGCCGACTTCGACTCCCCTATTTTCATGCAGGACTTGGGCCGTGCCCGTCAGAACTGCCAGGAGGAAGTCAGCAAGAGCAACCATGTCCCCTCTTGCATCAACTCGCACCTGATTGCCGTTCAGTCCAAGTCGATGCAGCGTTTCCTTGAGCTGTCGGCACAGGCTGGCAAGTTCTGCCGTCCTCTGATAGACACCGAAGGATACGTACACATGTCGGAGTCGCATCTGTGCCAGTCGGTAGCCCATATCGACGACGGTGTCGACGAGGTCTTTAGGAAGATGCGTGACAGCCGCCCATGCAAAGGCTGCAGGCTCTATAAGAATTTTGTCTACCTGCACCCTCTGGAGATGAAGGTGCTGGGATTTTAATAAATAACGTGGATTTGTAGGAGATGAAACGTTTTAAGTGCTTACCTTCAAGCTGGGGATCGCTCACATGGCAGCAGCTCTGCCGCATGTGGGAGGTGAAACAGCGCTATGGCGGCAATGCTGACATAGCGAGGATAGCAGCCCTGTTGGATTTGCTCGGTTGTACGGTTTCTCGCCATTGCTTTACTACACCGAGCACCAACAGCGGTGAGACGGTTTATGTCCTCACAGACCGCGAAGGATGTCAGTGGACGGCGACACCACGTGAACTGTCTTGGATGGCCAAACAATCCCTTCCCTGGTTTGACTATCCCTACGGCGACCGTGGAGAGGATGCTGTTAAGGATGAAAAAGGAAAAGTCGTGAAGGAACGCCGTGAACCTGTCATGGGGTATGTCGGACCCATGCGCGATGCCATGATGCTGCCGATAGAGACGTTGAAGATCGGCAGAAGGCACTTTGCTTTGCCTCAGGTAGCCTGTTCTAACCTGTCATGGCAACAGTATCGCTCTTTGCAGGGGTTGTCACCTCAGCTTTTCGCCGAAGGTATCTCAGAAGACCAGGCAGTCGAGCTGCAGTCTCACTTCCTGTCGTATATCCTCGTTCCGCGCAGTATTGCGCTGTTGGATACCTCAGGCGGCAGCATCCGTCTCCGTCCACATTTTGAGTTTCGTTACAATGCAGAACAGGCGGAAGAGCTGTCTCAGTGGTTCAGGAAGCGGTTTAACCAGAACTCGCATTTCATGTCAACCGTATTCCACATCTGTTTCCAGACTTACCAGACGGCTCTCGCCTATTATTCTGCTGCCTACCCGATGCTCTTCCAGGATGATGGAAAGAAGGACGCGATGCGGGACGCACTGCAAGGCGAGGTAGGCACCATCAACACCATTATGAAATACGCCGGCTATGCCGAGCAGAACCAGGTATACGAATCCAACCTCCCCTTTATCATGGATATCCTCAATACGATGACCAAGGAGGCCAAGGAGATAGAACGCATTAGCCACAAGACGAAGAAATAAAACTATAAGAAGTATGAACAGAAGACCTTTGACACAGAAGACGGGTGCGCAAGTCATGCGCAGGATGCCTGCAGACATCCCCATCACGTCACCCTACTACGACCGCATTCGTGCGCTGAACGACCAGATATGCTTTGTATCTGAATCCTCTCCCGACTATGAGTATCTCGTGCTGCAGATAGCAGAGATGGAAGACAGGGCCATGCGCCGACTGTATGACGATAAACGATTTGGAGTTAAACAAAACCAGTAATAAATATGAGCTACACAAGACAAGACATTGAGCAGAAAGTAAACGGTATCATCATTGATACGTTAGGAGTGATGGTCGAAGATATCCGACCAGAGTCTAAGATGGAGAGCGACCTTGGTGCCGACTCCCTGGATGCCGTCGATATTACGATGGACATCGAGAGAGAGTTTGGTATCCATGTCTCTGACGACAGGTTCGCTGCGATGACCAACGCCACCGTGGCCGACATCTATACGATGGTGGAGCAGTATCTCACTAAAGAGGAAGGCTGATGGCTACTGAGTTTACGGATTTCCTCACGCAGGAGATCAGTGTGCCCGCATGGGTATGGATCTTTGCAACCGGCTGCATGGTGTACTGTCTGTTTCAGATAGCCGCCTATGTGGCCAAGCGCAAGTGGAGAGACATTGGTTCCGTGACAGACGAGGACTCGAGTATGTAACCCTGTAAAAGTTTTCCGACATGAACAGATTCAGTATTGGTGATATGGCCGTGATACTCAGCTCTTCCGACGAGAAGAATATCGGTCAGGTTGGCCGGATAGTCTCCATCAAGAAGTTTGGCGGTGAGCCGCATTACGGGCTGGACGTTGCGACACATTTTTATTTCCGTGGCGATATCCTGTCGCCCGCTACCGGTGCAGATTTGATCAAGGCAGAGCGCCAGAGACAGATTGAGGTGGAGGGCTTCGATATGGCGCATGACTACACCGAGCACCACATGGACGACCTGGCACGCGCCGGTGCCTTCTATGCCCTTCCCGCCCACGACCGCTGCAGGACGCAGATCAACAAGGTATGGCCGTTCAGCTGGGAGTGGTGCAAGCCGACGCCTGACAACCGCCTGAAGGAACTTGCCAAGGCCGGTGCGCTGATAGCTGCTGAGATTGACCGCATTCAGAACATGGAGAGACTAAAGAACGAGGAAAGATGAACGACGAGATGAAAGGATACATTGAGCGTGCCGTGGCAGACATCGCACGTAAGTGCGGTTGCAAGCAGGACGAGGTCTGGGAGCGTATGTACACGCTGAGCATGTATAATTCAATGAAAGAACAATAAGATATGGAAAAGGAGAAAGTAGAAGTCAAGTCAGAGTACTTGGAAGTTTGTAAGAATTTCATGGAGTATGCCGCTAAGGATTATATCAACGGGACCGATGGCCAGCGATGCCTGATGGTGATTGCAGGCGATGAAATGCTCCCTGGTAATAAGAGAGGCGTGTTCTGTGCCGGTACCGGCGGGCGTGCCCTGCTGGCCGAGATGTTAGCCGAGGCTATGGACAACGAGAAATTCGAGGATCTGTTCAAGGCGGCAAGAATGGTGTCGAAGAGCGTGGATCTCTACGATTACGATACCAAGCAGGTGCGTCACGAAATCCGTATAGGACATATCATGACGGCGTTAGTCGTTTTCTGGTGCCTGTGTCTGCTATCTTTCCAGCTGTTTGGTGTCTCCAATCTGATTACGACGGTGTCGAACATGCTGATGATGGCATGGGTGAGCTTCCTGCATTACCGTAGGATGAAAGACCTCTATCGCCGCTTACATAGGATTGAGGAGCAGCGGAAGGAGTTCCTGGAGGAGAAGCTCAAGCACGCCTTTAAGGGACTGGTCAAGTCCATGATGGCGTTAAAAAAGAGCGACGAGGACAATGACTAACTTTTAAAACGAATAACAATATGCGAAAACCTAACAACTTTTCAGAGTCAAAGCCGCGCAGGTTCGCGGGTAACGGTCTCAGCCGTACGGCGATGGTATTCAAGATTGCGCTGGTGGGGAATGTGAAACTTTCTGTTCCGCAGCTCAACAAGATTAAGAATGTGAATCCTCGCAGTCTCGAGCGTGTATACGACGAGGTCGTACGTGTGGGAGATGCGACGAATGCGAAGTTCGCGCTGAGTTTGATTTTGAAATAAAAGATTATATTAACTTAAAACGATACGATTATGAGAAGTAGATCAGCTTTATGGTTTGAGTGCAAGGTCCGCTATGAGAAGGTTCAGGAGGACGGCTCGCAGAAGAAAGTCACGGAGGCGTATGCGATTGACGCGCTGTCATACAGCGAGGCAGAAGCCCGTATCACAGAGGAGATGTCATCGTACATCAGCGGCGAGTTTGAGATTGTCGACATTAAGAAGGCTCAGTATAAGGAGATTTTCTTCAGCGACGATGAACTTGCTGACCGATGGTACAAGGTCAAGCTCGACTTTATCACCATCGACGAGAAGACCGAGAAACAGAAGCGCAGTCGCGTGACCTATCTCGTGCAGGCGCATAATATGAAAGGCGCCATGAAGGGTGTCGACCAAGTCATGACCGGCACGATGATTGACTACGAGGAAGCCTCCATCAGCGACACGAAGCTGCTGGATGTATTCGAGTACAAGACCAAGGAGCAAGAAGAACATCCTGAGCATGAATAAGAAACGTTTTGTTATGACCCCGCCCCAGGCCGTCCAGCGCGACCTGGAGGCCGAGGGTACTCCCCTGCCCCTGGACGGATGGCCTACGGCTATCAATACGGCTGACAGCAGTATCTGGTATTAACTTCATAAGACAGCGATTATGGCAAGTATTATCTGTATGACCGAAGAATACTGGGCTAACACCCAACTGTCACCCGTACGCCATTTCGGCTCCATCGTGTATAACAACTGCCGATACGTCATCGTCAACAAGGAAGGCAAGGATATCTTCGAATGCTCCGAGGAGGCGGACAGAACCGGCAGGAAGTACGCCATCGAGCCAGGAGAGCCGTGCGACCTGTGCCATGAGGACTTCGTGAAGACGTACCGCCGACTTGGACGTGAGCGATTCCTTGCGGTGCTGAAAGAGCATCCGCAGGCAACGGATAAGGAACTTAAAAAGATATTTAAGGAACTATGGCAGGACTGAAAGATGTGGCCGATGCGCTTGCGAATATCTCTCCATTTCAGATGGACCAGATGCGAGTGGGACTTGAGCATGATATCCCAGCCAAGTCGGAGCCAGATTACAATACCTCTGAAATCTCCCCTAAGGAATACGGAATGAAACAACGAAGACAAAACAAAAGGAGGAAAAGATGACGGACAAAGAAAAGATAAGACTTCAGACTATAAAGCTTATAGATGGGTTGAACAAAAGCTGTACCCCTAATCCGAACGGAAGCATAATGGAGTGTATGGTTGCCGCTGAGATTGAAGCATTGAAACTTGTAGTTGATTATATCGACTCTCTTTCATTAGAGCCTTTAAACGAGGATATGGAATCAGCAGCACGAGATTATGCAGAATCTGTAGACTACAGATTATTTAGTCAAGCACCGTGGAATTTTGTGCAGGACTGTTATAAGGCAGGTGTTGTCGCTACTCAGGAACAGTTGCTGAAAGGTGCTAAGTCTGGTGTGGTTAAGGATAATTATGTCGAGTTTGATGACGGGACGTGTATCGACCTCGATCCGTCGATGCGTATTAATCCGGCATTTCCCGTTGAAACTGGAGACAAGGTAAAGGTGTTGGTTGTTAAAAGCGAATAGTTATGGCCGAGTATAAATTACAAGGATGGGTGGCACGCGATGAATGCAGCGACGATAGTAGCTGCGGTGAAACGAATCTTTTTGTAAGCCAACTCAAACCAAATCGTCTGGCAAACACATCACCTGGATTTGGCATGTGGGTTAATAGAGGTGATTTTATGGGATTGCCGTCCGACATGTTCCCACAGCTCACCTACAAAGACGAGCCTGTGGAAGTTGAAATCATCATCAAGACAAAGGAGGGCTGATTATGACACCACCAAGCAACTGCCCATATACGGAACTGACGGCCAAGCCGTGCTGGAACTGTTCGCAGTATATGCCTGACATTGATCAGTGCAGACTGAACCCGTTTACAGCATCGCAAGCATCGAACGGATATGTAGCGTCTGCACAGACTTACGCAGAGCGTCTGCGTCAGTATGAAGAAGACCGAAAGAAACTGCTCGAACTCTCGAAGGAGTCTCTGGTAGATTTGATTTTGAAACGACCAACAATGTTTTGAACGAATAGAACGATATGACATTTCAAGAAGCAATCGACCAAGGAAGAAAAATAGTACTCCGCGGACATGAGCCTGGGTATTGGCTTATATCGTTTGATGACGAGACGGAGGTTCACCGCTTCTCTAATCGGGAGGTGAAGGCCGTGATCGATGCAAGGAGGTCGCCCGAAGAGATAGAGCGAGACCTTCGGCACGAGGAAACGGCGCTGATGGTCAATGCAGTAATGAGCGACCGACTGCAGGACTGTAACTCTGCCCGCTGGGAATGTATCATCATGAGTGTCATTTTGGCATTCGCGATGCCATATTCTCTCTACGTCGGTAAGCCGTCGGCACTGTGTTTTTTTATCCCTGCGCTGTGCATCATACTCTTTTTGTATCACAAGAACGAGAAAAAACGCGAGGTGATTATAAACTTCTTCAAATGGAGAAAAGAATAAGAGGAGATTATGAATAAACAACGAGCAGCACAAATTATCGAGATGGCATTTCTTAATGCCGATGGGCATATACTGCCGCACGAGGTGTTTATGTACGATGCGCAGGAACTGACCGATGCACTACGTATGGCTATGATAGCCCTGCGCCAGAACGAGAACCAGCACGTGTATATCTTTATGAACGACGAGGATAGCGATATCGTTACCGATTTGTGGACTACGAGCGTGCCCGATGTTGGCGAAAAGGTTATCATCTGGGACAACGATGAGTTTAATCACTACAAAGTGTGCGGTCGCATCTACGGTGCCAACGCCCAGGAGAAGGTGGGTGTGTGGAACATCTATGTAGAACCAATCAATACACCTAAAAAGGATTGACTATGAAAGAAAAGATTTGTACCGATATGGAGCAGAGCGAGCGACTGATTAAGTTAGGGCTCGACACCAACACTGCCGACATGTACCGCTGGGAGCATAAGGGCGAATGGTATGCGTCGCCACTGGCCGAGGGCGGATATAACGTGGGTAGCAATAACGACAAGCTATGCTGGAGCTTTACCGCACTGTTTGCCCTGCTGCCAGTTATCGACCGCGACGAACCGATGCTGAAGCACCTGAACACCGTAGGTCGCCACGAGGCAGGCAACTACCGCATCTGCTACAACGACCAGACATCCCACCCATTCATGGCCTACGGTGAAACGATGGTTGATGCCGCAGTGGGCATCATAGTGAAGATGATAAAAGCCGGCTGGATTTTTGAATCAACAAAACATAAGGAAGAGTGACTATGACTGATATAATTTACATGGTATTTGGTTTGGCCTTTGGGGCTGGTTTGGGCTGGTTGATTGCAAAGGTGCAGACGACCGTCGAAAAACGTCGTTCAGCAGCGCCCCAAAAGAACCTGCCAGGGGACAGGTCCCTGACATAAGAACTATTTAATAAGTATTGATTATGAGTATAGTATCAAAAGCAGCAGATAATTTGCCAACTTTCGAGGAGCAGATAGAGTCAGCACGACAGGAACATCAAAAGCACATGGACGGTTTTCTGTGTGAGCTTTGGCACGATGCTAAGGCCGAGGAGCCTAAGTTTGAGCGATGGATCCTGATGGCCGATGACCACGGGCACTATATGGCTGGTTTATGGCAGAACGATGGCAAGGGTTTCGAGGGCATTGGCGAGATACACGTTGGTCCGCTGAAGTTCAACCTGCCACTGGGCTTGGATGGCGACGTTGTGCGCTGGTGCTATATCAGCGATATCGACAAGAACGAAAAAGGAGATTATAGCGATTAAGGAGGTGATTATGCAAAAGTAAATTTTATAAAAGAACTATGACAGACAGAGAAAAATTAGATAAGCTGGTAGCATACTTAATGCGTAGAATGTATGCGCATAATCAGATGGCAGATATTGGTTCTACTGGTGAGGTGTTTGATGAAAAAATAGAGAATGCCAAGTATGAAGAATGTAAAGACATTCTAAATATCATCGACTCTATGATAGAAGAGCCTAATATTAATGGTATTAGCTCTAAACAAGCTACTGGCAAACTAAAAGAGTGTATAGACAATATTACCGAGGAGTCACTTGCAAAGTCTCGCAAGCAGATGGAAGAAAATCCTAAAGAGTGTATGTATGCAAGAGATAACTACACAGACGAGGATAGAAAAGTCCTTTGTGAGGGCTGTGAAGAAAAGTGTAAGTTCAATAAGAAAGAAGAGCCTGTAAGCGAGGATTTAGAGAAAGCCGCTGCAAGTTATGAAGAAAAAATGTGGAAAATAGGTCATCCTGAAGATACTTATAATTCATCAGATATAATAAAAGCTGTAAAGTATGGTGCTAACTGGCAGAAGCAGCAAGACCAATCAATCATTGAACTTGCAGAAGACCATGCTATGCTTGCTGGTATGGAGAAGATGAAAGAGCAGCTGATGGCAAAGGCTGTTGATGCCGTTGTTAAGGTTGATGCGGGCGGTTATCCGTATATAGAGTGGTATTAAAAAAGATATTGTAATATAAACAGAAAAGAAATGAGCAAGATAGAAGAAATGGCAACAGAGCTTGGTTATCACACTGACACCTTTAATCGTGCAGAGTTTACGGCAAATGAAGTAAGACAAGCATGTATTGATGGTGCTAATGCTGTACTCAGAGAGATAGATAAACTTGTGAGCAAGTTTGATACATATCCTGGTTATCAGTATAATGATTTATATGTTAGACTAAAAGATAAATTGAATGAACTTAAAGGTGAATAAAGTATGGCAACAATTAAAAGTTATACAGATATAGAACAGTCAAAAAAGCTGGCAGAGTTACTTCCACTTGATAGTGCGGATATGTATTATAAATATGCATTACCAAAATCTGATAAAATAATTCATACTCCAGAAATCGGCAATCCTATTGATTCATTAAAATGGTACAATGAAGGATACACATTTAGGGGTAAAAGAGAGCCTATAACACTAAGTGAGTATTGCATTCCTTGTTGGAGTCTTTCAGTATTGCTTTATGTTTTACCTGAAGGGTATAGCGTTGGACTTACAAAAAGTTTTAATGGTATAGATTATTACTGTAATCTTGATGGTAAAGATATTAGCGTATACGCAGACAACCCTGTTGACGCTTGCGTGGCTATGATTGAGAAATTACATGAATTAAATTTGTTGTGATTATGGATTACGAAAAGAAATATAAGGAAGCCTTAGAGCTTATGAAGGATTGCGTGTCCGACGAAAATGGGTTGGTACACGTCAGACCTTGTGATATATTTACCGAACTCGAAGAGAGCGAGGATGAGAGGATAAGTAAAGCTCTTATAAAATTAGTGAAGATAGCAGGAGAAGGATATGAGAATGTTATAGATGGTGTCAGTATAAAGGACGCACTTGCTTGGCTTGAAAAGCAAGGTGAGCAGAAGCCCGCTGAGTTATGGAAGCCGAGTAAAGAGCAGATGAAATGGTTACACGATGCTATAGAGTCTACTCAATATGAGCCAAGAAAACAAGCATTGCTATCATTGTATTCTGATTTAATGAAACAAAAGGGTTAAAATTATGAAGCATTTAACAGATATAGTAAGTTATGATGAAGCAATCAAACTTAGAGATTGTGGTTGTAACATAGAAATATCCAAGATGTATAAAGTTGATAGTAATCATAAAGATGTCAAACTTGTCAATATGATAACTCAAAGAGATTGGAATCACTTGTGTCATAGGACTATATCTGCTCCTACCTATGCGGAAGTTATAGATTGGCTTATGGATAAAGGTTGTGACTTGTCACATCTTTTAAGTCTATTATCAGCACAGTTAAAATCTTTAAAATAATAAGTAGAGTTATGAAAGCAAACGAAGCACCAGAAAAGATATATATCCCGTCTGACTTGGATTGGAAAACAGAAACTTGTATAGCACATAGGCGGGAAAAAGATGATATTGAGTACACCCGCATTGATGCCTTTATTGAGAAGGCAGAGAAGTTCTTTGAGGACAATCTGACCGAAGAGGATTGGGAGTACAGATGTATCGAGTTGACAGAGGTTAAAACCAATTATGTGTCTAAAGATTCTTTTATCAGAGCATTTAGAAACTATATGAAAAAAGAATAGTTATGGAAGAGGTTTTATTTAGATTCATTTTTATGTGGTTTATGCTACATT
>Ga0310696_10011148_pt1 | contig 10264 bp, 3 predicted proteins | sample AusTroGonzalo_MG_4_FD_203885 | JGI IMG/M metagenome (GOLD analysis project Ga0310696, IMG submission 203885) | Bovine rumen microbial communities from tropical cattle in Woodstock, Queensland, Australia - Gonzalo_02 (v2) (version 2) | ecosystem: Host-associated > Mammals > Digestive system >... | reverse complement strand
ATGCGCGCGGTCGCGGCCACCGGGTCGCGGCGGTCGAGCTCCAGCACGGCCACCTTCTTCTGGGCGGGCGTGTAGCCGACCTGCGAGAAACCGATGTTCGGCTGGCGCACCCAGTCGGGATCGTACGCCGGCTGCACCGTCCACTCCACCACCTTGCCGGTCTTGCCGGCGGGCAGCAGGGTGCGGAGCACGAAGGTGCCGTTCTGCGCGAGGTTGCGGCCGTCGAAGAGGCAGATCCCCTGCTCCGAGCTCACGGCCACGCGCAGGTCGTCGTCTTCCGGCGCCATCACCAGACGCTTGCCTACGGCAAACGGTTCCGGGTCAATGAACTCCCCGCGTCCGCGGTCGTCGAAGGTCGACAGGCCGAAGAACTGCGGGATCTTCTCACTGACCGGGCGCATCTGCGTGTCGCCGGCCGGGTAGTTCGGCAGGATGAGCGATTTGCCGTCCACGTAGACCGTTTTGCCGTGGTAGCTCGCCGGGAAGAACTCGAGGTTCAGGCCCGCCTTGCCCTCCAGCTTCGCCGGGACCGGCTCGTCAAGGTACACGCTGAGCGTGAAAGCGGTCCCCTTCGCAGCCACGACGATACGCGGCCGGAAGGCGTAGTCCGGATATTCGAAGGTCATATCGATGGACTGCCGCGAGCGGTCCAGGTCGCGCCGCAGGATGTCGGGATAGATATCCCACTGCTCCGGCGTGTCCATCAGGCGGATGCCGCCGCCCGTGACGATGCGCTCGCCATGCTGGATGAGCTCCACGCCGGCGGTCTTCTCGTCACAGAACATGCCGTTGTACTGGTTGCTGTAGACCAGCACGGAAATGCCGTTTTCTTCGAAGACTTCGAACTCGTTGAGCCGGAGTCCCTGCGCGGACGCGGCAGCGCCCAACAGCAGGAGGGACAAAAGGGTCAGGGTACGTTTCATGTGCGATAATTAAACGGTTAATCTTTCAAATATAGCAATAAAAACATATTATCGGAACAGCAACCCGTTATAAATGACGCATTCTCACAACAATAAAAAAATTGACAACAAAATATCCACGCTCTTTTTAATCATTTGAAACAAGATTTGTCGTAATTGGTCTTTGTGTGATAAAACGTTAGAAAAAAAGGAGATACCTTTGTAATGTCAAACCCGACTCGCAACAATTCGGGTGGTAGATTTTGGTTAATTGTATTGTGGGAAACGGGTTCCGCGTGAGCGCAACCCGTTTTAATTATATATAATACGAAAGGAGCCGCGCTTTTTGCGCGGCTCCCTCAACATATAGTCGAAATCAACTATTAATAGCCAGGGTTCTGGACCAGGTTCGGGTTCAGCTGCATTTCGTTGAACGGGAACGGCATCAACTCGTTCTTGCCAGTCTTGAAGCCCACGGTGTAGAGCTTGGAGCACCAGTCGGCGTCGCTCTCGTCGATGTAGCCACGGTGTTCCGCCTCACCCTTCTTGGACATAGCGTCGTAGAAGGTAGGATAGTACTTACCGTTGTCGGCAAGTTCCTTCGCGGCGTCACCCCAACGGATGAGGTCCTGGAAGCGGGTGCCGTCCAGCCAGCCCTCGAGGAACTTCTCGGACTTGACCGTCTCCATGTCGCACTTGGTGACCGGGGTCTTGGAACCGGCACGCTCGTTGACGAGCTTCAGGGCGGCGAGGCCGGAGCCGTCATCGTTGGTCTGGGCGCAGCACTCTGCATAGAGAAGGAGCACCTCGGCGTAACGCATGAGGGTGAGGTTCCAGTTGGCGACGTTGCCGTCGGCCATCACGCGGTCCTCCTGGCGGAAGAGACGCTTCCACATGAAGTAACCGACGTGACCGTAAAGACCGGAATCCATGACACCACGGGTCTTGTCCGCCTTCTTCTGGGCAGGGGTAAGACCATCCTTGTCGGAAGCGTACGGCATATCGTAGAGCACCTCGTCATAGCTCTTGATCCAAGCCTTGCGGCGATAGGAATCCATGCCGTCATACTCAAGAATCTTGTTCACGAACTTCTGGGAAGGGTTGACCCAGCCCCAACCGCCGACGACCAGCTCGGAGCCCTCGCCGGTCGGCGAGTTCATGTGGTCGGAACGCCAGGACCAGAGCCAGCGCCAGTTCGGTTGGGTACGGCCATAGGCATTCATACCGTCGAAGAACTGGAAGTTGAGCTCGAACACGGCCTCGGTAGAGGCGCGGCCGCTGTTGTGGTTCAGGGAAGCCATTTCCTCGCCCGGGACCAGCTTATAGAGCTTGGAATCGATGACCTGCTTGAGAGCGGTCTTCGCACCGGCATAGTCGTGCTTGCTGATGAGAGCCTTGCCCTTGAGAGCGTAGGCAAACTCCTTCGTGACCTTCACGGCGCCCTTCTTGTCGTCGACAGAAGTCTTGGAGGTCAGGTCAGGGATAGCCTTGTCGCACTCGTCGGCAATCCACTGGAGGACGGCCTCCTGAGAGGAAGCATTCTCCGGCTTGGCATCACCGGCGAGATTGCTCTCGACGATCGGAGCGGTACCCCAGGCAAGGGCGAGGAGCAGCTGAGCCTGGGCGCGGAGAACGCGGGCTTCAGCCACGCAGCGCTTCTTGACCTGCGTGTCGGCAGCGTCAGCGAAGTTGTCAATCACGTCGTTGGCGGCCTTGATGATCATATAATAGCACTCATACGTACCGGCAAGGAGGGAGTTGTTGTAGTCCATGCGGAAAGCCTGGATCTCATTACCGGGCTGGCCATCGGTCTTATCGGAACCGGCGACATAGATTTCGTCGGAAGCGTACTCCCACATCGAGAGGAACGGGCAGTCGTTCCAACCGGCGGTAGTCCACATCGTGTTGGAGAGGAAACGGCCGGTGGTATAGTAGGCAGCCACGAGCGCGGATTCGGCATCGGCGTCGGTCTGGTAGAAGGACGACAGGTCGATCACACCCTTGCGGGGGATGTCCAGACGACTCTCGCAACCCACGAACATCAGGGAAGCGGCTGCAACGATCAGGGCGATAAATATCTTTTTCATATTCGTAGTCATTCTAAGATTAGAACTCGAGGTTGACACCGAGGATCACGGACTTGGCGGTCGGGTAGTTACCCATGTCGATACCGGCAGCAGAACCACCGTTGGTAGCAGTCTCCGGATCCAGTCCGATGTAGTTGGTGAAGGTGATGTAGTTGTCCAGAGCGGCGAAGATGCGGAGGTTGTTGATCTTGGCCTTCTGGGTCAGCTGCTTCGGCAGGGTGTAACCCAACTGGATCTGCTTGATCTTGAAGTAGGAACCGTCGAAGAGGGTCAGCGTGGAAGAGAACGCCTGCGTGGACCACTTGTCAGCAGCCGGGAACTTGGCGTTCGCAGCACCGACGGCGGGGTTGTCCCAGGAGTTGGCCCAGTAGTAGGAGTAGGTGTTACATTCCTTACGGTCAGGACGCCAGGAGGTCGGGAAAATCTTGCTGCCGGCGATACCGTTGCCGAAGATCGTGAGGTCGAAATTCTTCCAATTGAGGTTGATGGTCAGACCATAGGTGAAGTTAGGAATACCGGAACCCAGGTCGACGCGGTCGGACTGCGAAGGAGAGGTGGTCGTACCACCATCAGCGGTGCGGTACAGAGCATTACCTTCGTTGTCGAAGCCGACGGCCTCATAACCGAGGAGGTACCAGATGCTGTGGCCCTGCTCGAAGTAGGTACCCATTTCGCAACCCTGCGGAACGCGGCCGGTGATCTGGCCGACGGTGGGCTCGACGTAGGTAACCATATTCTTCAGCCAGGAAGCGTTGGCGTTGATGGCATAGCTGAAGTCACCGATCTGGTCACGCCAGCCAAGCTCGAGCTCAACACCGCGGTTGTTCACGGAACCTGCATTCATCGTCACGTTGGTGGCGACACCCAGGTCACCGAAGGCGGGAAGACCGACTTCCTTCACAGGGCTCACACCGACCAGCAGGTCCTTGGTGTCCTTGTTGAAGTAATCGATACCGACAGTCAGGCGGTTGTTGAACAGGCGGGCATCGAGACCGAAGTCAAGCTGGACGGAAGTCTCCCACTTCAGGTCAGGATTCGCAAGACCGGAAGGGATGGAACCCATCGACAGGGTCGGGCTATCGGGATCATACTGATAGTACACCGCATTCGCCATGATGGAGGTGGAGTACGGGTAGTTGTTCAGCACGTTGATGTTACCGTTGACACCCCAGCTGGCGCGAAGCTTCAGGAAGGAGACCAGGCTGCGGTCCACATTGTTCTTGAAGAACGGCTCGTTGCTGATGGTCCAGCCGGCAGACACGGACGGGAAGTAACCCCACTTCTTGTCGAGCGGAAGCTTGGAGGAGTCGAACGCATCGGCACGGAAGATGGCCTGGATGCTGTAACGGTTGTCATAGGAATAGGTGAGACGACCGAAGTAGGACAGGCTGGCGGAACGACCAGGAGCATTGTTCATGTTCTTGGTGACACCGTCGGACAGCAGGTAGTCCAGATAACGGAAGTTCTCAGCATAACCCTTGAGGATATCGGTACCGGAAGCGGAAGCGCTGACGTTGTCCCAGTTGTTCTCGATGTAGGACATACCGGCCATCGCGCCGACATCGTGCTTGCCGAAGGTGCGGTTGTAGTTGATGAAGTTCTCCCACTGGTAGTACCAACCGTTGTTGGCAGAAGCAGAAATGCTATAGTTGTCGGACTTCACCGTGTTGCTGCTGTAGTAAGGAGCAGAATAGTTGTGGCTGTTGCTCTGGGAGATACGGTAACCGAAGCGGGACGTGAACACGAAGCCCTTGAACGGCATGAAGTTCACATAGGCAACGCCACGGATGCTGAAACCACTGCTCTGGCTGTTGGAAGCATCACGCTGCACGAACGGGTGACCGGACTGGGTGGAACCGATACGAGGAGGCAGCCAGTACAGGCCGGAATCAGGATCGGTGATCAGGGTATATCCCTTGTTCTCGTAGTCGATCATGTTCGCATAGTACTTCTCGAGGAGAGCACGGTCACCGGAGACGGGGAACAGCGGAGAAGAGGTGATGGCGGACAGCATGAAGGAGCCGTTATCGTTCGCCTCGGACACGCTCTTGGTGCTCCAACGCTCGATGGAGTTGTTGACACCGACGGTCAGCCAATCCTTGATCTTATAGTCAGCGTTGACCTGGAAGGTCAGACGGTCGTACACATCCTTGTCGCCACGGACGATACCGTTGTTGTGGACGTTGTTGAGGGAGACATAGAGGTTGCCGCGGTCGTTACCGCCGGAGAAGCCCACCGTGTGGCGGTTGCTCCAGGTCGGAGTGAAGATTTCCTTGCTCCAGTTCACATCGAGGCCATCGTAATGGGCATCGTTGAGAGCCTGGTCGCTCAGGTAACCACAAGCTTTCTCGAAAGCGATGTAGTCGGCGGCGTTCATGATGTCGAGGTTGCGAGACAGGCTGGAGAGGGTGAACTGGCCGTTGTAGAAGATCTTACCTTCGCCCTTCTTGCCGCTCTTGGTGGTGATGAGCACAACACCGTTACCAGCCTCGGCACCGTAGATGGCGGCAGAGGCGGCATCCTTCAGAACCTCCATGGACTCGATCATTTCCGGATCCAGATACTGGATGTTGTCCACCTTCAGACCGTCCACGATGAGGAGCGGTCCGATGTTACCGGAGTTGGAGGAGTAACCACGGACGCGGATTTCAGCGGCCTTGCCCGGAGCACCGGAAGCCTGGATGACCTGCACACCGGCGGCCTTGCCCTGGAGGGCGGCGGCGGCGTCGGACGTGGATCGGTTCTGCAGGTCGTCCTCACGGACGGAAGCCACGGAACCGGTCAGGTCACTCTTCTTCTGCACGCCGTAACCGATCACCACCGTCTCTTCGAGCATTTCAGCATCATCCTCGAGGACGACGTTCATGCCGTTGGCGGCGGAGACGCGCTTGGCGACGTAGCCGATGCAGGAAATCTCCAGCGTAGTGCCGGGAGCAACGCGGATTTCAAACTTACCGTCGAGATCCGTAGTAGCGCCATTGGTGGTGCCGGGCACCATGACGGCAGCGCCGATCACCGGCTGGTTACCGGAATCGACAACAGTACCGCGAATGGCAGGATTCTGGGCGAGAGCTGAGCTCGTTCCCAAAAGACTCGCAGCAATAATCATGACGATCGTTGCTGCCTTCGCAAACAATTGTTTGGTCATAGAATTAATAATATTTTGGTTAAAAAGGGTTGCGGGTCCCATGTGTCCAACCATGGTTGAACGCGCAAATATAACAAAATTTTGCAGATTTGTTCAAAAATTTCGCAGTTATTTTTAAAAATAGTTCACGTGTGTGGTCTAGAATTTTAATAAAAATGGGAGGCAGCCTTCACAGGGTGCCTCCCAACCACTAACAAATTATTCGTATGTAGAACGAATAGATTTCAGGAATTTTCGATTAATTCCAACCCGGATTCTGCTGGATGCCTTCGCCGGTCTCCTCGTTGTAAGGATTGAGCTGCAGTTCGCCGAGCGGGTAAGGCATCAGCTCGTTCTTGCCGGCCACGAAGCCGTAGTCGCCAGCCTCTCTCGTATCGGAGATGAATGGCACGGCGCTGTGAGGCGTACCCGTAGCGGGATCGAACGGATCCTTGAAGGAAGGGATCTCCTTGTACTGGTCCTTGAGCACCGTGGCGGCGTCGCCCCAGCGGACGAGGTCAGCAAAACGGACACCCTCCATGAACATCTCGAAGCGTTTCTCCTTCTTGACGTTGTCGAGCGTCAGGGTCGCATAGGTCGGAGCGCCGGCGCGGGAAGCCACCTTGTTGAGGGCGGCAAGGCCGTCGCCGCCGTTCTCGCCGAGCTGGGCGCAGGCCTCAGCATAGAGGAGCAGCACCTCGGCGTAACGCATGACGGGCGTGTTGTTGTCGTTGGCATCCTTGCTGTTCTCGTTCAGTTCGGTCTCGAGCGGAGCGTACTTGATCAGGAACCAGCCGACATTGCCAAAGTAGGCGGAAGAAGTGATACCACGGTTCGGATCCAAAAGCTTCTGCGCCTTGGTCATCGTATCATCACCCGGAATGGAAGGATAAGAGTAGTCGGTCAGGAGCTCCTCGTAGGAGATGAGCCAGGCCTTACGGCGGTAGGAGTTGGGCTCATTCTGCATAATGGCATTGACGAAGGACTCGGACGGGTTGCCGCCGCCACCCCATGCGTTGTTAATCTGGAAGAACGGCATAGGGAGCTTGCGGAGGTCACGCCAGAAGCAGGACTGGCTGCGCTGGAAGTGACGGAAGCCTCCGAAGCTGTTCAGGTTGGTATTATCGACATAGTTGAACTCGAACACCTTCTCCGGGCTGCCGTCGCCGGCGCGGTGGAACATGTTCCACATATCCTCGCCGGAAACCAGATCGTAGTTGTTGGAATCAATGACCTTCTTGAGGGTGGTCTTGGCGCCGCTGTAGTCGCCGGCGAAGACCTGAGCCTTACCCTCGATGGCCAGGGCGGCCTCCTTGGTCAGGCGGACAGCACCGTTCTTGTCGTTCTTGCCATTGCGGGAAGGCAGGGCGGCGGAAGCCTCTTCACATTCCTTGATGATCCAGGCCAGCAGTTCGGCATGGTCGCAGTTGGACGGATGGGCGTCAGCCTCGATAATGTGGTCCATCTTCGGCGGGTTGCCCCAGAAGGTGGCGAGGTGCAGGTGAGCGAAAGCACGGAGCACGCGGGCCTCGGCCACGTTGCGGGCCACCTTGGCGCTGGTAGCCGGATCGAAGTTGTCGATCACCAGGTTACAGGCGTAGATGAACTGGTAGAAAGCCTTGTAGTCGGCAACGATGACATTGCTGTTGCTACCGAAGGACTTACGGAATTCATTGATTTCCAGACCAAAGATATGGTCGCTCTCGCTACCGGAGCCGTAATAGCTGTCGTCGGAGGGAGCATTCGTGAGGACGAAGTGGGGCGGGGCGATGTTCCAGTGGGCAAAGTCCACATCGGCAATATTAATGGCCTTGATGCCCGCAGCATAAGCATTGAGCGCTGCGGATTCCGCACTCTCCTCGGAGCCGTCATAGAACGACTCGTAGGCAATAACACCCTTCTTCGGGATGTCGAGCAGGCTCTGGTTGCAGGACGCGAGCGTAAACAGCGCCGTCGCAAGAGAAATACCTATAATGATATATTTTTTCATGATAACGCTATGTTAGATTAGAACATAATGTTGACACCGAAGAGGAGCTTCTTGGAGTTCGGGTAGGAACCCTTATCCAGACCCATACCGCTGTTGGAACCGGTAGAGACCGTCTCGGGGTCGAAGCCGGGATACTTGGTGAAGGTGAACCAGTCATCCATGGACACATAGATGCGCAGGCTGCTCAGGAAGATCTTCTGCATCCAGCTCTTCGGCAGGGTGTAACCCAGCTGAATCTGCTTGATCTTGAAGTAGTCACCCTTGAAGAGGTTGGCGTCGGAGCTCCAGAAGTCGGCGTTGTTGCTCATTTCCTTGATGGACGGGAGGGTCTTGTCGGCGTTCTCGTAGAAGTACTTCAGGGAGTTGATCTGCGGGTGCTCGGTACGGAACACGCACGGCATGATCATGTTGCCGCCGGCGCCGGTGCCGAAGAGGACGAAGTCGAGGCCCTTCCAGTCAGCGCGGAAGGTGATACCGTAGTTGTAGGTCGGCAGACCGCTGCCCAGGTACGTCATATCACCGTCGGTCGGAGCCGTGGTGAGGGTACCGTCAGCTGCGTAGAACTGAGCCTTGCCGTCGGAAGTGGGACCAGCATACTGGAAGCCACGGAGATACCACACCGGGTAGCCCTCCTCGAAGAAGGTCTTCATCTTGAAGTTCGAGAAGTTGGAACCGGTGACACGGTCGCCGTTGGACTTGTTCATGTAGGTCACGAGGTTCTTGTTCGTGGAGAAGTTGGCGTTGATGCTGTAGTGGAAGTCACCGACAGTATCCTGCCAGCCAAGTTCGAACTCAACACCGCGGTTCATGATGGAACCGGCGTTGCGCTGGGTGGAACCGGCACCGACTTCGAACACCGGGTTCACGGTCATGAGGAGGCCGTCGGTGATCTTGTTGTACCAGTCGAAACCGAAGGAGAGACGGTTGTTCAGGAAACGGGCGTCGAGACCGATATCGGTCTGCTTGGAGGTCTCCCAGGTCAGGTCAGGGTTGGCCAGGCCGGACGGCTTGGAACCGTTGTAGATGGTGTTGTCCACCACATCCCACTGATACTGGGCGGAGTTGTAGCTGATATCGGAGGAGTAAGCGTAGTTGCTCAGCACGGCGATATTACCGTTGATACCCCAGGATGCGCGGATCTTGAGGAGGTTGAGAACGTCACGGCTGACGTTGTCCTTGATGAAGCGCTCGTTGCTGATGGTCCAACCCACGGACACGGAGGGGAAGTAGCCCCAGCGGTTCTTGGTGGAAAGCTTGGAAGAGTCGAACGCATCCGCACGGAAGTTGGCCTGCAGGCTGTAACGGTTGTCAAAGCTGTAGGTCAGACGGCCGAAATAGGAGATCTGCGTGCTCTGGGTCGGGTCGGAAGTGCCGGAGAAGGACTTCGTACCGGAACCGTTGTCCTGGCTGATGTAGCGGAAGTTCTCGGCATAACCCTTCAGAGGATCCGTACCTTCGAGGCGGGCGCCGACGGAGCGGCGGTCGGAGAAGGTGTAGGACATACCGGCCATGACGCCGAGGGCGTGCTTGCCGGCGAACACCTTATTATAGTTGGCGAAGTTCTCCCACTGATAGTAGTAGTTCTGGGAGGAGGAAGCCGTGATCGCGTAGTTGCTGTAGTTGAGCTTGAAGTTCAGGTAGTACGGCTCCAGGTAGTTGGAGGAGTAGCTCTGCGCGATGCGATAACCGAGGCGGGAGGTGATGACCAGCTCCTTGATCGGAGTGAAGTTCGCAAAGACGGTACCGCGGATGTTCCAACCTTCGTTCTTGCTCTGGTTACGGTCGCGGAAGACGAGCGGGTTACCGCCGTCACCTTCCTGCAGCTTGGAGGTAGCGTAGTACCAATCCGGATGGTCGGCCGGGCGGTACACGGTGATACCGGCGGCGATGGCGTCCTTCATACCGATGGGCAGCTGATCGTAGGAGGTGTAGTACACCGGGGTCAGCGGGTCGATGACGAGGGCGCCCAGCAGGGACGTACCATTCTCACCGTTGGAGTACTCGGAACGCTCGCTCAGGGACTGGCTGCGGTAGCGCTCGATGGAGGTGTTGGTACCGACCTGGAACCAGGACTTGATCTTGTAGTCGGCGTTGACCTGGGCGGTGAGGCGCTTGTAGAAGTCCTTGTTGCCCACGACCATACCATCCTGGTCGGTGT
>Ga0310696_10011144_pt1 | contig 10267 bp, 7 predicted proteins | sample AusTroGonzalo_MG_4_FD_203885 | JGI IMG/M metagenome (GOLD analysis project Ga0310696, IMG submission 203885) | Bovine rumen microbial communities from tropical cattle in Woodstock, Queensland, Australia - Gonzalo_02 (v2) (version 2) | ecosystem: Host-associated > Mammals > Digestive system >... | reverse complement strand
TAGTGGTACGCCAAATCCAAGATTTTCATCGCGCCTATGCGCATGGGCACGGGACTGCAGAACAAACTCCTGGAGGCCATGTCCATGCAGTTGCCATGCATTACCTCTCCGCTGGCCGCCAAGCCGCTTGTGGAAGCCGAACAGCATCAGGCGGTTGCCTCCTGTGGTCACACCAGCGAGTTTGTAGAAGAAATTGAAAGGCTCCTGACGAACGAAAACCATTATCAACAACTGGCCGAAGCTGGTTATCACTACGTACATCAGTTTTACGATTGGCAAAGTGCGGTTCAGAAGCTTGAGGATCTGCTGAAATCCTGAGGCTCTGATTATCATTTTTAAGAAATCTTTTTTTACGGGGACAACAGCGGTGTGCTCTGTCTCATTTTTGATTATATTTGCAGCCGTTTTTCTATTTTTTAATTATCGCTGTCTTATGTACATAAACGAGTCTCTCTTTAACGATTTTCTCAATTGCAGGGAGATTCTATGGACAGGCATCAACTTCTCCAAGGCGAAACTTACCAAAAGTGCTTTTAATTTCACGCAGGAAATCATGCAACACTATTTCCATGACTGGAATATGTTGATTTTGAACGATCAGAAGAAATACGATATCCGTATGAGTTTCCGCAAGCCTATCATGCAGTATGATTTGTCATCTGTCACGAAGGCTAATAAAAATGTTCGGGTCAATAGTGTGCTGACGGACCGTATCAATTTGAAGGACACGCTGACAGAAAATTCTGTTTGCGAGTATATTCCGCAAATTTCGATTCCGGCCAATCAGCGGTTTGCCCTGACTTTCATCGTGGAGTCGTTTGATGCGGTGGCCAAAGTGGCGGCTGTATGGGTGGTGATATACAGGACAGATAGCGGCGAGACGGTGCTCTGCGAGCAGTTTCTGAAAGTGCCCGGTGGAATAGGAATGCGAAACTACTGGGCCAGGGTATTTTACAATATTCTGTATGATATTAAGACATACGCATTCCTCCGTTGGGAGAATATGGTACAGAAAACCAACGAGGAATCAGAATCATAAAACGGATAAACCAATTAACAATTAACCGGATGGGCGCATTTAAAGCATACGATTTCAGAGGAGTTTTTGGCAAGGATTTCGATTTGGACACGGTCTATAAATTCGGTTTTTTCCTGCCTTCGTTATTGAAAACCGACAAGGTGCTGGTGGGGCGCGATATGCGCGTTTCTACCCCGCAGATGTTCGAGGCACTGTCGCGCGGCATCACCGACGCGGGCGCGGACGTGTACGACATGGGACTGGCCACCACGCCGATGGTCTATTATTTCACTGCACAGCATCATTTTGACGCTTCCGTGATGATTACTGCCTCACATAATCCGAAGGAACACAATGGATTGAAGGTGTCGCGGACCAATGCGCTGCCCGTGGGCTATGATACCGGGCTGGGCGAGATTGAGCGGCGCGTGAAAGAGGAACCTGTGATGCCTGTTGCCAGCAAAGGCAAAATTGTGCCTTACGATGTGAAAGAGGAATATCTTCAATTTCAATCACGTTATCATCACGATCTGTCAAACTTGAAGATGGTGATGGATTGCAGCAACGGCATGGCTTCCATTTTGGTGAAAGATATCTTTGGCGATGCGCCCGTCTATCTGTTTGACAATTTGGACGGTACTTTCCCGAACCATGAGGCCAATCCGCTGGAGCCGGAAAATGTGGTTGCTTTGCAAGAGAAAGTCCGGACCGAAAGAGCTGATATTGGCGTGATCTTTGATGGTGATGCCGATCGCGTGATGTTTGTGGACGAGCATGGCGATTTCATAGCCCCCGACCTGATGATTGCCGTGTTAGGCCATTATTTCATTGAGGAAAAGGGCTATGATGGCAAGGTGATTGAGGATATCCGAACTTCCAAATCGGTAACGGAATACATAGAGAAGATGGGTCGTGAGGTGGAGATCTGGCGCGTGGGGCGGGCGTACGCCGCACTCAAGCTGCGCGAGATTGACGGTGCTTTCGGCGGAGAGTTCGCCGGCCACTACTACTTCCGCGATTTCTTCTATTCTGACTCCGCAATGATTGCCGCGCAGGTGCTGCTGCACGTCTTTTCCGAGATGAAAAAGAAAGGTGTTTCAGTTTCTCAACTTATCAGCAAAATCAAACAATATGCCAATTCCGGCGAAATCAACTTCACCATACAGGAGAAAAAAGAGGCCATGGAGGCTGTGAAAGCCCATTTCTGCGCCATTGAAACACCTGCCAAAGTGCTGGATTTTGACGGCTACCGGGTGGAATTCAAAGACTGGTGGTTCAATATCCGACCGTCCAACACAGAGCCCTATCTTCGTCTGCTGATGGAAGCTCGTACGGAAAATATGCTCCAGGATAAACTGCAAGAAATCAAAACGGTGCTACAACCGTTTATCCTTTCCTAAGCTGTATGCGCATAACTGTGCCCTGATCTATCACCGAGGATTTCACGAACAGTTTTCCGCGGTGATATTCGTTGATGATGCGTTTGGCCAGTGTGAGGCCCAAACCCCAGCCACGGTTTTTGGATGTGTAGCCGGGTGAGAATATCTTTTTATGCATTTTGGCGGGGATCCCCTTGCCTGTATCCTCGATATCCACAAACACATATTTCTTGTCTTCCGTGATGGAAATGTTGATGGATCCTTTGCCATCCATTGCATCCACGGCATTCTTGCACAGGTTCTCAATTACCCATTCAAACAGATAGCGGTTCAAAGGGAGTATTATGCTCTCCTGCTCCGGCTTGTCAAACGTGATTTTCACCATGGAGGAGATGCGGGATTGCAGATAGGGGACGAATTCGCCTACTACTGCGATGAGGTCTGTGTCGTCAAGTACCGGTGCAGAGCCGATTTTGGAGAAACGTTGCGCGATGGTCTCCAGCCGCTTCACATCCTTGCCGATTTCCGTGGGTATGGATTGGTCCACATCCATGTCCTTGAGCAGCTCGTTCCAGGCCATGAGGGAGGAGATAGGGGTGCCTAACTGATGTGCCGTCTCTTTGGACATGCCCACCCAGATGCGGTTCTGCTCCGAGCGGCGTTGCGTGCTGAAAAGCAGATAGGCGATGATGATGAAGACGATAATGAACCCCAACTCGATGAACGGGAATATGCGCAACTGCTTCAACACCGCCGATTCTTCATAGAAAACATAACACGTGCCGTGGTCCAGCAGGTTGATTTCTATCGGGGCATTAGCGGTTTTCATCTTGTTCAGCGCGGTTGCCAGTAGTGCGGGATTCTTCAGTGTGGCGGAGTCTATGTTGCCCGTGTTGATGATGTTGGTTTGGGTACTGTCGGTGATGATGACTGGCACGGAGGCCGAATTGATGACCGTTTCCTGGAAAAACGACTGCACCAGATTGTCAATCACCACATGCAGATCGCTGTACGCAGGCGACTCTTGGTAGTAGATGGTGAGATAGCGGTTTCGGAGGTAGGGAATAGTCAGACTGTTGAATTTCCCCAGCTCAATGGAATCCATCTCTTTGATGTTACTCATGCGGGCCACGCTGTCAGGTACGTTGACAGATGCATCGATGTTGCCGTTGCGGCTGGTGACCAGCAGCGGGACTGTCTTGTTGGCGGAAATGATGCTCTGGTAGAAGGTGATGTCCTCATCCAGCGGCGCCTCGATGATCTTCTGAATGGCCGTGGCCAGGATTTTGGCGTGGTTGTCCTCCTCCAACTTTATGGAATTGAAGAAGTTCTCGGTCTCATTCACGATTTGCGCCTTGTAGGAGATGGCACCGGCCCAGATTTCGATACGTTGCCGTTCCTCTTGGGCGATGTTGTTGATGAGCTTGTTGGAATAAACGATGATGACCACAAAGACAATGGCCGCTGAGACGAAGAGCAGCCATTTCCAACGGGCGCTATGTTGGTCGTTGCGTGCCATGGTAACGGGTTACTCGGCGGCCACCAGCAGTTTGTCGATAATCTGTTCGACAGTGATGCCTTCCGCCTCTGCCTTGTAGTTTTTGATGATACGGTGACGCAGGATGTTGTGGGCCACGGCTTTTACGTCTTCAATGTCGGGGGAATACTTGCCGCCGAGCACGGCGTGTGTTCTTGCACCGATAATGAGGAACTGTGATGCACGAGGACCTGCACCCCAGGAGAGGTAGTCATTGGCCCACTGGTGTGCCTGGGTGGTGCCCGGACGGGTCAGCGTGGCCAGATTGACAGCATAACGATAGACGTTCTCAGGGATGGGGATCTTTTGCAACAGCTTCTGGTAGAAGATGATGTCTTCCACGGTCAGCACGCGTTTGGGTTCCTGCATGGCCCCGTGAATGGTGCTCTTCACAATCTGAACCTCCTCCTCTTGTGTAGGGTAGTCCAGCATGATGTTGAACATGAAACGGTCCTGTTGGGCTTCGGGCAGCGGGTAGGTACCCTCCTGCTCGATGGGGTTCTGGGTGGCCAGCACGAAGAACGGATCGGGCAGCGGATAGGTGGTGCCGTTCATACTGACGGAACGCTCCTGCATGGCTTCCAGCAAAGCGGACTGCGTCTTGGGCGGCGTACGGTTGATCTCGTCAGCCAAGACGATGTTGGCGAAGATGGGGCCCTTGACAAACTTGAAATTGCGGCTGTCATCCAGAATCTCCGCACCCATGATGTCGGAAGGCATAAGGTCGGGAGTAAACTGGATACGGTTGTAACTCATGTCCACCGCCTTGGCGATGGTGGTGATCATCAGGGTCTTGGCCAATCCCGGCACACCTATCAAGAGCGCGTGGCTCCGGCTGAACATGGCCATCAGGATGTTTTTGACCACCTCATCCTGACCAACAATCACTTTTGCAATCTCCTGTTTTAACTCAGCATATTTTTCAACGAAAGCCTCAATAGCTTCCACATCCGTTTTCGTGTTCAAATCCATATTTTATATCGATTAGAGATTATAGATTAAAGATTAGGGATTATCGATAATCGCTCATCGATAATCGTTCATCGTTTATTAGGGAATCTGCCATTTGGTAACGAAATCACACTCTTTATATTGTGGGTTCAGTTTGATGCTGGTCACTTTTACTTTTTCCAGCACCCATTTCTGCATGGCATTGTATTTCTTTTCTTCCAGTGCGGCATTCTTGATCATGTCGTAGTCCTCCACGATGTTGGCCTTGTGTTCCGCGACTTTTTCCTTGAGGTAGATGAGCCTGTAGCCCATGATGCCGTCTTCGTTGACGAAAGGCACACACTCGGAGTACTCACCGGGGATGAGCTTGTTGAGGGTGGCGAAAGTGGCCTCGTCCAGCGACTGCTTGTCGAAGCTGTAGGCATTGGTGTAGGGGTTGACCACCATGCCGCCGTTGGATTTAGTGGGTCCTTCGGAAAATTTCTTGGCGGCCTCGTCGAGGCTGAGTTTCTCATTGATGATGATGCCTCTCACGCTGTCGAGGTAGGAGATGGCGTTCACTTGCTCGTCGGTGGAGGGTTTGGGCTGGATGAGAATGTGTGCCACATGGATGGACTCGCCCTTGCGCTCAATCAGTTGGATGATGTGGTAGCCGGCGCGGGTTTTGAGCACTTGGGAGATTTCACCGGATTTGAGGTTGAAAGCCACGGCTTCGAATTCAGGATATAGGGTGCCGCGTTCCACGAAGCCGAGGTCGCCGCCCTTGGAAGCGCTGCCCGGGTCATCGGAGTAAAGGCGTGCGAGCATGGAAAACTTCTCGCCCCGAAGCACGCGCTCGCGGTACTCGTTCAGCCGTGTTTTCACCGCCTCAATCTCCTCCTCGCTCACTGGCGGAATCTTCACGATTTCTCCGAACTGGTAGCTGGTGGGCACGACGGGCAGACTGTCAGCACTCATGTTTCTGGCGAACTGCTTAACCTCCGACGGGGTAACCGTGATGTTGCCTGTGATCTTGGCCTGAACCTGCTCGATGAGGGCCTGATCATACATCATCTCCTTCAGATCCTTCTTGATGTCGGCTATCGACTTGTGGAAATACTCCTCAATGTATTTGGTGTTGCCGCCCACTTGCTGGAGAAAGTAGGAGAGCCGCGCGTTGACGCGGTAGTCAATCTCCTCGTCCGTCACCTCAATGCTGTCCAGGTCGGCTTGGTTCACCATCAGCTTGTTGAACATCAAAGTCTCCAGAATGTAGCAACGGGTCTCTTCCGGATCCTCCACGGTGTTGAACTGGGAGGTGTAGTCGAGATAGTGCTTCTCAAGGTCCGACTGCATGATAATCTCTTTGCCCACGACCGCGACGATGCCGTCAACGGGGACACCTTTGCTTTGACCGAACACGGCGAAAGCGCAACAAACCAGCAGAGTACCTAAAAAAATTTTTTTCATCATCATGTTCAGCTGAAATAAAAAACGCGTCAGCGAAACGCGGGGCGAAAATACAAAAAAAAGAAGACAACCGCCTTCTTTTCCTTGATAAAAACGCAATAATGTGGGCAGGATTATTTTCTGCCGAGACTTTCGTCGGAAACAGTCAGTTTCTTTCTGCCTTTCGCTCTGCGGGCAGCCAACACACGGCGACCGTTGGCGGTGGACATTCTCTCTCTGAAACCGTGTTTGTTTCTGCGTCTTTCATTTGAAGGTTGATATGTTCTTTTCATTTCTCTAAATGTTTAATTTTTTCTCTATTTTTTGGGGGTGCAAAAATACACTTTTTTTCAAATAAACAAACTTTTTGCTGTTAAAAAAAATTATGGTCCGATACACTGTCTGTATTTCCACTTTTTTTAGTATTATTGCTTTCCTTTTTATATTGAATAAAAATTTATCCTTATGAATAAGAATATTTCTATATTGTTTACTGCTATCTTATTGATTGTCAGTAGCTTTTCTTTTGCACAAACCGAGACTCCCTACATGAGCTTCAATCCGGAGAAACTCAAGGAAAATGCGAAATATGCCAAAAATTTTGCGCCGAATAATTTTGACAGCAAGGTGCTGTATGACTGTATGTGTGCCGTGATTGACGCCGCACGTGCGGAATACCGCTTCCTGCCGGCCCTTAAGCATGACCTCAAGATTGACTCCACCGCCCAGTTCCAGGCCGATTTCATGGCTTCCAAGGACGAGAAGACGGAGGACAATTACGCGCCCTATAAGACCTTGCCGTTCCGCCTGCGCAAATATGGGCTTTCTGGCAACGGCGTGGAACTGTTAGCCAAAACCAAAGCCTATCTCGGCGAACAGGAATACTCTTATTATGACCTCTGCCTTGCAGCCGTACAGACTCTCCTCAAGAATGTCAAGGTTGCCGATGTCCTGTTGGACAAACAATACAGCTACGTCGGAGTCGGACTGAACACCGATGCGCAGATGAAGAACATGTATTTTTCTATTATTTTAGGCAATGACCGCACGTTTAATCCCTATAAGCCGGCATACGGTACAAAAGACCTGCCATACTCCAAAGGAATGTCAGGGTTAAAGGCGTATGACGATAAGATTTGTAAGAAATGCGCCACCGAGCCCGCATTGGAAGTGCTTTCTGAGTATGTCAGCCTCAACAAAAAAGGCGAAGTCTATATCAACTGCGAAGACTACAAGCAGCTGAAACGGCTCATTGGCAAGGAAGGTGACGCCATTGCCATCGATTTCGTGCAACAGAACCAATACGATTGCGGCAAGTTCAATATTGACTATGACCATGCCAACCGCGGATTCGTGACCAAACCCATCACATTCGAGACCATGTTGGAGAAAAATGAGAATGCCAACCTCAAAAACGGCAAGCTGATTGCCAAAATCGCGGATATGCCAGAGCAGATAGAACTTAACAGCGCAGTGGACCTCCATGTGCTGGTGCTGAAAGAGGGCAACCGCGTGTGCCGTACCGTCATTGCCAAGAACGTGGAGACTAAAAACGCCGCATACGACGAGAAGATCAACTATTTGAAAGATGAGAATGGCATCAAGAGTACCGGCGAGTGGGTTATCACCCCGGAAGAGAGCACGTTCAGCGTGTCGTTTCCGTATGATTTGAAGAAAACCGACTATACCACTGCTGCTTTCGATTCCGCTTTGGCAAATATGGATGTGCCGGAATATACAGTCAACAAGATTGAAATCATTGCGCACAACTCTCCGAACTACTACAAGGATGTCAACTACCAGAAAATCCAGACCAAACGCGCTGAATTCCTGAAGAAGGATATGCTTGCCAAGGCTCCCGGTGCCGACATTACCATCAGCTATGATTACTGCTGGGAGGATTTCAAGAAGAGCATCGTGAATAATGGTGAGTATTACGATTTGAGCTTCCTTTCATTGGATGAGGCAGCCCGCCAGCTTCGTAGTGACAGCTGGGCGCTCAAGTCTCTGGATAGCGGATGGCTCGCCCCGTGCCGCTATTACGAGATTAAATACTATGTCACCTACAATGCCTCCACCAAAGAGCAAGAGCAAGCCTTCGCCATTTGGAAATTCAACCAGGCAATCAAAAACAAGAACAAAGGTCTGGCCATGTCCATTGAGAATTTCATTCTGGACAAAATTGAGAAAGGGGAATATAGCGCCTCTGTGTTGAAGGAATTGCAGATACCGATGAATAAGGAGTATCAGACATTGCTGAACAACAGACTGTATATGCAGTATCATCTGGCTCCGAAGCTGACCGAGCCGATTGCCGACAATATGAAACGCATCTACAATCTGAATACCGCCAACCAGAAACTGCTGTTTAACACTACAGTGGGAGATGTGTTTTTGGGCAAGATCTCTTCCACAGCGGATGTGGCCAAGACACAAGCCGCCATTGACCGTCTTTATTCTGTACCTGGCGTGCCTAAAGACCGCGTGAACAGCCTCAATATGGAGTACCAGCTCAAGGTGGTGAACTATCTGGATACCGCCGCTCCCAGCATGGAGAATGCAGCGTTGCAGACTGCCACTTTTGCCAAAATCAAGGAGATTCGCAACCCGAAACTCGACAGCTGGCAGAACGCCTACAAGTTAGCCTCCTATTTCGTGAAGAAATATGACTACGACTACGCACTCTCGCTCATGGATCCTTTCCTTGATGATCCAACCATTTCCGAAGATTTCATCATGTCCTACGTCTCTATTGCAGCTCATCGCGAGCAGACGTATTTGAGCTCCCTCTTCACTAAAGCTGTGAAAATCGCCTACGAGAAAAACCCGGGCCGTTTGTGCGGCGTTTTTGACAAAATCCCGTATTGTGTGATGGAGAATGAAGAGGTGAAAGCCATTTTGTGCAAGAATTGCGACAGATAAGAGTTGAGAGTATAGAGTTGAGAGATGGATTTTTTGTAAAGGCCAAAAGCCAATGGCTAATTGTAGAGACGTCACATTGTGGCGTCTCTGATTACGGAAAAATATTTCATGGAAGAAACCAACGTCAAAGACGAATTATACGAGCATTTCCGGTTTGTGGTGGACCCTGGCACGGAGATTATCCGCATAGACAAGTATTTGTTCAACCTCATCAAGAACACCTCCCGCAACAAGGTGCAGCAGGCTGCCAAGGCTGGTTGCATTCTGGTGAACGACAAGCCTGAACGGCAGAATTACAAGGTGAAGCCCGGTGATGTGATCTCAGTGCTGATGCCTAACCCGCCGCGCGACACGGAGATTGTTCCCGAAGACATTCCGCTGAACATTGAGTACGAGGATGACGATCTGCTGGTCATCAACAAGGAACCCGGCATGGTGGTGCATCCCGCTTTTGGCAACTATACCGGCACGATGGTCAATGCGCTGTACTATTATCTTCGCGATCAGAAATTGCCAGACGGCACCCCCGTGAAACCGCTGTTGGTACACCGTATTGACAAGAACACATCCGGTCTTATCGTGGTTACCAAGAACGAGCTCGCACAGATGCGCCTGGCCAAGGTCTTTTTCGACCACGACTTGGAACGCAAGTATTGGGCTTTGGCATGGGGCGACTTTGAGGAGGATGAGGGGACCATTGTGGGCAACGTGGGCCGCAACCCCAAGGACCGCATGGTGATGACCGTTTTCCCGGAAGGCAGCGAGCAGGGCAAACATGCGGTCACGCACTGGAAGGTGATAGAGCGGTTCGGTTACGTGACGTTGGTAGAGTGCCAGCTGGAGACAGGCCGCACACATCAAATCCGTGTGCACATGCAACACATCGGGCACCCACTGTTCAATGATGAGGCTTACGGCGGCGACAGGATTTTGAAGGGCACCACGTTTTCCAAATACCAGCAGTTTATTCGCAATTGCTTTGCCCTGATGCCACGCCAGGCCCTGCACGCCAAGTCCATCGGATTTGTACAT
>Ga0310696_10011142_pt1 | contig 10268 bp, 21 predicted proteins | sample AusTroGonzalo_MG_4_FD_203885 | JGI IMG/M metagenome (GOLD analysis project Ga0310696, IMG submission 203885) | Bovine rumen microbial communities from tropical cattle in Woodstock, Queensland, Australia - Gonzalo_02 (v2) (version 2) | ecosystem: Host-associated > Mammals > Digestive system >... | reverse complement strand
CCGGAGCCGTAGCCGTCGCCGGAGCCGTAGCCGTCGCCGGAGCCGGAGCCGTCGCCGTAGCCGTAGCCGTCGCCGGAGCCGGAGCCGTCGCCGTAGCCGTAGCCGTCGCCGGAGCCGGAGCCGTCGCCGTAGCCGTAGCCGGGATCAAGGAAGGTTTCAATCCTCTTGCTCAGACTCTCCATTCCTTCACCCCCAGGATGCTGTCCATGGCCTTGTCGGTGCAGGGGATAATTTCGATCACGCCCAGGATCGTCATTTCCGGCACGGTTACGGTGAATTTGCAGTCATGCGGTCTGGACACGCCGTCGAGGGCCATCTGAGACAGGCTTGCCGCGCCTTCCCAGTACCAAAGCCGGCGCACGTCAGTCATGGTGACCTCGTTCCCGGTCCGCTCCTTGATGTGGCCGAAAAACACCCCGGCCTGCTCGGTTCTGATGATGTAATACTTGTTGCTATCCATTGTTATTTCTCCTTTCAGTTTTTCGGCATCTTCAAGCCTCTCCTTGATGATCTTGTCGACGGCAGCGCCGATATCCAGGATCTCCCTCCCGCTCAACCATCACAGCCCCAGCCTCTCCAGCAGCTTCAGAATGCAGCACTCCAGCATGCCGCTCCCTGCAAAAAGCAAAAACCCGATCACCAGGATCGAATACGCGATGTCCTTAATCTTCTGCATCTTCCCCGCTCCTTTCGTTCTTTTGGATCACCGCCCGCTCCTGGGTGGTGAATCGCTCACCGCACTCCAGGCACTTATACCGCCGGCGCCGCACAAAGCCTTGCTGCCGGCTGTCGATGCACGATGTTCTCTCGGTGTGGCATTTCGGGCACGTCATACAGAAACTCCCCTTTCCTGGAGCCAGCCGCGGACGATTCGGTTATGTTTCATTTCACCGTTGCCCCCGTTGTCCCCGTCTGGCTGGAGCAGGTAACCTCATACTCCTGCACATGCATCGGACATTGCATCATGGTATTTCTGCAGATCCCGCAGGGCAGCCTCGCCCAGCAGTTGTCTCCGTATGTCGAGTTCGCGGTTGGCCAACTCGAAATGTCCTGCACGTCTGGAGCCGTTTTGGACTGCTTCACAACCTCGTCAATGGTAACGCTGTCCCCGTAGCTCCCGAACGGCGGGTATCCAGGATCTGCACCCTGCTCAAGTTCCTCGACCTTGATGAGCTTCTCCATCTTTGCCCCGCACATCGGGCAGTAGTGGAACGTGTTCGCCCCCGTGTCGAATCCGCATTCGGAGCATTTGTCCAGGATGCTGTCGGGAATACCGCTGGGGATCCATTGTGCTGTTTTGCGTTCTTCCACGTCCGCAGGCTCGATGCAGGTGGCGATGTACTCCTGGCAGGTTTTCCATCCAGCCTCAAATGCCTCGTCGATGCTCCTGAATTTCACCCTCTGCCCCTTCGGCAGCACAGGGATCGTTGTGGCTTCTTCCAGTGGGATATACTCTTTCATCGTTATTTCTCCTTCCCAAATATCAGCCAGGCGATCAGGCCCGGCGCAATTAATATGTGATCCAGGCAGAGGATGATCAGAATTGCCCGGAGGATGAGGTAGGTGCTCATGTCGTGTCCTCCCGCAGATCCCCTCCGCATTGGTGGCAGAACGGTGGTCTGGTAATAGTTTCGCCGTGTTGATCTTCGGCTGGAGCCACTGAATCGCAGAACGGGCAATACAGCAATCCGTTGTTCTTGTTGCGCTCCCACTTCCCCTTCTTCCGCTCCACCACATCGGCGGCTGGCATCTGATAGATTGCTCTCAAGCAATGATTCCATCCTTGCCGGTAGTCACCATGCTCTTCCGAGCTGAACGGAGTCGGAAACAGCTTTCCTCCCCGCTCGATATACTCAGCCATTATCTCTCCTCCTCCACTTCGATTTCCGTCCTGGGCTCCCGGGGATCGCAGTCCCCGGAGAGCTCCAGTCTGATATGCGAAAAACTATCATCCACGATGATCCCGCCTTCCCGCAGGCCGTCCAGCAGCAACTTTCCGCAGTAGTTGTCCGGGTCGCGCCGCCGTCGGTCCGGGAAGTAATACTTGATCCGCACCGTCGCCTTGTCGTATGGCTTATGCTGCCTTCTCTGGCGTCGTGCCATCCACGCCACGGTATCCGTCCACTCGGCTTTGGCCTGCCGGTATGCCTGCCCGTTGGCCTTGCCAAGGTATCGGTTGAGGCTTGGCGGGACGCCGTTGAGGGTGATGCGGATGCTCATTTGTCATTACCCATTTCCGGCATCATCGCACACAGGAACGCAGTGTTGCACGCCAAGTGCCACAGGTGAGGCATCCCGCTCTCCGGGTCCACGGCCCAGGGATCCTCCCACATGGCCACCGCATGCCGGATGAGCGCCTTGTGGATCTTCTCCGGCGGCACTGCCCTCCAGTTCTGCGGGTCAGCGTATTTCTGGTTCCCGTACCTGCGGATCTCCGCCACCGCCGTGATGATCTCCGGCGGGACCTGGGTGAGATCCAGCTTGCCTTCGTCGCTCTTCGCACCGGGGAGCTTCTCCGTTGGTACCGTTGCCGTCATCGTCATGCTCTCATCCTCCAGTTCTGCCGCCCGCTCAGATCGGCGTAGCGTCCCTTGCAGCGTTCATAGATCCGGCTTCCCACAGCCTCGTCGATGTCCAGGATCCGGCCCACCGTCAGCTCCGTGCTGATGATCGTCAGCTTCGCCGGATCCGCATACCGGGAATTGATCAGCTCGAAAGCCAGATTCACGTCACCCGTTGTCGGGTCCTGCCCCTTTCCCGTCTTGAAAAGATCGTCGAGGTAGAGCACCGGCACCCGTTTAAGCGGAGTGATCAGATCCCTGTAAGCCTCGTCGTCGTTGATGATCGCCTTGGCTTGGGTGGTGAGTTCGCGCCAGCGGATATACCGCACTTCCTTCCCCATCCGGAGCAGGTCACCGCATATCGCGGTGCAGATGTGCGTCTTTCCTGTGCCCGGTCTCCCCGCCGCCATGAACCACCCTTCCGGATGCCCGGCATAGTCGCGTGCCAGGTCAGCGAACGCCTGCTGCCACGGTTCTTCAGCCTTCCATGCGCCCCAGGTGTAGATGTCCAGCACCTGCGCCAGCCCGGATCGTTCCATGTCCCGCAGGCTTTTCCGTCTCGCCATGCACTTGCATCTTGCGATGGTGATATCTCCCTCGTCGTTGCAGAGCATTACGTCTCCGCGATTCAGGCAGTCAGGGCAGTCGATGCCGGTAAGCGTTCCAGGCGTCGAGTTATAGGCCGCTGTCTTCGCCTTCTGGCTCTTAACGTACCAGTCGTCGTCCTCAATCCAGCTTGGCTGAGACGATGACATAATCCCTTGCAGGTCGTTCTCGCTCAGCGGCAGCATAGCCAGCAGATCCACGGTTATTCCTCCCTTCGTCGTTGCGTTCCCAGGTCCTCACCGCCGCTCTCCAGTCCTTCATGGGGTTCTTTCCCACTTTCCAGCCGACAGATGCGTAGTGATCAACGAAACGCTGAGCATCAACGGCGTTTCCTCGCTCTCGACAGTAAGCCTCGACCTCCTGGACTGTAGGGGGGATAAATTTCTTCGGCGGAGCATGTGGGGGGGTATAAATATGGGGAATATAAGATTCCTTCTCTTTCTCTCCCTCTACCTCTACCTCTACCTCTCCCTCTACCTCTACCTCTTTCTCCTTGCAGGTATCTTGCTCATGTCTTGCGGGTATCTTACCGATATCTTGCTCAGGTCTTGCGGAGTTTCCCTCGTTGCTTTTATCTTCTCCGCTGCTTCTGTCTTGCCCTGTTCTTCCCCTGCTCTTCTTGTTGGCGGCATCAAGCGTTGGTTTCACGAGAACAAAAATGCTCTCTGCTGCGTCCGTCATGGGCCGGATCTCTTCATCCAGCCCATAGGCGACGATTGCTTCCAGAATGCTCAGCCGGTCGTCTTTCTTTTTGAGCCTCCGGATCGCGTCCCAGAAACTCCGATAAAAGGTTATCTGCTGTCTGGCCATGATAAGCTCCTCAGAACGGGATATCCCCGTCGTCGAAATCCTCCGCGTCGATAGTCTGGGCTTCCTTTTTGGGGCCGCCGAAGTAGACGTTATCGACCATGACTTCCGTCGCGGTCCGCTTGTTCCCCTCCTTGTCGGTATAGCTCCTGATCTGGAGGGATCCGGTCACGATGGCCAGCTGGCCCTTGACGAAGTTTCGGTCGAGGAACTCCGCTGTCCCGCGCCACGCAACGCAGGGAATGAAATCCGTCTCCCGCTGGCCGTCCTGTCCCTTGTAGTCCCGGTCCACAGCCAGGGTAAAGCTCGCCACGCTGACGCCGGACTGGGTCTTGCGGAGCTGCGGATCAGCGGTCAGGCGGCCCATGAGATCAATCCGGTTCAGGCTCATGCGATGGCTCCCTCCTTTGTGATGAAGGCCTTGAGCTCGTCCACGGCGATGTAGATTCTGACCCCGATGGTGATGGCCTTGATCTTGCCTTCGGCGCGGAGCTCGTCCAGGGTATCCACGCTGATGCTCAGAGCCTTTGCGGCCTCAATGCGTGTGAGAAGCAGCTTTTCCATTTTCCTTCCTTCCTTTCAGTCCATATATCTTACAGATGGTCTTGTCGATCTCGATCCCGCCGTCCAGGTGGTACTTCTCATTGAAGGTATCATGCCCGATCTGGTGGGCTTCCTGGTGGTGGAGCCTGCACAGCGGCATGCACTCCATTCCATCGTGGATGATCTCCTCCCGGTCCCGGCCCATACCCACACGATCAACGTGGTGCAGGTCAGCTCTCGTGCCGCATATCGCGCATTTCTTATGGACCAGGCAGGCGTACACATAATCCCGAATGTCGTCTACAAGGCCCAGGAGCGGCCTTCTGGTGGGAATGTCCCAATCCAGGATGAAGTTCACCAGGAACCGCTGAAACGCGCACACGAGACTCATGGGCGCATTGGACAGGGAGAAGATCTGTTCCGCCGTCTCGCCGAGATCCTCAGCCAGGAACTTGATCTTCATGTACTCCTTTGTGCTGTCCGTCCCCTGCCCGGTGTAATCGCTGATATCCCGGAGGAGGGCGTAACATGCGCGGCGCTGCTTGTCGCTCAGCGGCCTGCCGTCCACCATCCGGATCAACACCTTGGAGTACTCCCGCCGTACCATCGTGGGCCAGTCTGTGTAGCTGGCCCTGATGGTGACGGTGCCGGTCCGCTCGTCGTAGCTCACGATCTCGCCGTTTATGGTGTCTATGGGAGACTTCATGCGCTCTCAGCCGCCGCCCTGAGCTTGGCCTTTGTGGCGCAATCCCAGCAGAGGGGACGTCCATAAGCCGCCACGGTGCGGTTGATGATCTGGGCTGCCGTGGCCTTGGGCTTGCCGTCCTCGCCGAAGTAGGTCAGGATCTCCCCACCGCAGTCAGAGCAGGGATTGTGAGCTTCCACCTTCGGCTTTGCTTCCTTGGGCTCCTCTACCGCCATATACTTGGTTTTGTCGGCGGAGAAGTACACGTCTGCCCCAATGCCCAGCGCCTTGCAGGCAACGCTCAGTGCGTCCGTGAGGGCCATCTTGTAGCCCTCGTCGGATACCTGGCCCTTCCGGAGAATCACGTTCCCACCGGTTCCATAGATTGGCTTGCTCCATTCGCCGCCGAGCTTGATGTAGAGGTTCAGATCCACCACGGCGATGACCACGTCTCCGTGCTCCTCGGAGCGCTCAGATGTGACCTCGTAATACCAGCCGATTCCGGCAGGACCGAAGAGCTCGGTCAATTTCTTGATTCGCCACATTGGATTGATGTCCGTTCCAGAGAACCGTCCGTTGTTGAAGGGCTTCTGCGCTTCCTTCGGAACGCTCCGGCCCTGCTCGTAGATGAAAAGGTTATCCATGTCTATCTCTCCTCACTTGATCGTCATGTTGGTCCGTTCCACCAGCTTGGCACCGGGGATATCCAGGCCGCTCTTAATGGCGTCGGTGATGGCCTTTTTTTCGGGCTCCGGATCCTTTCTCCTGGCGTACTCCGGATGATCCACGGCGAATGACCAGAACAGATTCTCGTCGATCTCCAGGGCCGTGCTCTTGCGGTAGCTCACCGCCACCCTGGGGGTGTTGAGCTTCACGCCTTGAAGGGCGTACTGAAGGAAATCCTTCAGCTTGTCTGCCCGTCTCTGGGCCGCCTGTTTGCGGGCGGTGAGGTTGTCGATCTCGGCCTTGATGGCCGCCGCGTCGGAGCTCAGGTTCTTCACGGTCAGAGCGATCCATTCCAGGGTGTCCTCCCGCTCACGCATGAGCTGCTCCAGCCGCTCCAGGGCTTCCGGCAGAAGCTCGCCGGTCTCCTCGTTCACCTGCTCGGTGACGGACGCGATCTCCGCATCGATGTCCCACAGCTTCATGCCGTCACCTCCGGATCATCCCGGCCTTGCTGAAGGCCAGCCATGCGCCAAGCTCACAGCACAGCGCCAGCAGGAATCCCCAGCCGAAGGGGATCGTATCGCAGTCCATTCCACCTACGATCCCGAACACCAGGAGGAGCAGGACGCCGCCAACGATGGCGGAGATATGGCGTTTAGTTTTCGCTTTCATAATTATCCTCCTTGACTTCATCTACGTCAGGGGATATACTGGAATCACCATCAGCATCCCCTTCGTTTGCTCCAGACGTTGCCGCGTCTGGGGCTTTCTTTTTGGGCTGAAACCAGAACACTTCCACACCGTTTGTATCGGTGATGCTGTACCGCGTCCAGTCCTTATCCCATTCGTCGTCCACGTCGATCAGGCCGTTTCCGATGTCCCGGATCACTGCGGTCTGATCTCCACGCAGGTGCAGATGCACCCGGGGCATCCCGATGTAATCCTGGAGATCAACGGTGATGATGTCCGCGTCGTGCAGCCGGGACACCGTCCTCCGCAGCTCCATGAGTCCATCCATGACATACTCAGGTTGAAGGTTCATAATCGATCCTCCTCATAATCTCGTCTGGGATCACCCGATCCCCCAGTTCCCAGGCGGAAATACTGGTCGTCGCCACGCCGAGCATCCTGGCCGCCTGCTTCTGGGTCATGCCCTGGTTCTTCCGCCATGCCCGGAACAGGTTGCCGTTTCCCCTGGAATTTCGTCTTGTGCTGTTGGCCTTCACCGCCGCCCGGTATCTTGCTTCCTTAACGCGCCTGAGGATCTCCGCGTCTGACATCATCGGATCCGCCAGCCATTCGGCTAGCCATTCCGGCATGGGAATCTTCCCGTGCTCGTATCCGCTGAGCGTCTCTCGGCGCAAGTCGAAAAACTCACCCGCCTCAGGCTGAGTCAGATCCCATTTCGATCTGAATGCGAAAAGCGGATTCGGCTTCATCAGTCGGTGACTTCGTAGGTGAAGCGCCCGCAGCCGGAGTTGCGCCACTGACCGATCCCCCTGAGCGCTCCATATTCCAGCCACTCGAAGATCGCCGGGATCAGGCCCTCCTCCAGGACCAGGATCTCCACGTCACACCAGGTCCCCGCAGGCAGCTCCTCGCTCATGGCCAGCGCCACTCTCTCTCCTTGTGGCGTCTGCGCCCGCAACGGACGCTGACACACGCCGATCCCCCCGGGGGAATGCAGTACGATCTGCCTTGGCTGGGGGAAGATCAGGCCGTCGATAACCTTCTTGTAGGCTTTGAGCTTTGAGCTCTCGTTTGCCTTCCCGGCCTTGCCCACGCGGGCCAACATGGAACAGGCATCTTTGAAAAATCCCTTGATCTGGTAGTCCATGAGGATCGGATTGCCGTCCGCGTCCTTCAGGAAGATCGTCATGCCCTTCTCCGCCGCAGCATCCACGCCGATGGCATCGATCTCGTCCTCGATGGACGCGGCGTCCGGTGCCTTCGATGCGATGAAGTCCCGGTACACGTCCTCGTTGTTGGGTGCCGTTCCCAGGAGCTTCTCCTGGAAGGTGATACGCAGTTTGATTGTTTCCATCAGTTTTTCCCCTTTCAAGTTGTTAGTTGATGCAACCGATGCGGGTCTTTGCCGTTGCTATTCTTTCATAGCGTTTCAATTCCGACGCGTTTCGTCGTTGTGCTTTGCCTCTGCAAAGCCTCGCTTTGCTGTTCATTCGCTCAGATGCTCTTCGCCTCGCTATAGCAACGCGGCTCATTGCTTTGCCCCCGCAGGTCATCGCATGCCATCTCACGGCTTCTCCGCACTTCGCCGTCGCACTGCCTTGCTTCGCCTTGGCTTGGTTATGCACTTCAGGGCCTTTCCGTGGCGCTTCAATGCCAATCATCCCGAAGCCGTTGCCCTTCCATACGGTTCAAAGCATTTCCCCGGCGCTGCTTCGCCGATCATTGCCGCCGCATGTCTTCTCTGATCTTTGCCCCTGCACAGCGCAGATATGCTCTGCCTTGGCGCTGCATGGACAAGCCGTCGCTGATCTCCGCCAGGCCGGGCTTTGCCGTCGCGTGGCCATGCAATGCCGGGCCGCAGCCATACACCGGTGCTCCGCGCCTTTGCCGTGTCGCGCATTTCCCTTGGTCTGCTTCGCCGATCTAGGCCCCCGCGGTCTTTGCGACTCAAAGCCTTTGCCGCAGCAATGCGGAGCCGGTCATTGTCTCAGCGCAGCAGTGCTACACTGTACCAAGCCGTTGCTAATCAACGCCGTTTAAGCTCTAGCAAAGCATTCTGGCCACCGCCACCTTGCTGATGTACACGCCCGGCGGCATCTTGAAGTTGCGCTCCAGCGCCCGCTTGTCGATGCCAAGCCATCCGGCGATCTCGGCCTTGCGGATCAGCTCCCGCCCCGGGAAGGCCGCGTCCAGGCGCTCAAGCTGGTCACGGAAGCCCTCGCGTTCTCTGGGCATCACTGTGCCTCCTCTCTGAGCAGTTCGTCCACGGAGACGCCATACAGCTCTGCAACACATTTCAGTGTCTCCAGCCTGGGATTACCTTTGCCCGTTTCCCAGTTCCAGATTGAAGTCCTAGAAATATCGAGCTTTTCTGAAACTTCCTTGATGCTATACCCGGCTGCCTTCCGTGCATTCCGGTAAGACATAACTGCCCTCCTTTCAATAATGTAAATATTGTCTTGACATATCGGCGGGTTGAGAGTATTATAGGAAGTGCCACCTTAATATAATTCGGACAGCCCACCGATATGGGGCGTAGTGTTTTTGCGCCCTTTTCAAGTTCAACTTAATCTTAACACGTCATCTTGATATTGTCAATATACTCTTGATAATTTTTTGGAGAATTTTTATGAATGGTTCAGAGATTGTCGCCGCAATCGAAAGAGAGCTCAACGCACAAGGAATAAGCAAGGGCGAATTCTATACTGCTTGCAACGTCTCATCTGCAATGATGTCCAACTGGCGTAAGGGGAAAAACCTTCCGCTTATGAATACCATGGCCAGAATTAACGATTTCCTTGGGACCGATTTAGTCATGACGACTGGTAAGCTCACGTTGCCTGAGACGCGGAATCAGACTCAGAGCACTTCAGGATTGCGTTTGAAACCATATCCGCAGGTTGAAAAGAAACAGGGCTTGATAATCGGCGGGAACAAAAAAACCGCCAGCCCTTCGGCTGACGGTGTGATTGACAAGCTCATTGCTTTGGATCCGGAAATGCGGGAATTGTTTGTCCGGATTCTTGCAGCTGCAAAAGAAGATCCAGAACGAGTAAAACGGTATCTCGCGTTTCTGGTTCAAGAGCTTGAAGGTTGTTGATTATTTCTTCGTTTGTCATGTGCTGTGATTCCTCCCCACTGGTTCTATCGGGATCATATCGCATGATCAGTCCGGAAGACCGGACAAAAGCGAACAAGTGTTCAATTTCTCCTAGTAGGTAAGTATGTTATTATGATAAAAGGCGGGGGACGGACCGCGCCGCCAAGCCGATTACCCGTCCCCTCAACTGCCTTGGATGGTTTAAGTGTAACGTACCAACGTTTACCACTCAAGTTCCACTATCATCCAAGGAGGTACTACTTATGGAGGCCAACATGCTACAAAAAGACATTCAACAGCTCATCGTGGATTTGAAGAATGCCAAAAAAGAGAAGGAGATAACCTACCCCCGTCTCATTGATATGCTGGAAGCCAACAAGACACCCGTCTCCCTGACTACCCTCCGAAGGGTATTCGCAGAGGGGTCCGAAAAGAACGACAGCTTCAACTACGCGTCCACGCTCCAGCCCCTGGAGAAGATCCTGCTCGCCGACGATATCCCGGAACCGGAGACAAACCCTTACGCCAAGGAATTGGAGGGATACAAGGCTGTTATCCACGCGCAGAACGAAGAGCTTGTGCGAGTGTATCAGCTCCTCGACCATCTGGA